>Ga0224508_10001820_pt1 | contig 18707 bp, 16 predicted proteins | sample SF_Jan12_sed_USG_4_FD_170157 | JGI IMG/M metagenome (GOLD analysis project Ga0224508, IMG submission 170157) | Sediment microbial communities from San Francisco Bay, California, United States - SF_Jan12_sed_USGS_21 | ecosystem: Environmental > Aquatic > Marine > Sediment | place: USA... | reverse complement strand
GAACTCCCGGATCGTATTGCGGTCCCCAATAATCAGGCGCGTTGGTTCGCCAGCGTATTTCTTGTCCTGGGGATCGTCGCCAATCGAGGCGAACTGGTAGATGTGATTGTCATTACCGATCCGGGTAGGACCGTTAATGACGACGTGACTGTCGATGCGCGTCCCGCTGCCAATCTCAACATGATCGCCAACTATTGAATAGGCGCCGATTTCCACATCATCTGCGATGCTCGCCTGGTCCGAAACGATGGCTGTCGAATGAATCATTTCTGTTCCAGTTTCTTGACCCGCGCCTGTAACGCTTCAATGCGTCTGAACCTGGCGACTTTCTTCGCCCAGTCTCCGGCGGGTTCAGCTGGAAAACTCGCGAGGTAAGTGCCGGGCTCCGTAATGTCTTTGGACGCAAATGACTGCGCGCCCATGATGACGTCGTCGCAGATAGTGATATGCCCGACAGCACCGCCCATGCCCGCAAACATACAACGCTTGCCGACCGTGGTGCTACCGGCTATTCCGGACATAGCGGCCATCGCCGTGTGCGCTCCGATATGCACGTTGTGAGCGATCATGCACAGGTTATCGATGCGAACACCGTCTTCGATCACGGTATCGCCGATCGCCCCGCAGTCCACCGTGGTATTCGCGCCGATTTCGACATCGTCACCGATACGAACGCCTCCGACCTGCGGCACCTTGATCCAGCCCTCGGGTGACATTGCGTTGCCGAAACCATCGGCTCCCAGCACAACACCCGGATGAAAGACGCCACGTTTGCCAATCGAAACCGCACGCGCGAGCGTTACGTTGGCGATGAAGCGACAGTCGTCGCCAATCTCACAATCAGGTCCGATTACTGTGCCGGGGCCGACGTACACGTTTTCGCCGATGCTTGAGCGTTCGCCAACCACAACACGCGGAGCAAGGTGCGCGCTCGGCGCGACGGTGGCAGAGTCATCGACAACGGCGGATGCGTGCACGCCTGGCGCGTAGGTCGGCGCAGGGCAAACGACGGCGGCCATGCGCGCATAGCACGCGTAGGGATCATCGTGCAGGAGCGCCGCGACCGGACAATCCGGCGCATCGTCCGGACGCAATACAACAGCAGCCGCTTTCGTGGAAGACAGCTGCTCTTTGTATGCTTTGCTGGCAAGGAATGTCAGTGACTCTGGATTCGCATGCGGCAGCGAGGCTACGCCACTGACGACAGAGTCAGGATCGCCGATCAGCTCACAGCCAAACCTGGTGGCAAGTTCTCCGAGACTGATCGGCATTGCGAGTGTTCTTAGTTCGCGCTCGTCGCCTGGTAAGCAGCCTCAACCACGCGCAATACGTCGTCGGTAATATTCGCCGCGCTGTTGGCGTACAGCACGCCATCACCAACGATCAGGTCATAACCCTGCGCTTCGGCATAGTCCTGAACCTGTTTGAGCATGGCGCGTTGCAACAAACCGTATTCCTCGTTCTGACGCACGTTCAGATCTTCCTGGAATTCGCTTTGCAGACGCTGGAGATCACGCTGCAGTTCACGCAGGTCCTTTTCGAGGTTACGGCGTTCCGTCTCGCCCAGAACCGCAGCATCTTTCTGCGCCTTCGTGGTCATTTCCTCGAACTCTTTCTGCTTCGCCTGGAACTCACGCTGGCGTGGCGCGAACTCTTCCTGCAAAGCATCCATAGCGACCTTGGTCTGCGGAGCCCGTTCGATCAATGCCGGCAGGCTGACAACGCCGATTTTCATTTCCTGTGCCATTGCAGGAACTGCAAACGCACAAACGAGGGCGACGGCCAGAACAGCCTTTACAAATTGTTGCTTTACAAACTTCATAAAAAAATCCATACCTTATTAAAATGCTTGTCCGATGGAGAACTGGAAGCGTTCCAGTTCATCACCGAAGTACCTGTCATTGCCGTCATACGCATTCAGCGGATAGGCATAACTAAAGCGGAACAGGCCCAGCGGCGCGAGCCACTGTACGCCAATTCCCACCGACGAGCGCAGCTCGTCAAAGTCCGGTTTGTATTCGATCGGTGAACCGAGCTTGTCCGTAAACTTCACCTCGCCCGTATTGAATACATTGCCAATATCGTAGAACAGGCTCGCCCTTGCCTGGCTGGCCCATTTGTCCGGAAGCGGGAGTATAAGCTCTACCTGACTGGCAACCAACATGTTGCCGCCGTAGGGACGGCCGAAGCTATCCCGGGGCCCGAGGTAAGACTCCTTGTAGCCGCGTACGGACTGGGGTCCGCCCCCGTAAAACTGCTTGTATGGCGGCAGCGCGGTCGTGTCGCCCATGGCCTCGCCGAGGCCCAGCTCCGCGTTGACGCGCAAAGTCCACTTGTTACTCCAGAGCGGAATGTATTTCGTAAAATTGTAGCGCGCCTGGAAGAACTCAACGTCACTGCCCGGAACGGCCACCGACAGGAATAACTGCTGTCGCGTACCGCGGTTTGCGAACAGGGCCCGGTTGCGACTGTCGTAGCTCCACCCTGCGATCAACTCGAAGGTGTCGAACTCGGTACCAAAGAACACGGCGCCCAAGCCGACATCCTCAACAAACGGATTACCGTTGTTCGCAACCCACTCCTGGGCCTGCTGTGTGCTATTCGTCGACGACAGCAATTCGGAGTGCTGGAACGTGGCACCGAACGACAGTGTCTGGTATTCCGAAATCGGGTAACCGTAATCGACGGTCGCGCCCGCGCTGGTTGTCGAGAAATCAGAAGCCGCCGACGTGAACTGGGTGATGTCCCGGTAGTTAATACTGAGCGTCCGGCGGAGTTCATCCATCGACCGGTAGTTGTCTGTATGCGAAATACTGTAGAGCTTCTGGAAGCGCCCGGAATTGAGCTGGACCGCAACGCGGTCACCGGTGCCCAGGAAGTTTGTGTGCACGATGCTGCCATTCAACATGACCTTCTGTGCCTCGGAGTACCCGACACCACCCGAGAACTGACCCGGCATGCGGTACTCGATATCGAAGTCCACATCGACCAGGTCGGGGCTACCGGGAACTGGCGAATTATCTACTTCGACCTTCTCGACGAACGGCAGTCGTTGCAGGCGAACCCTGGAGCGATCGACAAGCAGGTTCGACAGGTACGACCCTTCCAGCTGGCGCATTTCACGGCGCAGCACTTCGTCATCGACCTCGTCCACACCACGGAAGTTGATGTTGCGAACGTAGACACGGCTCTGGGGATTTACATAGAAGGTAATAGAGGCTTCTTTCTTCTCGTGATCGAGTTCGGGCACCGGCTCGACTTCCGAATTCGCGTAACCCTCTTCACCAAGGCGGAAGTTCATGAGGTCCGACGTCTGGGTCAGGAGGTTCTGGTTAAATACCGAGCCAGGCTGCGCGAGAATCAGGCTCCGCAGGTAAGCCTCATTGATCACCATCTCGCCAACAAGCTTGACTTCGGAGATCGTGTAGAGGTCCCCTTCGTCGATGTTGATCGTAACGAAGATGTCCTTCTTGTTCGGGGAGATTGCGACCTGCGTGGAATCTATCTTGAAATCGGCGTAGCCGCGATCCATGTAAAACGAGCGCAGGATTTCGAGGTCGCCTTCAAGCGCCTCTTTCGCATAGCGATCGTCCTGGCGAATCCAGGACAGCCAGTTCGCCGTGTCGAGTGTGAAGTCGGCGCGAATCTCGTCATCATCGAACGTCTTGTTGCCGACGATATTGACCTGGCGAATCTTTGCGCGATCACCCTCTTTTACATTGACCTGAATGCGTACCGTGTTGTTCGGGCGATCCTTGATGTCCGTATCGATCGACACGCCGTACTTACCCCGATCGTAGTACTGCTCGCGCAGGAACATCTCGACGTTGTCGAGCACTGAGCGATCGAACGTACGACCACGCGCAAGGCCAACGCTCCGTAACGAGTCCATCAAATCCTCTGTCTTGATGTCCTTGTTGCCGTCGATGGAGAAGCTCTCGATGGATGGCCGCTCTTTCACAACGATCAACAAGGTCTCGCCATCGCGGCGCATTTCGATGTCATCGAAAAGATCCTGGCCGTACAGGGCGCGGATCGCTTCGCCAATTCGAATGCCGTCAACCGTGTCGCCGATATTGATCGGCAGGTAATTGAAAACCGTACCCTCCGAAATACGCTGCAGTCCTTCGACGCGCATATCTTTGACGACGAAATCGTCTGCCGCCATCGATGTGAATGGCAACATGACCAGCAAAGCGAACAATGTGTATCTAATCTGCAATGTAATTCCGTCCGTCGTCCCGGTCAGCCCAGGATTCTCGCAATATCGTTGTAAAACGCGAAGCTCATTAACAAGAGCAGCGCGAGTATGCCTACCTGCTGCCCGATAATCTGCGCCCGATCGGTCAGCGGACTGCCTTTAACCAGTTCGGCCACCTGGTACACGATCTGGCCGCCGTCCAGAACCGGTATCGGCAACAGATTCAGGACCCCGAGACTGATGCTGATGATCGCCATGAAGCCGAGGAAACTGCTCATTCCCCGCTCCGCCGACTCACCCGCATACTGGGCAATATTGATCGGCCCGCTTATGTTCTTGATGGAGACATCGCCGGTCACCATGCGACCGAGCATGCGCATTGTAAACAGCGTTGACTCCCAAGTCTTGCCAATGCCCGCCCGGAGCGACTCCAGGGGCGAATAGGTGCGCCGCGCATAGTAGGCGAGGAACGCCTCGGACCTCTCAATACCAATGATGCCACGCCTGTCCTTGCCCGAGCCGGTCTCACCCAGCGTCAATCGTACCGATGCCGTTGCCCCATCGCGGATATAGGTCAGATCGACAGGCTTGCCTGGCCTGGTCTTGGCGGCATCCAGCAAGTCATTCCAGGACGCTATTTCTTCACCGTCAATGCCCGAGATTAAATCGCCCGGCCTGAGACCAGCGCGTTCCGCGGGACCGCCGGCTGTCAGCGCTCCCACCAATGCGGGCGGCAGCCAGATTTCGAAGCCCAACCCGTCGAATAACACCCCAGGCTCGGTCAGGCGACTGGCCTCGCTGCCGACGTCGATCGTCGCCTGCCGCGTGCCGCCCTGCTCACCTTCAAGCGTCAGCTCAATTTTGCCGGTCGCCACCATTGAATCGAGCAGTGTAACGAGTGCCGATTCCCAGTCCCGAGGCTCCTTGTCACCGATAGCGATAATCTTGTCGCCATACTGAAGGCCAGCCTGGTCCGCAAACGAATCGGGGACGACGTCACCGATCGCCGGCTGCAGCACCATGACGCCCGGGGCGAGCAGGTACCAGTAAACAGCTATGGCAAGCAGAAAATTGAACGCCGGTCCGGCCAGCAGCACGGCAATGCGCGCCGGTATGGGGCGCTGGTCAAACGCACGCCCCTCATCCTCCGGGTCGATCGGTCCTTCGCGACTGTCGAGAAATTTCACGTAGCCACCGAGCGGAATCGACGCGATACAGTATTCGGTATTGTCTTTGCCTGAGCGACGCGACCAGATCGGCTTGCCAAAACCCACCGAGAAACGCAGTACCTTCATGCCGGTCCAGCGACCGACAATGTAGTGCCCGAACTCGTGCACAGCGACCAGGACGCTGATCGCCACAATGAATGCGAGAATGTCTGTCAGAGCACTACCCATAAGCTGCAATCTTACCTAGTTGACTGGCGCTGGAAGCCGCAGTTCCCGCAGCCTTGCACACCACGCTAAGTCGCACACTATGAACGGCTCCTGAACGCATCACGGAGTCAGCCCCAGCCAGCCGACGCCCAAGGCGAATAACGGTGCCGCTGCAGCAACAGAATCGATTCTATCCAGCACGCCGCCATGACCCGGAAACAGGGAACCGCTGTCTTTTACGCCGGCCGTGCGCTTGAACATGCTGACGGTCAGGTCACCGACCACTGACAATCCGGCCACGGCCAGGCAAAACGGCAGGAATACAGCAACATTGAGGTCGCGCCAGATGGCGACTGCAACTGCCAGCGCCCCGACGAGCAGCAATCCCCCGATAACGCCTTCCCAGGTCTTGCCGGGGCTTATCGCGGGCGCCAGCTTGACCCGCCCAAAGCCCTTGCCGGCGAAATACGCACCTGCATCCGCGACCCAGACAATCAGCAGCGTGAAAACCAGGTACTCGACACCGAGACGGAACAGCAGAATAAGGGCCGCATACAGCGGCACGATGACCAGCAGCCCGCAAATCCAGCGAACGGGTAACGGGATTGCTGTCGGGAACCTGAGGTTCCAGAGAAACGCCAGGAACCACCAGGCGCAGGCAACCTGCAAAATAAGGGTCGTCTTGTCGGGAATGACGAAATAGACGAGCGCGAGGCAAGCGGCGATCATCGCCGTGTAAACGAGCTTGACGGGCTTTGAAGAGAGTTCCAGGAACCCGGCCCATTCCCACGCGCCGATGACGAGCAACAGGCCGATGATCCATTCGGCATACCGCGCCGGCAGCACAAACAGGACGACACTGATGAATACCAGCAAAACGAGCGCAGTGATGATTCTTGTTACTAGCATTCTGCCGCCTCTACCTGTTCGCCCGTATGGCCATAACGTCGTTGCTTGCCCGCGAAATACGCCAGCGCCTTGCCAAATTCCACTTTGTCGAATTCCGGCCACAATACGTCGGTAAACCACAATTCGGCATAGGCAAGATTCCATAACAGAAAATTGCTGATGCGCTGCTCGCCACCCGTCCTGATCAACAGGTCCGGATCCGGGATATCAGCGAGCTGTAAACCGCTGGCAAAAGCCTGGTCATCGATCGACTCGACCGGGATCTCTCCCGCCAGGGCCTTTGAAGCCAACGCCCGTGCCGCGTTCACGATGTCCCAGCGCCCGCCAAATGCGACGGCCACATTCAGGAACAATCCCGTGTTGCCGGCCGTCTTCCTTTCGGCCTCGGCCATCTTCTTCTGCAGCCCATCGCTCAGCTGATCCAGGGCGCCGACAAAACGCAGCCTGACATTATTACGATGCAGCTCGGCGACTTCTCGTCGCAACGCCTCGACAAAGAGGCTCATCAGGCTGCTCACTTCTTCTTCGGGCCGCGCCCAGTTTTCGCTGCTGAACGCAAACAAAGTCAGGTAACTGACGCCGCTTTCCGCCGCAGCTTCGACGGTCGCCCGCACCGACTTGACGCCGGCGCGGTGCCCCGCATGACGCGGCTTTCCCCGGGCACGCGCCCAGCGGCCGTTCCCGTCCATGATGACAGCAACGTGCGTCGGAATATTATTTGGCTCGGCAGACACAAGCAGAAGCGACGGCGAAGCCGTCAGATCTCCATGAGCTCCGCTTCTTTCACCGAGAGGACTTCGTCGATCTCCGCAACGTACTTGTCCGTGATTGTCTGGATCTCGGTCTCTGCACGCCGTTCCTCGTCCTCGCCGATCATTTTTTCCTTGAGCAGTTCTTTCACATCGTGCATTGCGTCACGGCGAATATTGCGAACGGCAATACGCCCGCCCTCGGCCTCGTGGCGCACGACGCGGATCATGTCCTTGCGACGCTCTTCGGTCAGGGCCGGCAGCGGCACACGAATGATCGTTCCGGCAGTGGCCGGATTCAGGCCAAGGTCGGATGCCATGATCGCTTTCTCGATTACCTGAACCATGTCCTTTTCCCACGGTGTCACAGTCAGAGTGCGTGAGTCTTCAACGCCCACATTCGCAGCCTGGTTGAGAGGCACCTGGCTGCCGTAGTACTCCACGGTAATGTGGTCGAGCAGGCTCGTGTGCGCGCGACCCGTACGAATCTTGGTCAACTCGGTCTGCAGTGCGGCTACGCTCTTGGACATGCGTACGCCAGCGTCTTTCATGATTTCATCCAACACGATGTGGCCCTCTCCTGTTAATCCTTGCCCGGGTGCTCCCTCAGGCAGATACCAGTGTTCCTACTTCGTCACCCGCCATGGCCTGGACCAGCGCGTTCGCGCGCGTCAGGTCAAAGACGCGTAGAGGCAGATTGTTGTCGCGGCACATTACGATTGCTGTCGCATCCATGACGTTCAGCTTGTCAGCGATGACCTGGTCGTAGGACACCACGTCAAAGCGATTGGCATCGGGATTGGTGGCCGGATCCGAGTCATAAACCCCGTCAACCTTGGTGGCCTTGAGAAGCATATCGGCGCCAATCTCGATCGCGCGCAAGCTGGCTGCCGTATCCGTCGTGAAAAACGGGTTACCGGTGCCGGCGGCGAGGATGACCACGCGACCCTTCTCCAGATGTCGCACCGCGCGACGGCGAATGTAGTCTTCGCACACATCGTGAATCTGCAATGCAGACATGACGCGCGCATAAACATCAAGGGATTCGAGCGCGTCCTGAATGGCCAGGGCATTCATGACCGTCGCCAGCATACCCATGTAGTCGCCCGTGACGCGATCCATGCCGGCACGCGCCAGTCCTGCACCGCGGAAAATATTGCCACCGCCAATGACAATGGCAATTTCGAGACCTGCCTTGCGCGCCGTCGCGATTTCGGCGGCGATACGTTGAATGACCCGCGGCTCGATGCCGTAATCCAGTTCTCCCATCAGCGCTTCACCGCTGAGTTTTAGCAGTACACGTCTGTATGGAACCGGGTTGTCACTCATACACTGGTCTCATTTATACGATCGCCCGCAGGCAAATGGCCGTTGATTCTAACGCAGTACCCGCTGATGTTCATTAAGGGTACCCATTAAAATCAACGGCTTAACACGAGCTCTTACGAGTCGTCGTCATCCTTCTTCGCATTCGCGATCTGCTGCATGACCTCATCCGCGAAGTTTTCTACCTTTTTCTCAATGCCTTCTCCGACTTCGAAGCGGACAAACGAGGTAACGCTGGCTCCGGCGCTCTTTAATAGCTGACCTACAGACTGCTTGTCGTCTTTGACGAACGGCTGGCCAACAAGGGTGATTTCCTTGAGGAACTTGTTAATCCGGCCGCCGATCATCTTTTCGATGATCTCCGGCGGTTTGCCGGATTCGGCAGCCTGTTCGGTGAAAATGCGTTTCTCGCGCTCCAGCGTCTCAGAAGGCACACCCGACTCGTCAATGCAGGTTGGATTAATAGCCGCAACGTGCATTGCGATATCGCGCGCCAGGTCCTCATCACCGCCCTCGAGGGCGACAACCGCGCCGATGCGCGCACCGTGCGTGTAGTAGCCGATCGGACCATTGCTCTCAATAATGTCGGCGCGGCGCACCGAAATATTCTCACCCACTTTCTGCACGAGTTCGGTCCGTGCGGCCTCGACCGTCGAATCGCCCATCGATGCATTGGCCAGTTCGGCAGCGTCGGTGATACCGGAAGACAGGGCGACATTTGCAACCGCCTCGGCAAACCCGATGAAGTTCTCGTCTTTGGCGACGAAATCAGTCTCGGAATTCACCTCGGTGATGACTGCCTTGCTGCCGTTTGCCTTAATGACCACACGACCGTCAGCGGCAACGCGCCCCGCCTTCTTGTCCGCCTTGGCCTGGCCCGACTTGCGCAGCGCTTCTGCCGCGGCAGCGAGATCGCCGTTGGACTCCACGAGTGCCTTCTTGCACTCCATCATGCCAGCGCCGGTGCGCTCGCGAAGTTCTTTCACCATGGACGCAGAGATAGACATTACTTTTCCTCCGCCTTCTTGTCAGCCTTGGCAGCAGGCTTCTCTTCTTTCTTGGCCTCTGCCTTTTCCTCGACCTTGTCTGCAGGCTTATCAGCCTTGGCCTCGACCTTCTTTTCGGCCTTCTCGGCTTTGGCCTCGACCTTCTTTTCAGCCTTCTCAGCCTTGGCCTCGACCTTCTTTTCAGCCTTCTCAGCCTTGGCCTCGACCTTCTTTTCAGCCTTCTCAGCCTTGGCCTCGACCTTCTTCTCAGCCTTTTCAGCCTTGGCCTCGACCTTCTCTTCAGCTTTATCAGCCTTGGCCTCGTCTACCTTCTTCTCGTCAGCCTTGTCGTCCGCATCAGCCTTCTTCGCCGGTGCCTTCTTGGCAGCGGTCTTCTTCGCGGCCTTCTTCTTGCCCGCTGGCTTCTTGGCGCCTTTCTTGCGGGCCCGCGTCTTCTTGGGCTTGCCGTCTTCGTCGAGTTCGACAAAATCGTCTTCACCCAATGCAACCTCGGGCAGCGATGACTTGCCGTCGATAACGGCGTCGGCGATCAGGCCTGAGTACAGCTCAATGGCGCGCATCGCATCGTCATTGCCAGGAATGACGTAGTCCACGCCCTCTGGCGAGCAGTTGGTGTCAACAATTGCGACGACGGGAATACCCAGCTTGCGAGCCTCGCGGATCGCGATGTCTTCATGATCGACATCGACAACGAACATCACGTCCGGCAATGAACGCATGTCCTTGATACCGCCCAGGCTGCGCTCGAGCTTTTCCTGCTCGCGGGACAGGCCGAGGACCTCTTTCTTGGTGAGTCCCTCGAAGGTTCCGTCCTCGGCCATCGCCTCAAGCGTTTTCAGGCGCTTGACCGACTGCCGGATCGTCTTGTAGTTGGTCAGCATGCCGCCGAGCCAGCGCTGGCATACGAACGGCATCTCGCAGCGCACGGCGTGCGTGCGGACCGCTTCTCGCGCGGCGCGCTTGGTGCCGACAAACAGGACAGTGCCACCATCAGCGATGGTTGCCTTCACGAACGCGCTGGCTTCGCGCGCCAGAGGCAGGCTCTTTTCGAGGTTGATAATGTGGATCTTGTTACGTTCGCCAAAGATGAACGGTGCCATCTTGGGGTTCCAGTAACGGGTCTGATGACCAAAGTGCACGCCAGCCTCTAGCATCTGGCGCATGGTTACGTCTGCCATTTCGATATCTCCGGGTTAGGCCTCCGCATATCCCATTCCACAACCCCTTTTTAAAGTGGGGCACCCAGCAGAATGTGTCGATATGCGTGTGATTTAGTGTCACCGGAAAACACAAGTTGCTCCCGGCGCGCGCGCTTTATACCATAGCCGGCCGCGCCCAACAACGCGGTTTCACAAGAATTTTTGTCCCCCTGAAGAAGTAGATGACTGTATCCATCAAAAACGAGGAACAGCAGGATAAGATGCGCGTCGCTGGCCGGCTCGCGGCTGACGTGCTGGACATGATCGGAGATTATGTCAAACCTGGTGTGACGACTGATGAACTCGACCAGATTTGCCATGAATTCATCACACAGCAACAGCAGGCTATTCCTGCCCCGCTCAACTATCGCGGCTTTCCCAAGTCGATCTGCACCTCCGTCAACAACGTGGTCTGCCATGGCATTCCCGGTGACAAGACCCTCAAATCCGGCGACGCCGTGAACATCGACATTACGGTGATCAAGGACGGATTCCACGGTGACACCAGCCGTATGTTCATGGTTGGTAAGGAAAATATCCTGGCGAAACGGCTTTCGACGGTAGCCAGGGAGGCCATGTGGCTGGGTATAGAAGAGCTCGGCCCTGGCAAGCGACTCGGCGACATCGGAGAAGCGGTCCAGAAGCACGTCGAGTCGCACCGTTACTCGGTCGTGCGCGAATACTGCGGCCATGGCATCGGCCAGGTGTTTCATGAGGATCCGCAGGTCCTGCATTACGGCAAGCGCGGCACCGGTATGGAGCTCCGCGAAGGCATGACCCTAACAATCGAGCCCATGGTCAACGCAGGTAAGGCTGGCGTCCGCCTGCTGCCCGATGGGTGGACTGTCGTGACCAAAGATCGCAGCCTGTCGGCCCAATGGGAGCATACTTGCCTTGTCACAGCCGATGGCTTCGAAGTGCTGACCCTTGGCGCAGCTGATCGCAAAAAGTGATCGCTCATAATAAAGTGCCTTATCAATGAGTTATACCGCTATCCGCGAATCGTTAGCAGCTGACGGCGAGGATTTGCGCGCCCGCTTCCTGGCTGGCGAGTCGGTGGTGGACCTCGTTCATGCCAGGGCCGCCCAGATTGACGACGTGCTCACGAAGCTCTGGCAGGAACATATCGAGGTACTCGGTGCGGCCCTGGTGGCTGTGGGCGGCTACGGGCGTGGCGAACTGCACCCATCGTCGGATGTCGACGTCCTGCTGCTCCTTCCCGATGAGCTGCCCGATGGCAGCGACGACGCCCTCTCCGCCTTTGTCACGGCGCTATGGGATATCGGTCTCGAGATAGGCCACAGCGTGCGCACGGTCGCGCAATGCAGCGAGGAAGCCGAGGCCGACCTGACCGTGGCAACCACCCTGATGGAAGCGCGACTGCTGGCCGGTCCGGAATCGCTGTTCACGGCTATGCAACAGGAAATTGCCCCGGAAAAAATGTGGCCCTCGGATCGTTTCTTCGAGGAGAAGCGCCGGGAGCAGATCGTACGCCACCACCGCTATCACGATACGGCCTACAACCTCGAACCCAACGTCAAGGGCAGTCCGGGAGGCTTGCGCGACATCCAGATGATCGGCTGGGTTGCCAAACGGCACTTTGGTGCGGCCACGCTGGCGGAGCTTGTCGACCATCGCTTCCTGACCCCGGGGCAGCTGCAACGCCTCGAGGACGGCCAGGCGTTTCTGTGGCGCATTCGCTTCGCCCTGCACATCCTGACCGGACGCCGTGAGGATCGGCTGCTCTTCGACCACCAGAAGAACCTCGCCGCAATGCTCGGCTACGAGGACGCGACCTATACGCTGGGCGTCGAACAGCTCATGCAGCGCTACTACCGCACGGTCATGGAACTCAGCCGCCTCAATGAGATGCTGCTGCAGTTGTTCGAAGAGGCCATCCTGATGGATCCGGACGCGCAGGCCGTGTCGCTCAATGAACGCTTCCAGGTCAAGAACGGCTTCCTGCAGACCGTCGATGACGCCGTCTTTCGCAATGACCCGTCCGCGTTGCTCGAACTCTTCCTGTTACTGCAGCAGGACTCAGAGATTCGCGGCGTCAGCGCGTTCACGGTTGGGCTGATCAAGCGCAACCTCTACCTGATTGATGATGAGTTCCGACAGAATCCGCGAAATCATCGCCTGTTCCTGTCCATTCTTCGTGCAGAGGAAGGCGTGACCCACGAACTGCGGCGCATGAACCTGTACGGAGTACTCGGTCTCTACATACCTGCATTCGGTCGTATCGTCGGCCGTATGCAATACGACCTGTTTCACGCCTATACGGTCGACGAACACACCCTGTTCGTCGTCAGCAATCTACGGCGCTTTGCCCTCTCCCGCTTCAACGACGAGTTTCCGCACTGCAGCGAGGTGATGCAGGCGATTGAGCAGCCGGAAATTGCCTACCTCAGCGGCCTGTTCCACGACATAGCAAAAGGACGAGGCGGAGACCATTCGGAACTCGGCGCCGTAGATGCCGAGGCTTTCTGCCTTGAGCACGGCCTGAGCAAGTACGAAGCCGGCATCGTTGCATGGCTGGTGCGCAATCACCTCGCGCTGTCGATGACGGCGCAGAAGAAAGACATTCACGACCCGGATGTGATCAACGAGTTTGCGTCGCTCGTCGGTGACCCGCTCCACCTCGACTACCTCTACCTGCTGACCGTTGCCGACGTTCGAGGAACCGACCCCAAGCTCTGGAACTCCTGGAAGGCGCAGCTGTTTCATGACCTCTACGCCCTTACCCGCAGAGCGCTGCGACGTGGTCTCGAAAACCCGATCGACCGGGATCTGCTGCTGAACGAAAAGCAGGAAAAAGCGCGCGCAATCCTTATTGATCGAGGTATTGCCCAGGAACGCATCGACCAGGTCTGGTCACTCCTGAACGACAACTATTTCCTCAAGCATCGCGTCAAGGAAATCACGTGGCATACAGAATGGCTCGCGGACTCCGACACCGAATCTAGAATCGGACTCGTTGATGTGAGACGCCGCCACACCGGCGACGGGGTAGAGGCCGTGCTATTCACGCCGCGGGAACAACGGACATTTGCGCACGCAACGGCTGTCCTCGACGAACTCGGTATGACCATCATGGACGCGCGCATCGTCTCGCTCGACCACAACCGAAGTATTGTGACGCTGGTGTTCATGGAACTCGACAGCCGCGTCGAGAGCGACGAGAGACGCATCAGCAAAGTGCGGCGATCACTGACACGAATCCTCACTGCCCCGAGCGATAAGGTAGCGTCGGTGACTCGCACCGTGCCACGGCAGGCAAGAATGTTCACTTCCCAGACGACCGTGGACTTCAGCCGCACGACATCCGACGACCAGACCGTGCTCGAACTCAGGGCGACTGACCGGCCGGGACTATTAAGTACCATTGGCCAGGTCTTCATCGAACTGGGAATTGACATCGAGGCTGCCAAAATTGTGACTATTGGTGAGCGCGCCGAAGACGTATTCTACGTCTGCCTGGAGTCGGGCGGCGGCGCACTGAGCGAAGCACAACAACAAGAACTCGGAGAAGCGCTGCTGCGCGAGCTGGACCGCGGCGCTGCCAACACATAAGAGCGGGATTATGCAGGAACTGGAAAAAATCATTGAGCGTGCGTTTGAGAATCGGGCGCAGGGTTTCGAGGACCGGGCAAGCGTCGATGCAGCGGTGCAGGAAGCTATTGCCCTGCTCGATTCAGGTGAAGCGCGCGTCGCCGAAAAGAAAGACGGTGACTGGCACGTCAACCAGTGGTTGAAGAAGGCCGTGTTGCTGAGCTTCGGTCTCGCCGATAACCGGGTGATCGAAAGCGGCCATAGCCGTTTCTACGACAAGGTGCCGATGAAATACGCGGACTACACTGAAGAGCAATTCAGGAATGATGGTGTTCGCGTGGTGCCCGACGCGATTGTGCGCAAGGGCGCCTTTGTTGCGCCCGATGTCGTCCTGATGCCGAGCTACGTCAATATCGGCGCTTATGTAGACAGCAGCACGATGGTCGACACCTGGGCGACGGTCGGCAGTTGCGCGCAAATCGGCAAGAATGTCCACCTGTCCGGCGGTGTGGGCATCGGTGGCGTACTCGAACCCATCCAGGCGGGCCCGACGATTATCGAAGACGACTGCTTCATCGGCGCGCGCTCCGAGGTTGTTGAAGGCGTCATCGTGGAAGAAGGCTCCGTCATCTCGATGGGCGTCTATCTCGGACAGAGCACGAGGATTTACAATCGGATGACAGAAGAAATCACCTACGGACGTATTCCTGCCGGTTCGGTGGTTGTGTCCGGCAACCTGCCTTCCGCTGATGGCAAGTACTCATTGTACTGTGCGGTCATCGTGAAGCAGGTTGATGCCAGGACCCGTTCCAAGACGGGACTGAACGATCTCTTGCGAAACCTGGATTGACATTATGCTTACGGTATATGGCATTAAGAGCTGCGACACCTGTCGTAAAGCGCGCAAGTTTCTCGCCGAGAATGACATTGAATTTCGATTTCACGATGTTCGTGACGATGGCCTGGACATCCAGATGCTGGAACGCTGGGCAGACCGTCTCGACTGGGAAAAACTGCTGAATCGAAAAAGCCTGACCTGGCGCAAGATTCCCGAGACAGACCGGGAAGGCATGACGAAAGACCGGGCCTTCGCGCTTATGCTGGATCAGCCGACGCTCGTCAAGCGTCCGGTGCTCGAGTCAACTCGATTTATGGCGGTCGGCTTTTCGGAAAAGCGCTTTGGCGAATACTGGGCAAAGGCCAGCAGTTAGTACCGGTCAGCCGATCCTGCCCGTGATGTAGTCCTCGGTCAGCTTGTGCTGGGGATTGGTGAAGATGCGGTCCGTATCGTCAACCTCGACCAGCAAACCAAGATGAAAGTAGGCAACGCGCTTCGAGACCCGCGCGGCCTGTTGCATGGAGTGCGTAACGATCACGATCGCATAGTCTTCGCACAGTTCGTCCATGAGGTCTTCGATACGTGCCGTGGCGATGGGGTCGAGAGCCGAGCAAGGCTCGTCCATCAGGATCACTTCGGGGTTAACAGCGATCGTGCGGGCAATACAGAGGCGCTGCTGCTGACCGCCTGACAGGCTGGTTCCCGGCTCGTCCAGCCGGTCCTTGACCTCATTGATCAGCCCGGCACGTTCGAGGCTCGTATGCACAATATTGTCGAGTTCCGCCCGGTCAGCCGCCAGGCCATGAATGCGCGGACCGTACGCGACGTTGTCATAGATGCTCTTCGGGAACGGGTTCGGCTTCTGGAAGACCATGCCAACGCGCGCACGGAGCGCCACAGGGTCCTGTTCCTTGCGATAGATGTCCTTACCATCCAGCGTGATGTTACCGGTCACGCGAGCCGTCTCGATCGTGTCGTTCATGCGATTCAGGCAGCGCAGAAACGTCGACTTGCCGCAACCCGAAGGTCCGATCAGGGCAATCACCTCTTTCTTGCCGATCTCGAGCGAGACGTTCTGGATCGCATGATTGTCGCCGTAGTAGACGTTAACGTCCTCGGCGACCATGAACGGATGCTCGCACGTCGTGTTACCCACGGTTGCACCGCCCAATTCTGTCACGCGCCCTGGCATCTCGTGCAGTACCGCGGCCTCGACGACGGGCTCGGCCTTTTGCTCAGGCGCCGACTCGGGGGCAGGATCGTTTGTGCTTGCTTCAGTCATTGCGGTCATTCTCATACAGGTACCTTGATAGCTCAATCGCTACGCTTACCATTTGCGTTCCATCCGCCTGCGCAGGATCACGGCGGCCAGGTTCATGACAAGCAAAAACCCGAGCAGAACGATGATTGCGGCCGACGTTCGCTCGGCGAATGCCCGTTCCGGGCTGTCGGCCCAGAGGAAAATCTGCACGGGAAGCGCGGTGGCCGGGTCGGTCAGGCTGCCCGGCACATCGACGATAAACGCCACCATGCCGATCATCAGCAGTGGCGCCGACTCACCAAGCGCTCGGCTCATGCCGATGATTGTGCCCGTTAGCATACCGGGCAATGCGAGCGGTAAAACGTGGTGGAACACCACCTGCATCTGCGACGCGCCGAGGCCGAGCGCTGCTTCGCGAATAGACGGCGGAACTGCCTTGATAGCGGCCCTGGAGGCAATGATGATCACAGGCAAAGTAAGCAGCGTCAGAACCAGGCCGCCGACAAGCGGCGCCGAGCGGGGCAACGCAGCCCAGTTTATGAACACAGCCAGCCCGAGCAAGCCGAATACGATCGACGGTACGGCTGCGAGGTTGTTGATATTGACCTCAATCAGGTCCGACCAGCGATTGCGCGGCGCAAATTCCTCGAGATAGATCGCAGCGGCAACGCCGATCGGGAACGACAACGCAATCGTCACGAGCAGCATGTAGAGCGAGCCCATCACGGCACCCTTGATGCCTGCCAGCTCCGGCTCGCGCGAATCGCCATTGGTAAACAGGGCTTTGTTGAACCGGCTTTCGAGCCGCCCTGCTTCCTGCAACGTGCGTACCCAGCCGATCTGCTTGTCGGACAGTGGCCTGAGCGCCTCTTCGATATTGGCGTCGATGTTTCCCTTGATCAGCATGTCGACGTTGGATGACGCCGGGACCCACATCGTCTGCGTTGTACCCAGCAATTCCGGACTCCGCGAAATCAGATCGCGTACCTGGTAACCGGCCCCGACGCTGACAATCCGATAGAGTTCGCGGCGATCACGCCGACCGGATGCCTCGGGAATCTCTGCACGTAGTGCCGACCGCACGAGTCCATCGAAGTCCGCGTACGCGAGGTCCAGCTCGCCGCCCGGCGCCAATACCTCCTCACTCAATTCAATATCAAGCTTGATGAAGGTCTGTTTGAAGGCGGACGCCCCATCCGCGATCAGACTCGAAAAGAACACGCCAAGAAAGAGAATTCCCACCGTCGTCGCAAGCATACCCAACAGCTTGAACCTGAGTTCCTTTCTGCGACGGCGCGGCAGACCGGCTTCGACTTTTTGTCGTGTGGTTCTGTTATCAGTCATAGCAACGGCCTAGTCGTATTGCTCACGATACTTACGCACGACGCTCAGGCCGATGACGTTCAGGAACAGCGTCACTACGAACAACATCAGTCCCAGCGCGAACGCTGCGAGGGTTTTCGCACTATCGAATTCCTGGTCACCGACGAGCAGCGTGACGATCTGCACGGTCACGGTCGTTACGGCCTCAAACGGATTCGCCGTCAGGTTGGCCGCGAGCCCGGCGGCCATGACGACGATCATGGTCTCGCCGATTGCCCGCGAGACTGCCAACAGAATGCCACCCACGATGCCTGGCAGTGCGGCCGGGAGAATGACCTTGGTCATGGTCTCCGATCGCGTCGACCCAAGCCCGAGGGCGCCGTCACGCATCGCAGTCGGAACGGCGTTGATCGCATCGTCAGACAACGATGAAACGAGCGGAATAATCATGATGCCCATAACGATGCCGGCCGCCAAGGCGCTCTCGGACGCCACCTCGATGCCGACCGATTCACCGGCGGTGCGAATCCACGGCGCGACCGTCAATGCGGCGAAGAACCCGTAAACGACGGTCGGAATGCCGGCCAATATCTCGAGAAGCGGTTTCGCGATCCCTCGAATACGTGCGCTCGAGTACTCGGCAAGGTAAATAGCCGTCATCAGTCCGACCGGAACCGCCACGAACATTGCGATGCCCGTAATCAGCATGGTGCCCGTGAAGAGCGGCACCGCACCAAAGCTCCCGGAGGAGCCGACCTGGTCCGCTCGAATCGCAGTCTGCGGGCTCCAGTTCAAGCCGAAAAGAAATTCGGTCAACGGCACCTTCTGGAAGAAACGAATGGCTTCGAACATGACCGACAAGACAATGCCGATGGTAGTCAGGATCGCAAGACTCGATGCGGCAATCAGGAACCAGCGTATAACTCGTTCTACACGGTTGCGTGCACGCAGGTCCGGGTGAATACG
>Ga0224508_10001819_pt1 | contig 18713 bp, 20 predicted proteins | sample SF_Jan12_sed_USG_4_FD_170157 | JGI IMG/M metagenome (GOLD analysis project Ga0224508, IMG submission 170157) | Sediment microbial communities from San Francisco Bay, California, United States - SF_Jan12_sed_USGS_21 | ecosystem: Environmental > Aquatic > Marine > Sediment | place: USA... | reverse complement strand
GGCAATCCCATGGCAAAGATCGCTGTCGAGGCTCGTGATGGCCTGGATGGAATTCGTGAATGTATTGATATGGACGATTTCCAGGCGATGCGCCGCGTACAGGACCCCGTGAATGTGTTGCCGATTGTGCAGCCAGAGGATGCGGCCATGATTCAATACACCTCCGGTACCACCGGCTTTCCTAAAGGTGCCGTACTAAGTCACTTGAGCCTGCTTAACAATGCGCGATTCTATGCGGATCGTCTAGGTGTAAGAAAAGATTCCGTGTGGATCAATATCATGCCGATGTTTCACACCAGCGGCTGCGGCATGGTCACCCTGGGATGTTTACAGGCCGGTTGCAAAATGCTGATCGCCAAGCTGTTTGACCCTCCGGCCATTTGCCGAATCATTCAGCAGGAGAAAGTCAGCACCAATCTGGGCGTGCCGACCATGCTTGTTGCCTTGCTGGAATCGTTGGAAAAAGAATCCTTCGACGTCTCCTCGGTGGAAATGTTTTCCTCGGGTGGTGCCATGGTCGCCCCTGAACTTGTGAAAAATATTCAACGCGTGTTCGGCTGTGGATTCGGAACCCTTTACGGGCAAACGGAAACTTCACCGGTAATCACCCAACACTTCTCTGATGATTCCATCGAAGATGTTTGCCACACAATAGGCCAGCCGCTACCGCAAACCGAAGTCAGCATTCGGAATGTGGATTCCAACAAGGTGGTCGACCTCGGCAGCGTTGGGGAAATCTGTGTGCGGGCCTATTGCAACATGATCGGCTACCACAATAACCCGGAGGCCACGAAGGAAGCCGTCGATGCCGATGGCTGGCTGCATACCGGCGACCTGGGCAGTATGGATGATAGGGGGTATCTGAAAATCACCGGTCGTGTAAAAGATATGATTATCCGGGGCGGAGAGAACATGTTTCCCGCAGAAATCGAAAACACGTTGCTTGAACATCCCGAGATTGCCGAAGTGGCTGTGGTGGGCATTCCGGACGATAAATGGGGCGAGGTGATCGGCTGCTTCTTTCGCACTGAGGAGAATCAGCCGGTCGGTGCCAAGAGTTTGCATGGATTTTGTCGGGAACGGCTTTCCCCCCAGAAAACACCAACCATCTGGTGCCGGGTGGAGGCGTTTCCCATGACAGGCTCGCGCAAGATCCAGAAATTTGTGATCAGGGACCGCTTTCTTAAGGGCGAGTATGAAACACTGTCAATATGATCCGACTCCTGGAGAACTCCCATTGAAATAGGTGTCAGATTTATTTTTCGAGTAATCCCGAGTTGGCGAATCGGCAATTTGTTGAATCCGGAATGCCTAAAGAAGAAAGTGAGTTTATTCGAACTCAAGTATCACGAAATCAGCTGACAGGTGGGGCCGGTTTATTGAAGAAGTCGACCGCAAGCAAGGTATATGGATTGAAACACGGGGTCGAGGTAGACCTCCGAATCAAATCAAATAAATCTGACACCTTTTCGGACTGACACGAGAATTCTGCCCGATTTTTGGCATATCGAGCGGGGGCACGCAATTGACGAAATCTCTCTCATGGCATATGCTGCGCCATATGCTTAGTTTATCATTTAAGAAACCATCATGGAAACTCCCGTACGACATGTGAAAATTTTCCGCAATGGCCGCAATCAGGCCATTCGGATTCCCCGTGAGTTTGAATTGACAGGTGATGAAGCCATTCTTCGAAAAGAGGGAGACCGACTTATCCTGGAACCCATTCGGAAAGGAAAACTGTTGGCATTACTTAAAAAGTTAAAACCCATAGAAACAGAGTTTCCCGATATAGATGAAGATCTACCGTCTTTGGACGAAGTCAATATTCATCAATGATGCACAAGTACCTGCTGGATACAAATATCATTTCGGATCTGGTTAGAAATCCACAGGGTACGATCGCGGAACACATTGCAGCTGTAGGTGAACGTTCAGTATGCACCAATATTATTGTGGCATCTGAACTCCGGTATGGTGCACTTAAATCAGGATCAAAACGGTTAACAGACCAGGTCGGATATATCCTTTCCGCCATGGAAGTCCTACCTTTGGAACAACCCATTGAGCACCACTATGCCTTGATTCGGCATCAACTGACCACTAGCGGAACACCGATCGGTCCCAATGACTTAATTATTGCTGCCCATGCTTTGGAAAGAAAACTGACTTTAGTTACGGCAAACATCCGGGAGTTTTCCAGGGTACCGAGTTTACCGATAGAAAATTGGCTGAATCGTTAGGCAGGAATTAGCAAATCTAGTTGAAATCAGTTATTTATTCTGAAACGATTGGTGTCAGTGTAAAAACTATTGCTCATGTGGGAAAGAACTAGTTTTAATAGTCAAAGATCAAGGAGGATCAAACGGCGAGATTACCCAAGCCTACCACTGCATTACAATAAATGTGTTATCGCCGTTAAGTTTCTAATAGCTCGGCTTGGAGTCGTGGACAATCCTTTCAATTGGAGCGAATAACAAATACGGACTAAGCTGCATATTGTTGAATCCGTTTTAACTCATCCCGCGCAGTATCTTTTGCAATTTCTAAATCATAATGCGACTGCAAATTCATCCAAAACTCAGGGGTTGTTTTGAAGGCCTTTGATAAACGCAATGCGGTATCGCCGGTAATACCGCGCTGGCCATTAATTATTGAGCTGATACGGTTTGCAGGAACATGAATGTGCTTCGCGAACTTATTCGCACTTAAACCAAGGGGTTCAAGAAATTCGCTTTCAAGAACTTCCCCCGGATGAATAGGATCAATGATAGTCACAGATTTCGACATGATAAGCGTCTCCATTTTTCCAAGTGAAGCATATTCTCCACTGACGGTTAATTCGTATAGAGTATTGTCCGGCGCGATCTCCACGCAATAATTCCAGTATATTGCCTAATCAAATGTGCGACTGTGAATCATTTCATATTATGTGCAATGATACGAGAGACCTTTAGAATAAGTCCATAAAATCAATATTTTAAATGACCCACGATGGGTCAGTATCATTGCAATCACCTCTTCGGTGTGTGGCACTAATCGTTTCAAAATTAGCGAAATGATTTCTTGACATAATAGAAAAACCTCTCTAATTTAAGTAGATAATCGTTTCAAAGGTTGTATAAATCATTTCATGCCGGTAACTGATCAAGCCATCCTTGATTACATCGCCGCCCATCCGGGAGTGGGGCGGGAAGATATTCGTCAGAATGTCGCCCCTGAAATCAGCGAAACGACAATGTGGCGCGCTTTAAAGCGCCTTACAGATGATGAGAAGCTTGCTGTAACCGGAAAAGCCCGGGCCACCAAATACACAATCGCCGGATCAACGGTGATACGAGCCTATCTGCAAACGCCCTACAACCGGCGGCCCGCTAAGACTTACATCAACGAATTCCTGGATAACTACGTACCGAACAAAACATTTTATATTAGCGAGCGAGATCGACAACACTTGCACGAGGCTGGTCGGCCAGCTGGCCCAGCTTTGCCTGCCGGCACATATGCAAGACGTATCCTGGAAAAGCTTCTCGTTGATCTCGCTTGGGCATCTTCAAGGATGGAGGGCAATACTTACGATATTCTAGAGACTGAGCAACTGGTGCGATATGGTGAAGAAGCAACTGGTAAGGATCGCAAAGAAGCGGTGATGATCCTGAATCATAAAGAAGCCATTCAGTACCTCGTTGATAATATCGGTGAAATCGGAATCAATTCGCAAGACATTAACAATATCCACGCGCTACTCTCAGACGGGCTATTATTCGATCCGGCCATGGCGGGGCGCCTACGGCGTATGCCCGCTGGCATCAGTCATTCAAGCTATACGCCGCCTGACGATGAATTTATCATCGAGGAAGAATTTGAGATCGTCATAGAAAAGGCTGCTGCGATTTCTGATCCATTCGAGCAGTCCTTCTTCCTCCTCGTACATATTCCATACTTGCAAGCGTTTGCTGATGTCAATAAACGAACGTCGCGTATTGCCTCCAATATTCCCCTGCTTAAATCTGATCTTGCCCCTATGTCGTTTGTCACGATGGACGACAAAGCATACATAGATGGTCTGATAGGCATTTATGAGATCAATAACGTCTCGCTGTTGCGAGAGATCTATATAGACGCGTATCTCGCATCAGCCGAAAACTATAAAACATTGCGTGCAGAAGTAGACACCCCAGATAAAGCTGCGGTCACCTATCGCCAGTTTGTAAGAGAAGCTGTCAGGCGCTGTGTGCTGGAGTGGAAAGAGTTTAAATCAGACAAGGTAATGGCGATGGCCGATGAGGCCGATATACCAAAGGCAGACAGACAGCAAGTTGTCGACTATATCAGTGCGCAATTTAATGGGCTTCATGAAGGCAACGCTATTCGTTTCAAGCTAAAACCAGAGGATCTGGAAAAAATTAAGCGCCCATAAAAGTACACCAATTTTCTGTTGCTCTACTGAGTAGCTTCTCACAAGCTGTTTATTCGGAGTTTTTCAGATCAGAGTGTCTTATGAAAGCTGTGTACGTCGTCAAAACAATTCGGACTTTTGGGGCTTTGAATTGTAGGCCGTCAGCCTAAGTTGGACAAAAAGGAGTAATTGAATAAGAGATAGTTTTGGCTCATTGTTAACCTAGAGACAGGAGAGCGATGATGACAAAGAGTAACTATTCCAAAGACAGTGCCGAGAAAACAGTACGTGATATTCGAAGAGCCACACGGCGTACTTACTCTGCCGAGGAGAAAATCCAGACGGTATTAGAAGGTCTTCGCGGGTGAGGACAGCATCGCCGAGCTGTGTCGCCGTAAAGGGATTAACGCCAATGTGTACTACCGTTGGAGTAAAGAATTTCTGGAGGCCGGTAAGAAACGTCTGGCGGGTGATACCGTTCGAGAAGCGACCTCCGATGAGGTAAAGAACCTACGCGTGGAGGCGGCCCGTTTGAAAGAAGCCCTGGCCGAGCAGGTGATGGAAAACCGGCTGCTCAAAAAAAGCGTACTCGGCGATGGGGAAGACCTTACATGAGGTATTCGGCGGCTGAGAAACTCGAAATCATCCGCTTGGTGGAACAATCCGGTTTGTCGGTGCGGCGCACCTTAGCGCAGTTGGGTATTCCCAAATCCACCTTCTATGGCTGGCTCCAGCGCTATGACAGTGGCGGACTCGATGCCTTGGAAGATAATAAACCTGCTCCACCCTCGGTCTGGAATAAACTGCCTGATGATCGTCAGGCAGCCATCGTTGACCTGGCCTTGGACAAGCCTGAACTCTCGCCCCGAGAGCTCGCCGTAACGTACACGGATGAGAAATCCTACTTTGTGTCCGAATCGACCGTGTACCGCTTACTCAAAGCACACGACCTGATCACCAGCCCTGCTTATATCCTGATGCAGGCAGCAGAGAAGTTTCAACATCCCACCACACGTGTGAACGAGCTGTGGCAGACGGATTTTACCTATCTGAAGATCATTGGCTGGGGTTGGTATTACCTATCCACCATCCTGGATGACTTCTCCCGATTCATCGTGGCCTGGCGTCTGTGTACGACCATGGGCGCAACGGATGTGTCGGATACCTTGGATGATGCGCTCAGCTTCACGGGGCTCGACCAAATCAAAGTGAAACACAAGCCGCGTCTGTTGAGTGACAACGGCCCTTCGTACATTGCGGGTGATTTGAAAGACTACTTGGAAAGTCAGAATATGGCTCATACCCAGGGTCGACCTTATCACCCGATGACGCAAGGAAAAATTGAACGCTGGCATCGTTCCATGAAAAACCAGATCTTGCTGGAAAACTATTACCTACCCGGCGAACTGGAGGGGCGTATCTGCCAATTCGTCGATTACTACTATCATGAGCGTTACCATGAATCACTCGATAACCTCACTCCGGCGGATGTCTTTTATGGGCGAGGCCACTCTACTCTCGATAAACGGGAACAGATTAAACTCAACACATTAGCCATGCGCAAACAAATGCATTACGATAACCGATCGACCAACCTAAACCTGATGAGCTAAACCGTCTCTTAATTCAAAGCCCCAAAAGTCCGAATTGTTTTGACGACGTACAGGTCACGCCTGAGCCAACGTAGACGATGTCCTATGAGTGTGTCCTTGAGGTTCCGAGCGTGTCGCCCCCCTTACAACGTCCCACGGACGTTCGCGCGGGACTATAGTAATGAGTCCATAGCGAATCAACGCTCTAAAGCAAAGGGATACAAATGTTAACAATCGACCTCGACGCACCCGCGCATAATAACGGGACCGGCATTACTCGGAGTCAAACCAACATGCTGATATTAACCAGGCGACATTCACAAAGCGTTATGATTGGCGAAGACATAAAAGTCACTGTGCTGGGTGCGAAAGGGCATCACGTGCGCATTGGGATCGAAGCACCAGACGATATCCCGGTAAATCGTGAAGAGGTTTATCAACGCCTGCACCAAGACGATGCGGGGTCCGAGTCGACCAACGACTAAATAGGGTAGCGCCGGGACAACAAGGTGTCGTCAACACCTAACTGTGCTGCCATACCGTATCGAGTGGGAACACCATCGCATCCCCAAAGGCTATGGGCAGAACTGCGCGTGAGAACGAAAACCGATTGTTTTTGATGGTCAGGGTTGTTTCGATACCGCGTGTTTGACGCCGGCCAAAGCGGCGGATCAACTCCAGGGCCAACCAACTGTCAGAAGCTATTTTCATAGCCCCGTGCGCCTCACCTTTGTTGAAAATGAATTCCACACGCCGCGAGCGGGATTCATGACCCACGAACTCACTCAGTTGTTGATCATCGAACTGGATCTTGCACTTGGTGAAATCACCCAAGCAAGGCGGAGCAGTGGCCGATTCGCCTGAATAACACCGATGCCGGCACGACGGATGTCCATCCGATGATGCGTCCAGCGACGAATCAACCTTATTTATTGAGGAATCGTCCTCACTCGAGCACGATTGATAAAATGGGCACTTAGGCATGGCACTGGACCGGGCAGAGTCGAATATCCACTCGTTGCACCGAAATATCTTCAAATCGCGCGAACCACAACAGGGCACGTCGCACGGCATTGTAATCATCAGCCAGGGTAAGGGTTTTTTTCTGGCCGTTACACAAATTAGTCAAAGCGACTTTTACTTGTTTCACATGCGGTTGTTTGTTCATGTCATACCTCGTCGTGTTGTTGTGTTAACCCTTGGGGTTATCATTAATAAACAATGTCTCTTGTATCGAGACGGTCTGCGCGGGCCTGATTCCAAGCCCCCTCATCAAAAGGCCCGCGCATTCCGTTTCCCCCCAAACCACACACCCCGAGTGTGGTTCCCAAAGAGCGATGTCTTATCGCTTGAGGTGTATTACAACCGATTGAATAACAAAGAACTATTCGTTCGATTGCTTAGGTAGTGCTACGTAGGTAGAGGTACCTAAACTACCTTGAGGAGTTGACGTATTAAGCAGTGGGTCTAGGTGTTCATAACTGACCTTCATCTACGCAACAATGATTAACAATTCAAATAGCGATTCAACGCTAAAATCGCACCCCATTGCAGTAAGGGGAGAGACCATGTTCCATAGCCTCGGAACGTGTGAATCTCAGGGAATCCCTGCCTAGGGGTAGGCGGGGATTTTCTCTTACCCTTGGATGATGATCGAATTTACATTCATGATGATTTAATAGGGGGGTACGTACGATGTTAGAAGATGATTTTGGAACGCGGTCGGTGGCCATTAGTGATGCCATGGATGTTCATATCGAGCTCGTCAATTCGAATACGGGTGACCGTGAGTGCTCAAAAATGGTAAATCGCCATGATGCGATCGTCGCTCTTGTACAACGATTCGCACGCCGCCAACATATATCAACGCAGGCGGTTGACCTACAGATTTCCCAGCATCCTTAACAAAACGCGTCGGCCAAGGGTGATCAACAACTGATCTAACGTGCAAAACACCCTGACCGATCATTCCGGGAATCATTCGTCGAGCGTCTCATAGTCCGTTATGCTTACGATACTATTGAAAAACTCGAACATGAACGCTTACGATTACTAGAGCACAGATGGCGGTATTCTTACTCAAAGTGATTCATGGCTCTGCCTATAACGCACCGCCTGCGACGGGTACAGCCTTTGCTGATGTATCGGCCACCGACTTTGCGGCGAACTGGATAGAGCAACTCGCCAGTGAAGGTATAACGGGAGGCTGTGGTAACGGGGACTTTTGTCCCAACGCCCCGGCGACACGAGGGCAGATGGCGGCTTTTCTCACCCGTGTATTCCATACCCCGATGTTGTTTGAGTGAGTGTGTTCAAGTGTGTACAAATTCACACAATGAATGTGCGTCGCATTACAGATTTTTACGGCTGACACTGACATGCTGTGACATATCAACTCCGTTAATAGGAGAAGCACATAGGGACAAGCCGGAGGGGAATCGGCAAGCTGTCCAAAGGTAATAGAGTGAGTCCCTATTAACTGTTACTTATGCGAAGGGGGGCTATTCAGATGAATTACCGCTACTCACTACTCACACTAGGACTGTTGACTGCACTGCCTGCCTATGCCGTCGAAACCGATATTGTCGAGCGGGTCAAAGATATCGTCCCAGGCATGGAATTTTTCCGTTCGGATGATTTTACAAACGTTAACGGCACACTCTATTTTAAGTCGGATACACCGATGGAGGGTCGTGAGTTGTGGAAATCTGATGGCACACCGACTGGGACCATTATGGTCAAGGATATCAATCCTATGGGCGATGGTCTCGGTGAAGATCCCGATGACACCGCACCGCCACCGCCACCAGCCATTACCAATGTGAACGGCACCATTTTCTTTGTTGCCAATGATGGTGTGAACGGGTTTGAATTGTGGAAATCGGATGGTACCGAGGCCGGCACCGTCATGGTCAAGGACATTAATCCAGCAGGCCACGCGTTCCCTTTTAACAGAACACCGCAATTAGCCAATCTCAATGGCATGCTGTTTTTTCAAGCCGACGATGGGGTTCACGGACGCGAACTTTGGAAATCCGATGGCACCCGGGTAGGAACGGAGATGATCGAAGACGTTTACCCAGGTATGGAAAGCGCTGGTCCATTTGGATTTGTAGAGTTAAACGATGAGATGTTTTTCACTGCTAGAGACGGTGCCGATAACAGTGAATTGTGGAAATCTGATGGCACACCTGGAGGTACTACTATGGTCTTGGACATCGCCCCTGTCGGCAGTTCAGGTCCGTCCAGACTTACCAAGGTCAATGACATTATATTTTTTCGTGCCACTGAAACCGGTATGTTTGCCAACACAAAATTGTGGAAAACCGACGGAACACCACAAGGCACGAAGTTGGTAAAAGATATTGTTCCGGGAGACGGATCGGAACCAAGAACGCTTACTGATGTAGATGGTGTACTTTATTTTTCCGCGGATTCAAGCGGGATCGGCAGTGCTCGCGAGGTATGGAAATCCGATGGCACCGCCCCCGGCACCGTGGAGGTCGCAGACATTCGCGCAGCGGAGAGTTCGTTTCCTGAAGGTTTCGCCAATATAAATGGCACCGTATTTTTTACCGCGAACGCCAATGCATTCCCGCAACAAAACAGGGAACTATGGAGAACCGACGGTACCTCGGGCGGAACGCTCATGGTGAAGGATATTAATCCAGGACCGGGCAATTCGAATTTAAGCCGCCTAACCGATGTTAACGACAGGCTGTATTTTTCAGCCGACCCAACCGGAATGTTTGACAATGAACTATGGAAGTCAAATGGAACACCCACCGGTACGACCATGGTTGCGGACATCAACCCAGGTGCCGATGGTTCATCGCCATCTCATCTGACTAACATAAACGGTGTGCTTTATTTTGAAGCCAGGGATGATGTCACCGGCCGCGAACTCTACCGCGCCTACGTGCGTACCGACACCCCCCCTGTCTTTGACGACGTGCCGGAATCGCACCCCTTTTATAACGTCATCACTAACTTCGCCCTATCCGGTTATACGTCAGGCTGTAGTGTCACCCCCTCACTGTACTGTCCTTCCGATCCCGTCACCCGGGCACAGATGGCGATCTTCTTAATGCGGGGTATTGCCGGTCAGGATTTTATCCCCGAGCCTGCTCAAGGCAATGTATTTAATGATGTGCCTACCTCTGCCTTTGCTGCGGCCTGGATAGAAGAATTCAAGACCCGACAAGTCACTGGGGGGTGTAGTGCATCTCCCCCTCTATACTGTCCTAACAATCCCATCACCCGGGCACAGATGGCCGTCTTTTTGCTTAAAGTCATTCATGGTTCGGCCTATGCCCCACCGCCGGCCACCGGCACCTTATTTACCGATGTGAATATCGGGGACTTCGCCGCCGATTGGATAGAGCAGTTAGCGAAAGAGGGCGTCACGGGTGGTTGTAGTAATGGGGACTTTTGTCCCAACAACCCGGTGACACGAGGACAGATGGCGGCCTTTCTCACAAGAGTGTTTCATACGCCGCTGTTGTTTAAGTGAACTATTGTTGTTTTACCAATCTAGTTTCGCTGGCCGCATTCTATCGGCTTAACGAAAGAAAAAACCCCGTTTCGGCGGGGTTTTTTATTGTAACTAACTCAAAATATCACCCATATGGATGAGGTTTTTTATTCTCTAAAAGGCTAGCATTGACCTAATCTACTAGCGGAGATGGGTAGATGAAACTGGATATAAGGGTCGCGTCGTTAATTGTCATTTGTGGGTCGGTGGTGAGTTCAGGTGTTGTGGCGGACGGAGTGAAGTCACAATTTGGACCCAATACACGGTACACCACTATTGGCGGTGAATCGTTTACTAGCGAAACCGGCAAAGACACGCGTCGCTTTTTCAATCAATCGGAACTTTACGCTGATGGTGATATCCCGGAGGTGGCCTTCAGCGATTGCAATATGCGGGCGGCCGTTAATTTGCCCTCCGGCGTCAAATTGTCCCGGATCGAGCTTTTCGGTTACGACAATTCAGATCTTGGAACGGCCATCAGACTGCACCAAATCTGCCGAGTGGGAAACAATCCGCCAATGGACAATATCATCGCCGACCTTACATCCGATATCCCTGGAACACCAGGTTACTTCATTGCCGGTGAAAATACCGACCACACCGTTAATAATAATACGTGTCATTACTCTCTTCGGGCATTCAGAAGTTTCCAAGGCGTAGCGATATTTCTCGGTTGTGGCGGACAGGACGCGCGTTGGGTAAGCACACGCCTTGAATGGCAACGTCAAACAAGCCCGGCGCCAGCGGTAGCGACATTCATGGATGTGCCCCAAGGGTCCATTGCCACCGGCGGACATCCATTCTTCGCGGAAATCGAGGCGTTAGCCGCCTCCGGAATCACCGGCGGTTGCGGTAACGGGAATTATTGTCCGGACAATCCGATAACGCGTGGACAATTCGCCGCTTTCTTTGCCCGTGCCCTGGGCTTGCATTGGCCGGATAACTAACTCACTGGATGAGCTATATATAATGTATAAATCATTTATTACTTCAACGCTGGCTTGCCTGATCAGTTTGAATTGCGGCGGGGTTTCCGCTGATGACGCTAAATCCAACTTCGGTGCTAATCCGCGTATTCGCACCATCGGCGCGGAAGCGTTTTGGGTGGAAACCGGTGCTGATTCCAGACGCTTTTTCGGTGGTAGTGAAATTTATGCATCGACTTCTGCCATTAGCGGTAACGATTGCCGATTCCGGGCACCGGTTAATCTACCTTCCGGTGCGTTGCTCAACCGGATTGAAATTGTTGGGTACGATGATTTTCCGATCATGGGACCCATTGACCTCGGGGTCACAATCGCTTTGCATCAAGTGTGCCATGCGGGAATCAATCCGCCCATCAATACGGAACTGACGGAGATCAGCTCCGTGGACGCACCCGGTTACTTTAGAGCGCAACAAGATCTTGATCACACCATTGACAATAAAAACTGTCATTACTATGTGCGTTTGCCGTTGAATTCCCCCGTGGGTTGTACCGGCGACGCTACTCGTTTGTCGCATGTTCGACTCCATTGGCAACGGCAAATCAAACCAGGCCCAGGTGTCGCGACATTCACTGATGTGTCCACCACTCATCCCTTCTTTGATGACATTGAAGCCATGGCGGCGTCTGGAATTACTGGCGGTATTGGTGGAGGTTTATATGGTCCTGATCAAAACTTAACCCGTGGTCAGATGGCCGCTTTTCTCGCCCGTGCTCTAGGTCTTTAACGAAAATATTTATGAAACACCCACTCTCTTTAATACTCGTGGTTAGTCTGGTTTCATTGAATCTTCAAGCCGCGGAGACAGACATTGTCCAGCGGGTGAAAGATATCTTTCCGGGGTTGGACACATCCGACCCAAATAGTCTCGCTAACATCAACGGCACCTTGTTCTTTCGTGCCGCTGACGAAATTAGCGGGAATGAGGTGTGGAAATCCGATGGCACAGAAGCAGGCACGGTCATAGTCAATAACATTGCCCCATTGGGAGCTCGAACCCAACCTTTCTCACCAACGTCAACGGCACCTTGTTCTTTCGAGCCGCTGACGAAATTAACGGGAATGAGCTGTGGAAATCCGATGGCACGGAAGCGGGGACGGTGATGGTCAAGAATATCAACCCAACCGGGAGTTCGGATCCTCAACTCCTCACCAACGTCAACGGCGTGTTGTACTTCTCCGCCGATGACGGTGTAACAGGCTCAGAGCTCTATCGCGCCTATTTACGTATCGACGCACCACCTGTATTTGACGATGTGCGGCTATCGCATCCTTTTTATAACGTCATCACCAACTTTGCCTTATCCGGTTATACCTCAGGGTGTAGTGTCACCCCCTCACTGTACTGTCCCAATGGTCACCCGTGCCCAGATGGCCATCTTCTTAATGCGTGGCATAGCAGGACAAGACTTTGTACCTTCCCCCGCTATGGGGAATGTATTTAACGATATCCCCACCTCCGCCTTTGCTGCGGCCTGGATCGAGGAGTTCAAGACAAGACAAATCACTGGGGGGTGTAGTGCCAATCCGCCACTGTACCTGTCCTAACGATCCCATCACCCGAGCACAGATGGCGATCTTCTTACTCAAGGTGATCCATGGCTCGGCCTATAACGCACCACCGGCCACAGGTACGGCTTTTTCCGATGTCGCTATTGAGGACTTTGCCGCTAACTGGATAGAACAGTAAGCGAGTGAGAATGTGACAGGCGGTTGTGGTAATGGCAACTTCTGTCCCAACGACCCTGTCACACGAGCACAAATGGCGGCTTTTCTCACAAGGGTATTCCATACTCCGCAGTTGTTTGAGTGAGCACCATGAGTAATACAGTACCCACGAGCACTTAGGTATTGACAAACCGACTTAGGTATTGACAAACCGCGCGGGACGCTTACAGCGTCCCGAATAGGGACAACCATACACAATATCCAGCGTCGCTTTGGACACATCATATCCAGCAAAATGTAACATCATTATTCCTCCTGTACTGAGTGAGTCATGATTAACGGTAGTGCCACCACAACGATTCACCTTGTCGATACAGCCTCACCTTGACCGGGGGCTCCGATACCATACAATCTGATGTACGGGTGGCGAGGCAACGTGCGGGCTGATCTACCTATACAGGTTCATCGACCTTCGGAGCCAGTCAGTCTCTGCCCGCTGCCCGTCTGCTCTGTTAGCTTTACAGAACAAACTGCCAACAGACAAGGAGCCAGCTTGCTCGCGAAAAGGGATTGCGAGAAGCAAAGCGACGAAACAATCTCTCATTTCCTACTTGTAAAGGCGAGATCGCCACGGCACGCCTCGCGATGACAGGGAACGTTGTCATGATGAGCTCATTCGGCTTTGATCAGAGCAGGTGCCGCGAATCCAGTCTGGTTAGATATTCTTCTTGATTGACCGCCAGTGATGGTGGAAATGCAATAGGATTGTCGGGAACAACCCTTGTCTTCATGCACTGCTGTTCGTTCAGCATGAAGAAAACCTAAGGTTGTTGCAATCGAAATCAAGCAATGTCGTTTCATAGCGTATAGTATCGATAAAATCTGGAGTTCAAGAACTTACAACAAACACCTACGGGAAATAATATGAACAGAATAAAAATCACAATTATATTCTTGGGATACGTTTTCTTCTCGAGCGTATTCGCGGACGAGTGGATTGCACCGGACACTTATCTGATCACCGACCCAGCTGAGTTGACCGCGCTGGGATTCAGACCGGGAGACACTGTTATTCGTCACACTGGAAACACAAGCTCGGGAACACAATCACAAACAAAAAACATTTTCGGTACAGCCGACACGAATTATACAGCTGTTGATGGTTTCGACTTTATCGCCGTTGGTGATGCAAATCAAAAAGCACTCGCGCAGAGCATAAGCTTGATTACTGGATTTGAAAATGACGCTTTGTTCTGTTTTGGTGCAGGTGGCCCCATTTTCCAACGCCAAATTCACTTGCCCCACGGCGCACGCATCTTGGGTTTTGAATGGATTGCGTACGATAATTCAGCAACGAGAAGTATCCAGTTGGATTTGGTAGAACAATGTATACCCAATGACCCCGCGAATGAAATCACTAATTCGCTGATTACCGACAACACGGGTCCATCTAGTGCAGCCCCAGGCGATTTTGCCAGAACCGCTACGGGCACAGGAACCATCAATAATCGACTGTGCACCTACCGTGTAGTGCTCGATTTTGAATTTTGTGGTGATTCTAATGTCACCTTCAACAAGGTCGTGGTGGCATGGAAACGGCAAACCAGCCCGGCACCGGCATCACCTACATTTGGCGATGTATCCTCCAGCCATCCTTTTTATCAACCCATCGAAGCCATGGCATCCTCCGGTATTACAGGTGGCTGCGGCGGTGGAAACTATTGCCCGGATGACGCCGTCACTCGTGGTCAATTCGCTGCGTTCTTCGCCCGCGCACTGGGACTCCATTGGGGTGATTTATGATTAAATCATCTTCGATAAAATTTACACACTACTCATCCACGGATTCGAATTAGCGAGTCGTAAGTTTTAAGTGACACAAAAACCCCGCTGCGGCGGGGTTTTTAGTTGCAAACAACCCAAAATATCATCCATTTGGATGAGGAAATTATGTGATTTATCTGTTTAACTGCTAAATTGCAGGTAATACCGGCAAGATCAATTGGTGAGAACAGCATGGGGTATTTCAAACGTGGTGAATCTTTTGTTCTAGTTACAGGCGTAATTCTGAGTCTGATGGTTTCCGTCAATGCGACGTCTTCGGAACAGGATGATTTTCTTAGACAGGTGCTGGAGCAATTCCAACCCTATGGAATTGCAAGTAATATTTCATCCATCCAGGACATGCTGGCTCAACAGGCTGCACTGCATTCGCAAAACGGTGCAATACAATCCGTGTCGGCCAAATCCGCGCCACCGTTTTGTACGCCCGCTACGTTGTTGACTGAGGATTTCGAAGGGGCGGGTGAATTACCCGCTGGATGGACCAACGCGGTTGACGGCGTGGACGATGACAACAATGCTTGGGGCGATTCGCTGATCCCAGCACCTAGCCATGTAAGCATGGGGGGAACCAACAGTGCGCACAGCGGCAGCAAATGGCTGGTATTCGATACCTCGCTCATTGCCAATGGTAGTGGCGGCGACTCGATTGTGTACTTTCCGGTGGATCTGTCTTCGGCGGCGATACCAGTGGGGATGTCGTTTTTCTTGTACATGTGGAGCGATGGCGAAACGCCCAGCACATTTGAGGTGGACGTGATGCGCGATGTCAATGGTAATGGACTACCGGACGATGGCTCTTGGGAAAACGAATTTACCGAAAACACCGATCAACAAAGCTCAGCCATTGAAGCGTGGAAGAATGTAGCATTCGATCTGAATGACTATTCCGGTGACAAGGTCATTGTGCGTTTTCGCGGCAGGGAGAATACCGGCGCCACTTTCAAGTCCGACATTGAGATCGATCTGTTGACTATCAGCACCTGTCCGGGCAATACCATCAGTGGCACCTTCTCCCTACCACCGGGTGTGGTAGCACCGGCCGGGGGCATCGATCTGCTCATGCTCGCGTCAATGGCGGAAAACGGTACTAGAGAAACGGTAGGTGTTGGAATCGACTTTCCAACCATTCCGGCGGGGTCCAACTCAGTTGGCTATAGTCTCGCCGTTCCCAATACGCCGGGGAAGTTTACATCGGTAATTTATCAATGTGGCTCTCAATCTTGTTTGGAAACCGTACCCGGATTTTTTGGCGCTTACCGGCCTTCCGATATGGTGTTTAATCCCAATGAAGCTTTTCCATTGGCAAGCGGGCAGAATCACAACAATATCGATTTTGCCATTCCCGCGGGCCGAACTATCAGTGGCACGGTATCCTTGCCACCCGGCGATACCGCGCCAATGCCATTAGAAGTGTTCATACAGGCATTCGACAGCAACACCGGTCTGTTTGGGTTTGCATTCAATTTGATGATACCCATGGGTGGTTCGTCGGTGAATTACAGCGTTTTGGTGCCCAATAGTGCCAGCGCCATGTATTCTGTACTGTTTGCTTGTAACGACTGCGCCGACATCGACAACTATCTTCCTTTTGGGTTATATCGTGCGGCGGGCACCACGTTTAAACTCGGCGCAGCGGATACCGTCGCTGGCGGGCAAAATCACAATAGTATCGATATGACCGTGCTACGTGGCAAACAGATTACCGGCACGCTGTCATTACCGGGCGCGCAGCTGGCGCCGGCGAACATAAATGGCAATATAGAAATTACACCCCAATTTGGCCGTGATTTCTTTGGCGGCTTTGCCGATGCCGATATTGCCATGGGCGCCAATAGCTCGATGATGTACACGGCCGTAGTGCCGGACGATCCGGGCCAAACCTGGATAGCACGCTACAGTTGTTCTTCTTCTTGTGAAGACAACGGCTTTCTGGGCGAGGGATACTACGCCACAGGCGGGACCACCTACCGGCAAGACTTAGCCGGTGGGATACCCGGTGGGCAGAATCAAAACGGCATCGATCTGACCCTGCTCCCGGCCAAGACCGTGACCGGCATGGTTTCCCTGCCACCTGGACATACCGCTAATGAAGATTTATTTGTCAACGTTAGGATAACGGATGACCGCTCAAGCCCCAGTCCTTGGCCTGGACCCGACATATTTAGTCCCTATAGAGATTCCGACAGTGACGCAATACCCCTGGGCGGATCGAACATGATGTACGAGAGGGCAATACCTGACGATCCAGCCTTTCGCGGTATTGTAAGGTTTAACTGCTCGGGTCGGGTGTGTACCGACTGGGTGAATACTTACGCGAAGTTCGGCTTTTATCGCAGCGGTGGCACAACCTATGAAATCGAGAAATCCACACGCCTCTCCGGTGGACAAGATCACAATAACATCAACATGACCTTGTTCAATGGGCGTACCATCAGCGGCAAACTCACTTTGCCCGGACCCGCCGGTATGGGTTTTGAAGATGGGTCCGTCGCAGATTTCAATCACACCGAATCCACGAATACCGGTGTTGGCATCTTCGAGGGCCTGACCATGGGTCCGTATTCATTCGTGGTGCCAGACGATCCCACTTTGGATTTTGCCGTGGGTATCGATTGCGAAGACGTATTTCCACGTAAGACCTGTAACGGTCATGCGCGGCGGGCGTTTTATAGCGACGGCAGCAAGGCGGTGGTGTCGTTGGAAAGTGATGCGACTCTGTTACCTGGCGGGCAGAATCATAGCAATATCGATCTGAGTTATCCGGCTAAAACGTTTGACGATATCCCGCAGAACTTCCCGTTCTATAACGATATCGAATCCTTATTCCAGATCGGCGTGACTGGCGGTTGCAGTACCAACCCACCAAATTACTGTCCGAAAGACCGGGTGACGCGTGCGCAAATGGCGGTGTTCCTGGAGCGTTTCATGCGCCCGGACGAGTCATTGCCTGCGCCCACGGGTACAAAGTTCAACGATGTCGCCTTGACCACATTCGGTGTCAGAGAAATCGAGAATTTCTCGGCGGACGGTATCACCAGCGGTTGCAGTGCTAATCCACCCTTGTATTGTCCCGGTGCGTTTATCACACGCGCACAAATGGCGGTATTCTTGCTAAGAGCACTTAATGGCGCGCAATTCACCCCGCCGCCGGCACAAGGAATATTCGCCGATGTACCGACCAATGCCTTTGCGGCCGATTGGATCGAAGAGCTGGCCCGCACCGGTATTACCGGTGGGTGTGGTAACAACAACTTCTGTCCCAACAATTCCGTCACCCGTGAACAAATGGCCGCATTTATTAACCGGCTCAACGATCAAATAAACGGTAATGGCATTGGATTCGGAGTATTGTAGTTTAACCTTAGTGCACAAAGACGAACTTGATAAGGAGTAACCGTATGTAAACATCATCAAATCCGAAGGGGAGGTAGAATTGAACGTGTGAATGAGTGGTATTGTTGGAATATGTAAATTTACTCGCGACTTTGCGGTCGCGAGTACTAGTCTTTTGTTACTGGCAAATACCGCATTTGCACAGTTTGACTTTGACACGGGTGGTGTGACTGCAACACCTGTTCTCCGCAAAAACTATGTGCCCACGTAAATACTAACAAAACACTCGACGGCACAACATCTATGACTTAATGTTAAGCGATCAAGTCCGTTGCATCTCTCATATTTCGACTTTT
>Ga0224508_10001818_pt1 | contig 18716 bp, 17 predicted proteins | sample SF_Jan12_sed_USG_4_FD_170157 | JGI IMG/M metagenome (GOLD analysis project Ga0224508, IMG submission 170157) | Sediment microbial communities from San Francisco Bay, California, United States - SF_Jan12_sed_USGS_21 | ecosystem: Environmental > Aquatic > Marine > Sediment | place: USA... | reverse complement strand
GGCTTTGTCGTCAAGCCATCTTGCAGAATCCACAAATCCACCGAAGCTGAACAGGTGAATACCGGCCAGGTTGCCGGCTTGATCGGCTGCCTTGCCAGTCGCAAGTACGTCGAACTGCTTGTCCGGGCCGGAGTGCGTCGCCAGCTTGATCGCGTTGATGCCGAGCTTGTTGGCCGCGCGCATCGACGTGCTCACCCCGCAGAGCTTTGCGAATCGTAACAACTTCCCGGGACTCGTCGGACCCGCAAGACCCGCGTAGACGGGCACTCCCGGCGCCAATTCTGATGTCGCCCTGCAGAAACGCACGACACTCCCCGGATTGAACGAAAACTGCGTCACGATGCCGAGGTCGAGGCCCTGTTCTTCCGCGAGCTCGATCTTGCGTCGCAAGTCGTCGGCGAGCGTGGCTGACGAGATCACCGGGTGGCCATCCGGATAGCCGGCCACATCGACCGCTGAGAGACCGAACTCCCGCAAGATTCCGGTTGCGATTAGCGCGGCACTATCGTCGAACGGACCTGCTGCTTCCCTGCCATCGCCGCCAATCACGAGAACACGTTGAACCCCGGCAGTGTCTGTTGCCTCCGCGAGGAAGGCCCGTAACTCGTTCTCCGAGCTCAGTTGTCGCGCAACGACATGTGGTATCGGGTTGAAGCCGTATTTCCGCAAGAGACGCAGCTGCACGAGCTTGTCGCTCAACGTCGCACGGGGCATCTTGGGAACGTATACGGCCATTCCTGTCGGCAAAATCTCTGCGGCACCCCTGATAGCAGCCTCGCCATTGGTGCTTAGCTCGATGGAGCTGTTCTTCAGCAGGCTTGAGGCTGTCGTTGGACGCATACCGAAGGTCTCAGAGCATTCCTGGGCAATTGGCTTGTTCTCTGTGCAGGCGGAGGATTGAAACACCTTTGTCTCCCTGATCGTGCTTCATACGGGCACCAGTGCGACAAAGCGGCCGGCACCATCTCAATATCATAGTAAAATTGTACTTCGAATGCAATCTGTTTGTTAAGCTAACAATATGAAAAATCGCCTATTTTTAGGTACATATACTTATATTACTGATACTTTTTTGCATTCGAAGTCGGCTCTCTTCGCACCGATGGCATCGATTCCTGACGCCAGCCAGTTCCTACAGTCGCCGGAAGCTGATCGAGAAGCTCGATGCGGCAACGGGTGCCGAGGGAGGTTATTTTCGTGGGCCTAAGTCAGGTGCTCGTCAATTGTCGATTCGATGGCAGACCGGATAGGTCCTTCCATGAGCTTCAGGGCGAATCCCAGTCGAACATCAAGCTCGATGCTCTCCTCGGCCACGACCAGGTGCCCGTTCACGCCATTGCCACTGACCAGCAGCCGATCACCCTGCCATCGCGAGGTCAGCGAAAACTGTCGATCCAGGTGCTCGGCGATCTCACTGGCGCGACTTCTCGCTTCCTCGATGCCGAGTTGATGGCTGCGTCTGATATTCATCCAAATTCTTTTTTGATGGGCTCGTTTCTAGTGTGAACACCCTAATCCTAACAGCTAGCATTCATTCATGGCAGACAAGCAATTCCAAGGAGAATGATCATGGCTGGCAAGAAACGTACTACAAAACAGAGAGTTACAGATAAGAGGGTCACGGAGCAACTGGAGGACGCATTCCTGGCCGGGCTCGGCGCACTGTCAAATGCGCAGAAGGCTGGAGAAAAGACGTTTGATTCGCTCGTCAAACAGGGCGAGGCCTTCCGCAAGAAGACCACGAAGAGAACAGAGTCTCTTATCGACGATGTGCAAGACGCGATTCGCGAAATGACCGGCGACGCCCAGTCGAGAGCGACCGGCCTGCTCGATCAGGTTCGCGACAAAACGAACCTGAAAAAGCTGAACAACGTATTCGATACTCGTATTGCGGATGCGATGGATCGTCTGAATGTTCCGAGCAAGAACGACATCGACGCGATCAACAAGAAGCTGAACAAGATACTGAAGCTGCTTGACGACAAGCCCAAGGCCACGCCCAGGAAGGCCCGTGCCGTGACGAAACGGAAACCAGCGAAAAAGACAGCCAGAGCCTCGGCTAAGAAAACAGCCAAGAAAAGGGTCAGGAAAGCGGCCTAGCGACTGATGTGTAAGGAGTAATGATATGACGGAGAAGAAAGTGACAAAGAGAAAGACAGTGGCCAGGAAAGCCAAGCCCGAGACTGTGTTTGACATGCTCGAAGACAGCTTCGTTGGCGCGCCGATAAGAGTTGCCAACAGAACCTTCCTGGCGAGTCTCGGCCTGGTATCCACCATGCAGACGGAATTCACGAAGTTCCAGGCAGACTTTGAAAAGACCTTCGAAAAACTCGTGAAAGACGGTGAGAAAGCGCGTGATCGCTATCGCAAGGGTTTCAAGGACTTCCGCGAAGATGTGAAGGACTTCGGCGAGGATGTCGTTGAAGAGGTTGTTGAAGCCAAGGATCGCGTTGTCGAGAACGTAAAATCGGCAACTGCAAACTAGCACGTAAGACACTTCTGGTGTCTGGGGGCCGCGTTATGCGGCCCTTTTTTGTGCCTCTATACTTCGTAGTAACTGGCCAATTCCGCCAGGTGCTGAGAAGAGTCCTCCACGACGTATGGTCTTAGCAGATTGAGGACTGAACCAGCGATGCGCAGTGCTGAGTCGTCGGCGGCAGGCTGAGAATCGACGAGGGCATCGAACCTCTCGGAGAACAGGGCAATAACCGCAAGATTCCGGCTCACAAGCCGTGAATCGATGTCGTCGGGCCGGACCACGCCTCCGGCAGCCATCGCATGCAAGTACAACTCGAACGAAGCGGTCAGCCCTCGGGAGAAATGCTTGAGCGCGTTTCGAACCTTCGGATACACAACAGTCAGGGACTCCATGTCACGCAACAGGAAACGATACGCCGCAGTCAATTCGAGAAGATGATGAAGGAATACCCAGAAGTCGTCGAGTGAGGGCTGTTGCGATTCGGGTGGTCGCAATACTTGTCGGGCATCTGCCTGGAATTCGAGGAGCAGTGCCTCGACGAGGTCTGACTTCTTGTGAAAGTGGTAGTACAGGTTTCCCGGGCTTATATCGACTTCGTCGGCGATCTCGTTCGTCGTCGTGTTTGGCTCGCCGTTTTCGTTGAACAACAGCAGGCTCGAAACGAGTATTCGTGTGCGGGTATCACGTTTCATGGGCTAGGCATCCATGTTTGCCTGTTGCCCGCAGGAAAGCAACTGATTGGTTTTGATTTTGACTTAACCTGCGGTAAGCAGGTGCCGATGGCCGGCGCGATTGCGCCAATTACTTATCGCCACTAGGTGCCCGGAAATCTAGAATAAAATCAGGCAAAAGTCTACGTGCCAAGACGAGGAGCCGCTCATGACGAACAGCCGTATAATCGGTACAACAATGTGTGTATCGGCATTACTCATGTTGATCGTGCCTGCCTGGGCGGGCGCGCAAGACTTGTTTAAGATGTGCATCGATTGCCATGGCGAGGATGGCCTCGGCACCGAGAGCGACATGCCCATCATTGCCGGCGAAGTCTCCGCCATTCAGGAGGATGCGATCTTCGCCTACGCCGATGGCGGCAGAATCTGCGTTTCCACTCCCATGATGTGCAAGATTGCGTCGAGACTGACGGAAGAGCAGATCGTCGAATATGCCGCTCATTTCGCGGGGTTACCTTACAAAGGCGCTCACGAAGAATTCGACGCGGCGCTTGCGGAAGCGGGCCAGAACATTCACGCGAGTAGCTGCGCCAAATGCCACGGCGCGGATGACCCGAGCGAAGCGGACGATAGTATAGGCGCCAGTAAGCTGCATGGACAACGCAAAGACTACTTGCGTTACGCGCTCCAGCGCTACGCAGCCGGGGAAAGAACTCAACTGCCGGCAATGGAAAAAGTGATAGTGCCTCTCTCTGCCGATGATATTGAAGCGCTTGTGCATTACTACGCAAGTTACCGCGATTAACAGTCGCTTAACGGCGCGCCGCCAGGCGCTCACGGAGACCGCGTTGTGAGAATGTCCCGGATACGCAACAGGGTTCTCGGCAGCAACGTGGCACACCCTCTAAGTCCCACAGACCCAGCCGGGTTGCGTACCGCAGCGGCCAAATATCTGCCACTCGCCGTAATGCTTTTTTTTTCGGCCTTGCTATCTGCGTATGCACAAGAATCGGCTGATTCGTCACAAGCGCTTCGATTCGAAGGGTATCCGAACGCCCCGACGTTTTCCGTGGTGCCGCGCAAGGAAGATCTGTTCTTCTATCCTTGTGACCAATGCCACGAATCTATGGAACCCAACCCTGAAATTCGGCAACTTGATGCGATGCACGATTCAACTCTGGAACACGGCCGAGGGCGTATCTGGTGCACATCGTGTCACGACCTCGAGAACGAGAATTTCCTCAGAACGCTGCTAGACGAACCGGTGGATATTGACGAGGCATACCTTATCTGTGGCGGCTGCCATGCGAACCGCCAAAAAGATTGGACTTTCGGGGCCCACGGCAAGCGTGTCGCAAACTGGCAGGGTGACCGCACGCTTTACAATTGCACGCATTGCCATAACCCGCATAGTCCGGCAATCAGGGCCCGGGCACCGAAACCCGCACCACCCGTTCGCGCCGGATTGAAACTCGAGCGCGGCGTTGTACACGAGAAGAGCCCCAATTGGGATTTTCGAGAGGAACACGAAGACCAATGAGTAATGGCGGTAACAATTTCGACAAAGCTCGGAGGAAATTCCTGGCCGGCCTTGGCATGGGCGCCGCTGCCGCAGTCGGGCAGCCCGCCTGGGGCGGCGAGATATTCCAGGACGCTTTCGCCGATTTCTTCCAGAAGGATTATCGGAGAATGTCGGCCGAGGAAATCGCGGCGGCACTCGAGAGAATCGAGCGTAAGGCCAAAAGCAGGTATGACGTGGAGATCGACTGCCAAAATACGCCACCGCAACAAGGCGTTGTTTACGGTTACGCCATCAATATTTCCCGTTGTAAGGGCTACCGCGATTGTGTTTACGCCTGCGTCAAAGAGAACAATCTTGGTCGCGACTCCCAGATGCAATACATCCGCGTACTGCAGTTGGACCAGGGCAATTTTAACCTCGAACATTCGGATCATTACTATGATCCGGAGACCGTGCCGGTCGAAGGCAAACACTATCTGCCGGTTCAATGCATGCAGTGTGACGACCCGCCGTGCGTGAAAGCTTGTCCCGTCGAGGCAACCTGGATGGAGCCTGATGGTATTGTCGTCGTCGACTACGACTGGTGTATCGGCTGCCGCTACTGCATGGCGGCTTGCCCTTACTGGGCGCGACATTTTAACTGGACCGTTCCGGAAATCCCGGCAGAAGAAATGAATACCGATACGCACTATCTCGGCAATCGTCCCCGACCCCGGGGCGTTGTCGAGAAGTGCCATTTTTGTATTCATCGCACGAGAAAAGGGCAGCAGCCTGCCTGCATGGAAGCCTGCCCGACGGGATCTCGCATATTCGGCAACCTGTTGGATCCGGATAGCGAGATTCGTTATGTACTGGCGAACAAACAGGTGTTTCGCCTGAAAGAAGATCTCGGCACCGAACCTAAATTCTGGTACTTCAGTGATTGAGCATCGACGATGGCTGTAATTCGCTTCGTATTTGATGGCGTCCGCGAGATGTTTCGCGGCCCGCGTGAATACTGGATGTGGCTGATGGCGCTTAGCGCCGTCGTTCTCTTCGGCGCCTGGCGATACTCGGAGCAACTCACCAGCGGGCTGGTCGTAACAGGAATGAGTGACCAGGTATCCTGGGGTTTTTATATTTCCAATTTCGCGTTTCTGGTTGGCATCGCGGCGGCGGCCGTACTGCTCGTGATCCCTGCCTATATCTTCGATCGAAAGGACATAAAAGACGTCGTACTGGTCGGTGAGGGCATGGCAGTGGCCGCAGTGACGATGGCAATCCTTTTCGTTATCGCCGACCTCGGCCGGCCTGATCGGCTGTGGCACATGATTCCGGTCGTTGGTCGCTTTCACTGGCCGGTGTCCCTGCTCGCCTGGGACGTGCTCGTGCTCAGCGTATACTTCTTATTGAATCTGGCGATTCCATTCTACGTGCTCTACAGTCATTACCGGGGCAAAGAACCGAACTTCCGGCTTTATTTCCCCTTCGTGGTAATCGCCATGTTCTGGGCGATCTCGATCCACACTGTTACAGCGTTTCTGTTTTCCGCAAACCCCGCGCGGCCCTTCTGGCACACGGCTTTGCTCGGTCCACGATTTATTGCTTCCGCTTTTGCTTCTGGTCCCGCTTTGATCATCATCACGTTACAGATCGTCCGGAAGGTGACTTCGTACCAAGTAAGTCAAACCGTAATCGACTTGCTCGCCCTCATCATGACATTCGCGCTGCAAATCAGCCTGTTTTTTGTCGGAGCAGAGTTATTTACGGATTTCTACAACGAAGGCGCTCACGCGGCGTCGATTCACTACCTTTTCCTCGGGCTCGGCGGATTCGATTCTCTGCGGTCCTGGATCTGGTTCGCGCTGGCACTTAATTTGGTCGCCGTGGTGATCCTGACGATTCACCCCTTGCGACGGAAAACAGTGACGCTGAATATTGCCTGCGTGCTGACGTTTATCGGTATCTGGATCGAGAAAGGTATGGGCCTGGTGATCCCGGGATTTGTACCTACGCCGCTCGGAGAAATATTCGAGTACGTGCCGACCAGCGTCGAACTCAGCGTATCGGCCGCGATCTGGGCGCTCGGCATCCTCATTTTTACGTTGCTGACAAAAGCGGTGATTGCGATCGAACAGGGCAAGCTTCGCTATCACGCGAAAGAAGTGAAGTACTCGTTATAAATCGCCCGGGTCCTGTGCAGCTCCCTGGTCATGGGCACGCCGGGCTGCATCGAATACCTTTCTGAGTTCCAGAAGTATTGCGACAGTCGAATCTTCGGTCTGCTGCAAATCAAATTGGTGCACCCGATTCAGTGTCCTCTGGTAGCGCTTTTCCAGGTCGCGCACGCGTTGCCGGCTGTCGTCAGGCCAACCATGAGATTCATAGTGGATTTTCGTCCAGCCAAGGAAGCCGCCGGCAATATTCAGTTGGTTAAAAACATTCTCGGCCCGGTCCGCGATCAGAGGAAGATTCTCGCTGTTGCCCTCCCCGTGACAGTTTCGACATGCATTCAAGACGATGAGGCGGTATTCGGGGCGGCGGCTCATCGCAGGATGACAGGTCGTACACGTCGGGGCCGATCGTTGATCCATCAGTGCGGCATAATGTTTGCTCCGAACGAACTGCGCCCGCTTGTCGTTGTGGCACTGCCCGCAGGTTTCCGGCTGCTTCTGGTAATGCACGGTGCTGTTTTTATCGCTCATCGGCAAAACACCGACGTGTGCTGTCTCCGTTGAATTGGTGTTGGCATTTCCTCCGTGACAATCATCGCAGGTTACGCCAGCCTGCTTGTGCGGTGATACCAGATACTGCTGATAGTAGTCGTGGAGTTTGGGATACTGGGCATAGAAATCAGACTGCTGGTGACAGCTGATGCAGCCATTCTCGGCTGACTGGGCGCTTGGCGAATGGGCCACGGATAATAAGATCAGAATCAATCCGAACCTTGATCTAATTCGTGGCATGATCCACACCTATTGAAGTCTGATTAAGTCCGGCTCTGCAGCATCAGGCTTCTGAGAGCTACTGCTGTATGGCGAATTTCCGGTAGAACCCGGATGCCATTGCCAAAGCTACTGTCCTGCTTGTTTGTAGCAAAAGCCGCATTCCTTTCTTATTGCGGATACTACCTATTTGTCGTTTGATCTCTCCGCGTTCCCAAATACGCATGGAGAATAACGAGTGCGTCTATGTCCTCCGCTGACAATCGAAGTCATCAGGGTGTAACTTCGGACTCTACGGACTCTACGGATTCCCCGTAGGATTCTACGTATTGCGCGAATCGACGATGCTCCGTATCCCTAGTAGCCGACGACAACTCGTTTGAGCGAGCATTGCACAATCCTCGACTGCGTCTTGCTGGCGAACCAGCCAAAGTATGCACCTTTCACGTTCAAGAAGGACTTTGGGGAAGCGCGGATGAAGTGGCACGTACTGCACCCGTTGTGGGTGACGATCGGTGTAATCGGACTAATCATCATCGGTGGGCGGTTTTTAGTTCCGGATGACTTCGGAGTTCATGGCAGGAACTTCACCTACGGCTATCACCGGCTCGGCAGTATCCAGGACTGGAAGGACTTTCCTGTCAAGTATCAAGGAAGAGACTCCTGCACTGAGTGCCATGAAGAAAACGTTCGACTGAACAGCGGCTCAGTCCATGCGCCTGTCCAATGCGAAAACTGTCATGGGCCCGCTGTAGATCATCCGGGCAGTGCCCAGACCCTCCATGTCGATAACAGCAGGGAGCTTTGCCTCAGGTGTCATGCGCAGCTGGGGTATCCCAATAGCAACAGAGGCGCACTGCCGAGCATCAACGATCGCAGACACAAGCGAGGACGCGAGTGCAGAAAATGCCATGATCCTCATAATCCCGGGGAGTAATCGGAATGACATGTTCCAGGCGAGATTTCTTGAAAGAAGCCGTTGGCACCACGGCAGTCGCGACATTGCCTCTGAGCATGTTTGTTTTTCTGAGCACAGAGGAAGCCAAGGCCGCGGTTGCAGATTCGACAGCAAGGTATGCGTTTCTCATCGACACAAACAAGTGCGTTGGCTGTGGGATGTGCGTTAAGGCTTGCAAGAACGAAAACGAAGTTCCTTACGATGCGCCGGTCACTCGAATGTGGGTCGAACGATACATTTTTACCAAAGACGGCAAGTTACATATCGACTCGCCGAAGGGCGGTCGCGACGGATTCACTGACAACGAAATGTACGGCGAGGAAATTGATCCGGACGACATAGTAAAAGCGTTTTTCGTTCCCAAGGGCTGCAATCATTGCGACAATCCGCCTTGCGTGCAGGTGTGTCCCGTCGGCGCAACTTATCAGACCAACGAAGGAGTTGTCCTTGTTGATAGGGATTGGTGTATGGGCTGCGCGTACTGCATCATGGCCTGTCCGTTCGGTGCGAGGTATTTTCATCCGGTAGAAAAGGTCGCCGACAAGTGCACCTTCTGTTATCACCGCATCAGCAAGGGCTTGCAGCCTGCATGTGTCCAGTCTTGTGCCTTTGGGGCGCGACGAATAGCTAACCTGAAAGACCCCGATGATCCGGCCACGAAGATTATTACAACCGAAAGAGTGGCAGTTCTCAAAGATCTGTACGGGACCAAGCCGCACGCCTTTTATCTCGGCCTCGACCACGACGTGAGGTGATTCTATGTCCGAGGAATATGTAGTTCACGGAGCCGAGTGGACCGTAAAACAATTATTCGTTTATCCGAACGAGTTCATCTACTGGAGCATCCAGATCGTCATGTACCCCTTCATGACAGGTCTGGTTGCGGGCGCTTTCGTGCTATCAGCCATGTACCACGTCTTCGGTCAAAAGGACCTGAAGGAGTTGGCCCGTTTTTCGCTGGTCTTTTCACTCGCCTTATTGCCAGTAGCAGCGCTGCCCTTGCTGCTTCACCTGCAACAACCGACCAGGGCGCTGCAGCCATTGCTGACGCCGCACTTCACGTCCGCGATTGCCGCCTTCGGCATTGTGATTACAGTTTATGGACTCATCGTTCTGGCTGAGATCTGGTATGTCTATCGAGAATACTTTGTGGCGCAAATCGAGGAATTGAAGAACGAGACGGGGGTTTTGAATGCGCTCAGACGAGTTGTTTACCGAATCCTGACAATTGGCGCGACCGATGTCAGCGATGCCGCGATCCGGGCCGACCATACGGCGGCAAAGATCATGGCCGCCGTCGGTATCCCAACTGCGTGCTTCCTTCACGGTTATGCCGGTTTCATTTTCGGATCAGTCAAGGCGAATGCCCTGTGGATGTCGCCACTGATGCCTGTCATTTTTATCCTGTCCGCGGTCGTTTCCGGCATCGCTCTCTGTATGTTGACCTATATCGCCATCATGGAGTCGAAGGCTTTCTGGCAAAGGCGTCGCGGCAGTACCCTCGAGGCCCGTGAGATAAGAGGCGCCGAGCAAGATGTCATAAACAAAGCCGCAGGATTTCTCGTGGTCTTCCTCATCCTGGCAATCTCGCTGGAAATCCTCGATCTCATTTTCCGCGGCTATACCGCCATGAAGTCCTGGGACATCTTGCGCTCCGTCATGTACGGCAAGGATTTCATGAACATATTCGTGCTGCAGTACACCTTCGGAAATCTCATACCCCTTACTTTGCTGCTCTTGCCGGGACGGACGATGAAAAGAACTGCCCTGGCCGTCCTGCTCGTTTTGTTCGGTGTATTCATGATGCGCTGGAATGTGGTGATCGGTGGTCAGGCATTTTCGTTATCATTCTCCGGTTATATGCACTATGAAATACCGATTATCCCGCACAGCATTGAAACCTTAAAGGAAGGTGTCGTCGGAGCGTTGGCCGTGATCGCAGCGCCATTTCTTATTCTATGGGTTCTCAACGCATTCCTGCCTTCGCTGGGGAGAGAGATAGAAGGTAGCAAGTAGCCGTGTCAGATTACTTTCTTGCTCAACGCCTGATGGCATCGCCATGGAAAACCGCGTAGCCGAACTCGAGTTACGTCTCGCCGCTGTCGAACAGCGGCTAAGCCGCCTTGAAGGCGAGTCTACGGGTGCGCCGGCAGCTGGCGACGTCGACGTCGGGCCCACGGCAGGCGGCGGTTTTCTTTCCAACGCCTCGACGCTGATCGGCCGGGTTCTGCTCATATTTGGCGGCGCTTACCTGCTGCGCGCCATTACCGAGTTTCAGGTCGTTCCTACCGGACTCGGAGTTTCTCTGGGCGCGGCCTACGCGCTGTTCTGGCTGTTCATGGCACATCGAAAGGGCGGTGATGAGACCCAGCGCGCAAGCGCTCTGTTTTACGGCGGCGCTTCCATCCTGCTGGCGATGCCGCTACTGGTCGAAGCAACCGGCCGGTTTGCGCTGCTGTCCGGGGCTCAGGGACTGGTTGCGCTGACGATACTCTGCTCGGTCTCTCTCTGGGTCGCCGCTGCAAGGGACATAAGGCTCCTTGGCTGGCTGATAACGGCTGGCGGCATCGGCACGGCGCTTGTGATAATGCGGCTGTCTCGAAGTCCTGTCCCTGTCTCGGCGTTCCTTATCTTCCTGGGCGCCGCTTCCTTGTGGGCTACCTACGTGCGGCCGTGGAAGGGTCAGCAATGGCTTGGTGCTTTGGGGGCCAATATCGGTGTCCTGTCGCTCGCTTTGCTCAGCCGCAGCGACCAATGGACAGTCGAGCCTCTTTCGGCGTTCGTGTTAGGCACCACGTTGCTGCTCACTTATCTGTCGAGCTTCGCGCTTCACACTCACATCCGTGGACACCATGTCGGTGTCTTTGAGGCGGTGCAGGCTCTGTTGGCCATCGGTATTTCGTTCCTCGCCGCAAGCCTTGCGGCTGGCGCGGGCCAGATCGCGATGCCCCAGGTCGGAATGGCGAGCTTGTTGTTAGCAGCCTGTGCGTATGCGCTGGCATTTTCACCGGAAACACGCAGTACCCGTGGCCGCAATTTCTTTTTCTATTCGTCCCTGGGTCTCTTGCTGCTGGTCGTCGGCAGCGCTCTCGTGCTATCACCGGCCGTCGCTGCGGCGGCGTGGTCGCTGCTGGCGCTGGTTATGGCCTGGTTCAGTGGTCGCTACGGAAGAGTAGCCTTAAGCCTGCAGTGCACCTTCCTGCTGCTCGCTGCTGGCGCAAGCTCCGGAATTCTTGCGACCGGGTTTCAGGCGTTGGCGGGAGGTACCCTCGAGTCCTGGCCGGCACTGGTGCCATGGCACCTCGTGATAGCCCTTACGACCGTCGCCTGCCTGTTTATTCCGGTAGCCCAGCATTCCGATCGCTGGGGCGTCCTCGCTGGCCTGCCGCAGTTGATTGTCCTGGCACTCTCCGTGTGGGAAGTTGGCGGACTCATGGTCGCGTACATCGCACCAGTTGTAGCCGGCGCCGGCGGTCCTGACGCGGATCCCGCCGTTCTTGCGGCTCTCCGAACCGCGGTGCTGTCAGTAGCGTCGGTTACGCTCGCTCTGTCCAGCCGCCATAAGCGATGGCCCGAGGCGCGCTGGCTGGTCTACCCCGTTCTGGTCCTCGTCGGCGTCAAACTCTTCCTGGAAGACTTTCCCAACGGCCAGCCCGTAACCCTTTTCATAGCGCTCGCCCTGGTCGGCAGCGCGCTCATCCTGGTCGCCAGGCTACTCGGTCGCGAGAGCGCCGGGCGCTGAGATCATCGCGAAAAATCCGTAATAGTCCTTACCTGATTTCATCAAGAACCTATTGAATTATTTTCCGCAGTGCGGAAGATGCACATCAGAAAATTAGAATATCCTAATAGAAGGATCTTCTAGTAACGCATGGACTGCAACTCGAACCACTAGAAATGAAGCGTAGAACTCCTCCAGGCGCGCCCGCCAGGTCAGTTCCAGCCCTGATTTCCTCCGGGCAGATTCTCCTCCTGAATCCGCCCGGTTCCCGTTTTATTCACTCACATTGGGAGACTCCACCATGAAACTCTTTAGGCACGGGTATTCTCCGCCTGTCTTTATCCTGCTTGCCTTCCTGGCCAGTGCCGGACTGTCCGGATGTGAGGGGGATGACGGTTCTACGGGTCCCGCCGGTGTGGCGGGCACGGACGGTTCAGACGGCGCGGATGGCTCTGATGGCATCAATTGCTGGGACCTCAACCAGAATGGTATCGGTGATCTTCCGGATGAGGACATTAACGGTGACGGCGTGGTCGATGTTTCCGACTGCAGCGCGACCTCCAGCAACGCCTACGAACCGGAGCAACTGCACAAAGGTTACTTCGAAGAGCACGCTTACGAGGGCACCGAGTCCTGCATGAATTGCCACGGCAAGATCGGCGATGACCTGCTGAATACGGCGCACTTCAAGTGGGAGGGCGTCGCCTCTAACGTTGAAGGTCATGAAGGCGACATACACGGCAAGAACGACATACTCAACAATTTCTGCATAGCCATACCAACCAACGAAGGCCGTTGTACGCAGTGCCACGCGGCTTACGGTTACGCGGATGCCGGTTTCGATTTTTCGGACCCGGATAACGTCGACTGCCTGGTTTGCCATGACCAGACCAGCACGTATGCCAAGGCGAAGAAGACTGCAGGGCTACCCGAGCCGGATATTGACCTGCAACTGGTCGCGCAAAGCGTCGCCGTGAACTCCGGCGTGCCAACCATCGACAATTGCATCGACTGCCACGCCAAAGCCGGCGGCGGCGACAACGTCAAACACGGCGACCTGTCGATGTCACTGGCCAACACGACGCGCGAGTTCGACGTGCATATGGGAACCGACGGTGGCGACTTCGAGTGTGTCGCATGCCACCAGGTTAAGAAAGATGGCGAACTCAACGTGGTGTCGCACGGCATCGGCGGCATGCCCTATCACTCCGTCGACGAAGGCGAAATGAAGCAGTGCGAAGACTGCCACGGGGATCGGTACAACCGTCACATCGGAACGACCGTCGAGAATATTATTAACTTCGAGGGTCACGACGCGCTTGCCTGCCAGGTCTGCCACATCCCGACCTTTGCTCGTAATACCTCGACAAAAGTAGAGTGGTATTGGGCAGACGCGGGACAGGACATCGACCCGATTCCGGAAGATCCCGCAACGGGACGTCCAACCTACGACAAGATGAAAGGCACCTTCGTCTGGGCGAACGACGTCCGGCCGACACTGCGCTACTTCAACGGCAAGTACGAAAAGTTCCTGATCGGCGATAACGACGTGTTCACGAGCTTGCCGGCCGTGCTCGCCGAACCGGTCGGTGACTACACTGACCCCAACGCCATGATCTACCCGTTCAAGAAGATGATCGGCAACCAGCCCGCTGACGCCAATACGAACAAGATCCTGGTTCCGCACTTGTTTGGCGGGGCCGGCGGTCCGAACGCCTACTGGGGCAAGTACGACTGGGACCTCGCACTTCAGGATGGCTCCAACGTAACTGGCCAGGGCTACACCGGCGCGTTTGAGTTCGTCGACACCGAAATGTACCTGTCGGTCAATCATGAAGTTGCGCCGAAGGAACAGGCTTATGGCATGGACGGTGCCTGCGGCGATTGTCACCTCGGTACGCAGATCGACTGGACGGCGCTTGGCTGGAGCGGCGATCCGGCAGCCGGAGGTACACGACCCTAACCATTCCCCCCGTGTCGTTATGACACTTCTGCGCGCCCGATTCGGGCGCCCTTTTTTTCGCTCGTTACGGGAATGGTTACCCGGTCAGTGTGCCGCAGCGCTTCCGGCGAAGTGCGCCTGTCGCCATGCTTTAGATGATTGCGGAAAGATCAAAGGTACACCGCAGCTATTCTTTGCGACGCGTGAATTTACAGAAGCACAGCCGCCAAATGCGCGGTTGTTTGTTGGCCCCATTCTGTGCGGTAGACAATCGCCCGATTGCGTCCCTGGTCCTTGGCCTCATACAAAGCGTCGTCTGCTTGTCGTATCAGTTGCTCCGCAGAGATACTGTCGGGCGACTCGGTCATTGCTGCACCGATGCTCACCGAGACTCTATGTTCGGCTTCGGACGCCTTGTGCTCGATATCGAGATCAATGACCTTTTGACAAAGGCTGCGCGAGAACGATTCCAGAAAACTCACGGTCGGGTCGTACAGAACGATCACATATTCCTCGCCGCCGTAGCGCGCGACGATGTCCAGTGGCCGGCTTACGTCCTCAGCCAGTGCATCCGCAACCGCTTTGATGCACTCGTCACCCATCTGATGGCCATAGCAATCGTTAAAAAGCTTGAAGTGATCGATGTCGGCGACCACCACGGCAATGGTGGCGTCGTCCCGTCGCGCCTGCTTCCATAACTGTCGGAGATGCTGGTCAAAGGTACGCCGATTAAAGAGCCCGGTCAGTCCGTCCGTATGTGCAAGCCGCGTGAGTTCCCGCTTGTTATCGAAAATCTCCCGTGCATCGCGCTCGAGGAGATAATTCGCGTAAGTCCCGACGAGGTTGGAAACTCCGAGAAACAAAATACCGTACGCCATGGTTTGCAGCGGTGCACCAAGAACAATCCCCGTACATACGTAGGCGACAAAGATCGGCCACCCTACAGAAACACTCTGTCGCAGCGTCAGGCCCAGAAGCAGATAGACATTGAAGGTCGTGAAGATTACGCCCCAGAACACCAACTGCTCGCCTGCGCGATGCACCATGGCGCCGAAGACAAGCGCAGATACTCCGACCAGGAATGCCACGAAAGCGATCAGGTAGGGTAACCATACTCGCTCCCTGGCCAGGAAGGTGGCACTGAGTGCCGCGGACATGGGTATCAGCATCGTCGTCAGACGCATCGGAATTGCTTTCTCTACAAAAGCCTGAGGCATCAAAAGCATGTCGAATAGACAAATGGCCACCACCAGCAGGAGCCCGAGCCCGATACCTGCTCTTGCGACCGGCAACATCCGTTCAATGTAGTAGCGGCGGAATTCCTTCTCCAGGGCCTTCGCCTCGTCCGTCATGGCCGACGAATTTGGCAGAAAACTCGGAGTAAGCGGCAAATGTGTGGGCTGATTCAGCATCGCAGAAACTCTTGCACAATCTATCGGTCCGTATCGGCCATTCTCCGGCAAACCTTAGGCGCGCCCTCTACATCGGCAGCCTGCATATCGCACCCAAATTATTCCCCGAGGCCGGGAAAAGCATATAGCATTATAACTGCACTAACCCGGGTAGCCCTCATGCGTCATTGCGTTATCGCGCTGGCAACAATAATGTCCACAACCGTCCTGGCGAGCGAGCTGCCCGACGGCGAGGCGCTCGAAAAGGAAGGCGCAGTCATTGGAGAAATCAGGTTCGAAAAGTCGAACGTGTTCGACCTGTCGAACCCCGACGAAAACAACTGGCTGTATCGCCTCGCGAATCGCCTGCACATCGTCACCAAGGACAAGATCATCCGCAAGCAGCTGTTGTTTCGCAGCGATGATCGCTATCGGAAGCGCCTGGTCGATGAGTCCGCACGCATCCTGCGGCGCAACCAGTACCTGGGCGATGCAGACATCCGGCCCGTGCATTACGACAATGGGGTGGTCGATCTTTCCGTCTTTACCCGGGACGTGTGGACACTGAGCCCGGACATTTCAGTCTCACGTAGCGGCGGCGAAAATCGCACCAAGATCGGTCTCGAAGAAACCAACCTGTTCGGTCGTGGCCGTTTGCTGCGCGTGGCGCGCATCGATAACGTCGATCGCACCTCAGACAGCTTCGAGTTCGGCGACCGGCACCTCGGAAGAAGCTGGGTGTCGATGTTCCTGCGCATCGCCGACAACTCCGATGGCAAATCCAATTTTCTCTCGGCGATCCGCCCCTTTCACGCGCTCGACGCGCGCTGGTCGCTGGGTGGATGGATATTGGACGACGACCGCAGAGATGCACTTTATTCGCTCGGAGAGGAAGTTGCCGAGTACCAGCAGCAGCGAGATTACCAATCTGTGTTTGGCGGCTGGTCCCGCGGCCTGCAAAACGGCAAGGCTCGGCGCTGGACAGCCGGAATCGTACTGGATGACAACAACTTCTCTGCTGTCCGTGATCCAACGCTGCCTGCGGCGATTCCGGAAGACCGCAAACTCGTCTATCCGTTTGTCGGTCTGGAGATCATCGAGGACCAGTTCGAGACGGCGCAGAATCGCGATCAGATAGGCCGAACCGAAGACTTTTATATGGGCTCTAGATTATTCGCCTCCCTCGGTTGGTCGAGCGAGTCTCTGGGCGCCGATCGTGACGCGCTGATTTTCTCGGCCAGGGCGGGCCGCGGCTTCGGATCACTCGAGAAGAACGCGTTCCTGGCATCGGCACAGACCAGTGGTCGCGTCGAATCGGGGAGCGCCGTCAACAGCCTGTTCACGGTCAACGCCCGCTACTACCGTACCCAGTCGGAGAAACGGTTGTTTTTCGCAACTTTGAGTGCGACTGCGGGCCACTCGCTGGACCTGGATAACCCGGTCCAGCTTGGCGGTGACACCGGGTTACGCGGCTATCCGCTACGCTATCAGAGTGGCGACTCGAAGATGCTCGTGACCCTCGAGCAGCGTTATTTTACCGACTGGTACCCGTTTCGCCTCGTTCGTATCGGCGGCGCCCTATTTGCCGATGCCGGGCGCGTCTGGGGAAGCAATACGCAAGGCGAAAGACGCTTCGACTGGCTAAGCAACATCGGATTCGGCCTGCGGTTCAAGCTGACGCGCGGACAGGCGGACAAAATAGTCCATCTGGACGTCGCATTTCCATTGGACGGCGACGACTCGATCGATTCGGTCCAGGTCCTGCTGGAATCGAAACGAGGCTTTTAATCTGGCGCAGCGATTACGTCATGGCGTTTGCACGAGAATGTCCCACATGTAGTCCTGATGCTTGCCGCAGATCCCGTTGAACTCCTCACCCGCACGTTTCGCCTTACGGTCGTCGAATTCTGCAAGGATTGCATCTCGCGCAGCCATCAGGGTTTTGTGATCGGCGGCGCCCATGATCAGTGCCCGTCGCCACTCGCCGCCGACATAATGCTTCAACCAATTCCAGGACGTTAGCTCGCCTTCACCGACATGCTTGTTATAAATAGGAGCGAAAACTTTGCTGACGAGTTCGTCCGCCCGCTCTTCGCCGTTCATTTCGCACTCCATATAGACCGAGAACCCTGCCTCACCCCGTTCTTCGGTGACGGCCCCGGTACCCAAACCCGGTGTCGTTTGCCAGATATAATCATCGTGCGATGAGCAAATTGCCGAGAAAGCACGACCTGCCTCCGGCGTCCGGTCGCTGATGATTTCTCCGAGTGCACCCGACGCATCGAGCAGCGAATTAATGTCACCGGCAATAATCACCAACGCCCGGCGCCATTTACCACCGACGAAATGCTGCAGCCAGCTCCATCCCTGTATGTCACCGTGCTCGACGGCTGCATCGTAGTGTGGCTTGAAAACCGTCTTTATGATTTCGTCCGCACGCGACTCACCGTCCGGAGAACACGTGAAGTAAGTTACATACGCGTAGCTGCTCGGCGCACCCTCGTCCTGTGCAAGAGCATTGCCGGCCAGGACAGCCAGCGCCAACAGTAGACCCGCTGTTGCATTCTTTTTCATGACACCTCCCCAATACTCTGAGCTCCGCAATTCGAAGCTCTATACATAATATATAGCAACGGGAAGCCGCCCGCGCCGTGCTCCGCCTGATACGGGGCCTGGAAGCCGCCACCGTGTGAAATTAACACTGTGAAATTTTTTCTGTGAAATTTAATAAAACACGAGGGTAGGATGTTACGTACGTAAACATCGGCTCCGGTACCAGCATCGGAACAGACGCGAGGAGATCGACATGACGCAGCCACAATCGCCAACCGCCCGCCGTGCCAGGCCGATTGACGCGCTTTTCGGTGCCAGCATCGGTGACGAAGAGAACATGGTCGGTGTGCTTGATGACGCGATTCCACTGCAGGGCGCCAGCCATGCCGATGTCGTCGAGTATGTTGTCGAAACTCCAATGCGTTATGCCGAGTGCTTCGCTTTGTTGTCTGATGGCCGCAAGGTCGGACTGCAGGACCCGCGCGGATTCGTCGGCTGGTCTCGGCATGACCGGGATCGGTCTCTGCTGTTTCGCAGCAGGGGCAAACACTATGA
>Ga0224508_10001817_pt1 | contig 18740 bp, 21 predicted proteins | sample SF_Jan12_sed_USG_4_FD_170157 | JGI IMG/M metagenome (GOLD analysis project Ga0224508, IMG submission 170157) | Sediment microbial communities from San Francisco Bay, California, United States - SF_Jan12_sed_USGS_21 | ecosystem: Environmental > Aquatic > Marine > Sediment | place: USA... | reverse complement strand
ATGATTTCGTTCGCAGTGTTGTCGATCGCAAGTTCACGCTCACCGATCCAACCCGAGGGTTCATGAGAAATTGGCGCGGAGGGAACGATGATGCCCGGACCCGAGACCTCTGCGATGGTTGCTCCGCTTTCGTCAACGAGAGCCGCATAGGCGAAATCCTTTGAGCCCTGACTAAAGCTCACCAGTTGCAGCATGCTTTGATAGGTTTCCGGCCGGGATAGTTCGTCCGACGGCAGGCCGGCCAACAGTCTCGCTATGCTGATCCCACGGGCACGGATGTTTGCCTCGTGATCCTTCTTCTGATCGACGATTACAAGGCCCAGCACGCACGCGATGACGACAAGGCACGCAAGAATCATGACGAGCATCGACCGCTCGCCCTGATTGCGTGAATTTGTCCTTTTCATTTGTCCCCGCATGCCAGACGAATACTCCACAGTGTGTCGGCCGGCACGGTGAATTCTTGATGGGAAGCGCGTGATGCACCGCACACTTGAGCAGTGTCCGGCACAGAAAGTGGCGGGACTAAGCCTCAACGGATACGAACGATCCTCGCAACCGATGAATCTTCATGGTCAAAAAAACCAGACCGACTCGCCAGGCGGCGCGTTCTTCGGCCGCCAGCTGCCGGATGTCGACGACTCTTGCGACAGCGTCCAAAACCCCCGTCGACACCATGATAATTTGTCCGTCGCTTAGCTCATCGTTAGTCCGTAACTGCATACCACTGAGTGAAATATCGTGCACCGAACCATTTTGCTGCTCCTCCACCGGCCAACCGACTAAGAAGGATGCAGAAGCTCGCTTCGGAATTCTCGCAATGGCGCGTTGGCAATCAACCTCAAAGCGTCGCTGCTCGGCTGGATAGATCGGGCTGTCGCAATTGCTACAGAGATCGTCAGGACCTCGGAACTGTACGGGCTGACATCGAGCGAGACAAAACAAACATTGCTCGTCGCTTCGAAGCTGCGTCGAACTGCCGGTGTCGTGGGCCTCAGTGCCCCCCGCTTCCTCTCCGGATGCCGCGTGTGCGCCCTGCCGCCGTTCGGCCTCCGTAGCCGAAACGTGACTCGAGTCGCGATCTGCAGCGAAAACAGCGTCGTACTCAGCACGCGACACCGGATCACTTAGCACGGCGAAGGCCTCATTTACGAGTGCCGCATTTGTATGGTCCCCACCGAGATCAGGATGCATTTTGAGCTTCTGCATCATTGTTCGGTAGGTGGAACGAATAACCTCCGTCGGCGCATCGCGCTGAACGTGCAATATGCGGTAGTAGTTTCTGCGGTTTTTCATTTGCGACTACTTGAACGCGTCTCCGCAGTATTGCTTCTCCATAATTATCGACACGTGGGTCGAGTTCTTTAAGGCAGGCGCCTTCTGCGTGTGAACATCCACGCATGCGGTGATGAATGTGGGACAATATTGGCAAGTGGATTCGCATGCCAACCTGCCGGAGGAGGCGTAATGACAGAAATCCTGGATCGTCTAAGCCTGGCGCTCGAGCAGACAGATGCAGGAAATGAGTTGCTATCGGATGCAGCTGATGAGATTCGCCGACTCCGATTCGAGCTAAACCGAACCGAGCACGAAAAAGGCCTGGCGATTGCTCACGATCGGCAGCCCTACCCTTCGGCCGAATCTTATGAGAAAGCCTGCTCTGATCTGGAGAATCAACGGCAACGCGCCGCCAAGGCCGAATCCAGGCTATCGGAAAGCGAATCCCTGGCCGACTATATGACCGAATCTATGGCGACACTAAAGTCACAAAATAGTCGACTTCAGCAGCTAATCGAGAACGTTCGCGAAGCCGTGAACAAGATTGAAGCGAACGGCCTGCCTGCGGATTCGGCCGTCCATGCGGCGCTGGCAGACATCGTCCGCCCAAGCTCAGATTAGACCTATCGCCCTAAAGCAATCGCGATTCTTACCGTTATAAAGAGCTGAGAATGAGGAAGTCGCGGCCCGAGGCGGCCACGGTCCCTCCGGTATTCCTGTTTCCGAGGGCGATAGTCAATTGGCACATGCTCCGACAGTGGACAACCCAGCGCCCGGAGCCCGGGAGCGAAGCGTCCGGCAATTCGTCTGTGATGCCCTCGAAATATCAAACCGCGGGCACCGGATTAGCCGAATAGTCGATATCGTCATAATCACGCTGATTATTGCCAGCGTGATTGCAGTAGTTCTCGAAACTATCGAACCCCTGGGGACAAAATTCCGAGCGTACTTCTTCTGGTTCGAGATACTCACCGTATCGATCTTCACCGTCGAATATCTGATGCGATTGTGGAGCTGCGTCGAGAACGAATCCTCGACAACCGCCAACAAAAGCCATCTGCGCATCAGGCTTAATTACGCGTTTTCTTTTCATGCGATCATCGACCTGGTTGCGATTCTTCCGTTCTATCTTCTCGCTTTCGGCCTGCTCGGCGGCGCTGATATGCGCTTGCTGCGTGCTGTTCGACTGCTTCGCATACTAAAACTTACGCGCTACTCAGCTGCGCTCAACATGCTGTTTGCCACCGTTTCGGAAAACGGCCGTTCGCTGGGCGCCGCATTTTTTATACTGATTACGGTCATGATCCTGGCGGCGTCCGGCATCTATTACTTCGAGAAAGAGTCTCAGCCGATCGACTTCGGCAGTATTCCGGCCGCAATGTGGTGGTCCTTTGCAACCTTAACCACCGTAGGCTACGGCGATGTCACTCCGATAACGGTGGGCGGAAAGGTTTTTGGAGCCCTGATTACGGTCGTGGGACTTGGAATGGTGGCGCTCCCGACCGGCATCATCGCATCGGGTTTCGCGCACCAGCTGAGAGTGCGTACCGATGAATACAAAAGCAAAGCCGATGAAGCCCTGGATGATGGCATCCTTACCGACTCAGAGCTCGCGGACCTAGAAGATCTGCGCTTAGAGCTGGGGCTCGGCACGCACACGGCCAGCCAGATACTCGACGCGGAAAAAGTACGCAGGATGCTTAAAGAAGCCGCGGGCGCATCCTGCCCTCATTGCGGCTCGACCGTATCTCCAAATCGGGAAGACAGCGCCTAGCTCTCAATGCCGAAGCGTTTGATCTTTTCCACCAAAGTCGTTCGTCCCATACCGAGACTGTCGGCGGCTGCTTGAACGACACCGTTCGCTTGGCCTAATGCTTCCTCGATTGCCCGACGCTCGACCCTAGCCAGGTGCTCCTTAAGATTAATGCCTTCGGCTGGCAGTCTAGTCGCTACTTCGCCATCAACAATCGCATCGTCAGCACTGGGAGGCCTGATCGGCCACGGCAGATCGTGTTCTTCAATCACTCGATCGGCGTTTATCACTGCGAATCGCTCAACAAGGTTCGCCAACTCTCTCACGTTCCCAGGCCACGCATAGCTCTTCATCTGTTGCATAGCCGCAACTGAAAACCTCAGGCGGGTGCCGTAGTTCATCCGAGCGCGATCGACAAACTCCTCCACCAATGGCGGGATATCGGCTTGCCGTTCACGCAGTGGCGGAATGTCGATCGGAAAGACGCTCAGCCGATAAAACAGGTCTTCGCGAAACTTTCCCGCTGCAATCCACTTCGGCAGATCGCGGTGGGTTGCAGCGACTAATCGGATATTTACCGGAATTTCTTCCGCCCCGCCGATTCGCTCAATAACGCGTTCCTGCAGGACCCGCAACAATTTGACCTGCAATGCCGGCGGCATATCGCCAATTTCATCGAGGAATAACGTTCCACCATTGGCCCATTCGAACCGGCCTGTTCGTGCCGAATCGGCGCCTGTGAATGCACCGCGTTCATGACCAAAAAGTTCGGTCTCCAGGAGGTGGTCCGGAATAGCACCGCAATTGATTGCGACAAATTTCCCCTCCCGGCCTGATAACGCATGAATCCGCCGCGCTATAACCTCCTTACCGGTGCCCGACTCTCCGCTGAGCAACACAGTCGACTCGGTTGGCGCAACCCGCGCAATCAGATCGCGTATTTCCGATAGCTCCTTGCTATCGCCGATCAAATCGCTGGTGCTTCCCGACTTACGAATCGACGGTCGGTTTCTCCGACGCAGCGACCAGGCCTGGTTCAAAACATGGGCGAGTTCATCCAGACGAGGTGGCAATCTCAAGCTGTATACATTGGCCGAGGCCAGCTTCGAACGAATTATTGATTGTTTCGAATCGCTGTCCTCAGATAAAACGACAACTGGCGTATCGGCTTCGATCTGACAAATTCTGGAGACGATTAAACTCATATCGCTCTCTTCCAGGCCCGCGCCGAGGAAAATTGCGACCAGGCGGCAATTGCCAAGCGAATTCAACCAATCTTTCGGCTCTGAAACCCGGACCGGCAGAACGTCCAGAAACTCGATCATTTCTTTCAAGCTCTGGCGCTGCTGGTCGCTGCTTGAAACAACCATGAACACACGCTCAGCGTGTTTGGCTTGGGCCGATCTAGGGCGCGAAATATCGGTCATTGACTTGTCAGGATTCCCTATACCAGATTGTCTTAATCGGAGCTGTCTAGATCATTTTTACTACGCTTTTACTATTCGCTCGTAAACGCCAATCGGATTCAGACTTCCATAAAAAAGGGCGGCTTCAGGAGGATTTACGATTTCTATACGCTCTAACACTCTTAGCGGAGAATCAGTCACAATTCTTGAAGATACTGGTAGAAGTATAGCGTCCGAACTGTCATTCACTTGACGCTTATGAACCATCTGCTTGTGATTGCGTAAACGCAGGCATCGGATCAACGGTGAAAGCTGCGATGACCATCAATATGACATAACGACTGCTAAATGAGAATAGCTATTAATCGCAACCACGGTCGGCGATTGTTCGCTTGTCACAGGCGTCGCGACCCTCCGATTGCTACTCAAGTCCTAAATATCAGCCGACTGTCGCCGATATCTTCGTGACTGGGTCCACCTCCGCGCATCGTTCGGGCAGCCACTCAAACATCCCTGAAACCGCTAAAGATCGAGCCATTCCGGTCGACAAACTTGCAGGAATGTACGGAGGACTTCGACTTGGATCTGGCAACACTGATCGGCCTCATCGGCGCCTTTGCCGTCGTGCTTGTATCTATCGTATTGGGAGGCTCCACCGGAACATTCTTCAATACGCCTTCGTTGATCGTGGTACTAGGCGGAACCGTTCTTGTCACGATGATGAAATTCAGCCTGGGAAAATTTCTTCGGGCCACATCGATTGCCGTTAAAGCGTTTCTGCACAAACCCACAGCGCCCAAAGAGCTGATCGACACAGCGGTCGATCTTTCCAAGACTGCCCGGCAGGGTGGACTGCTTGCCCTGGAAGATAAAGAAGTTCCAGATGATTTCATGAAGAACGGACTGGCCCTTCTCATCGATGGTCACCCGGCGGACACAGTCCGTTCGATGCTCTCCAAGGAAATGAACCTGACCCTCCAGCGGCACTCCGAAGGGCAGGACATCTTTCGTGCAATTGCTGACGTCGGTCCCGCGATGGGCATGATCGGTACGCTGATCGGACTGGTCCAGATGTTGGCCAATATGGACGACCCGAAACAAATCGGCCCGGCAATGGCCGTTGCGCTGTTGACAACTTTATACGGCGCGATACTGGCAAACATGTTTGCGAAACCGATCGCGGATAAGCTCGGCCTGCGCAGCCGTGAGGAACACGTCCGAAAATCACTCATCATCGATGCGCTCCTGGGCATCCAGGGTGGTCAGAACCCTCGCGTCATCGAGAGCATGCTCGAAACTTACCTTCCAACCTCCGCGCGGCAGAAAGAAGATGAAGCCGAAGAGTAATGCCGGGTCAGAGACGATAATGAAATGAGTGACGCACCTCAAGAAACGCCAGACGAAGGCGTACCCGCATGGGTTATGACCTTTGCTGATCTCATGACACTCCTGATGTGCTTCTTCGTTTTATTGCTGTCGTTTTCCGAGATGGACATCGCCAAATTCAAAGAACTCGCGGGATCCATGCAAGACGCCTTTGGCGTGCAGAGTGAAGTCGAAGTCCGCACGATGCCAAAGGGTACCAGTCTGATCGCTCGCGAATTCAGCCCCGGCAAGCCTGAGCCGACTGCACTAAACATGGTCAGACAATTCACGATCGACTCATCCGAGAACACCCTGGATGCGTTAAACCGAGAAGAGCAAGATCGAGAGCGCGAGCGAGAACTGACAGAAGATCATGCACGTCGAATTCGCGAAGCGCTAAAAGCCGAAATCGATGCGGGAAGCGTTTCCGTCGAAACTGACGGCATGAAGGTAATTATTCACGTTCTCGAAAACGCATCTTTCGATTCAGGTCGTGCCGAAATCCGACCGGGATTCATTCCAGTCCTGGACAAGATTGCCGCTCTGCTCGATGAGAACAGCGGTGCGATCATGGTGTCCGGCCACACAGACGATGTACCAATTTCTAATGAGCGGTTTCGCTCGAACTGGGAGCTTTCGACCTCTCGAGCGGTTTCAGTCGCGCATCAGCTGATGCAAGCAGCTTTAGGTGTCGAAGGAGACCGTTTCGTCGTAACCGGCCATGCCGATACGAATCCTGTCGCGGACAATGCGACTGATGAGGGTCGGTCTAAAAACCGACGCGTCGATATCAGTATTGTCCGCGGCAACGAACTGGATGTTCTTCGAACCGTCAGCATCGACGACTCAATGGCGAATAACACGGGCCCGGCAGAGGAGGCTACGGAATGACCAACACTACCCCCGAAAGCGGCAATCAACGCCGATCAATGCGGGTCATGGAGTCCGCCTACATACAGTACGAAGTCATCAGCGAGAAGGAATTCGCCGAAGGCCTGGAGCGTCGCAAACTACGGTTGGGCCGAGGCCAGGGGCTGCATTCCCTCGTGATGGATCTGGATGCACGCCTGGACCAACAGCTGTTCATGGTCAAAACAACTTCAAAACACGTAGGTGAGTGTCTCGGATTACTGAATGACAAACTCAATGCCGTCATCCAGCACATTCCGGAAACGCTGGAATCGAATTCGTCGCTCGCTCAAACGCAACCGCACACCTGCCAGATCGCTGCGGAAGGGATGGCCTTTTCGACCGAGCAACCACTTGAACTGGGCACCAAGCTCGCGCTGCGCTTTCTACTGGAGTCCGATAGCCGATATGTCGAAACTTTTGCCGAAGTGGTGCGGAATATGCACCCGTCGATCGGTGCAAGCGACGAAAGGCCGCATGGCGTGGCGGTTGAATTCCACGGCATGAAACCATCGCAGAAGGAAATCCTGATTCAACACATGTTTAGTCAGGAGTCGGAGACCCTGCGAATGCGCCGATTAGAACTGGACGCGATGGATTAAGCCGCCTGTTGGGATGCAGCGCCTCCGCCATGAAGTCGCCGCACCAACCTCGCTTCGCCGATGTTCAGACCACAATTTCTGGTCAATTCATCGATACTGGCTCCGTCTTTGGCAAGCCTGGCCGCGTGCTCCATCGGCATTTCTCTCGAAACGGGCCCGACGAGCAGCCGCTCGAGGCTTCCGAGATGGCCGATCGTAATCTGCATCGAATCCAACCGATCTGACACGCGCTTGTTTTGCTCGATCAGGCCGACAATTTCTTTCTCGATAGTTTTGGCCACAGAAAGCCTGGAATAGATCGCCTTTCCGTGCAGCACTCTCTGAATTCGGACGATGACCAACGCCGCAGCCGCGAGCAGACAGACGTTTGCTATCGGTAGCGCGTAAACTGAAAGGTAATACAGATTGATACTCATCATACGTACTCATCTAATAGTGGTTGATCTTGATCGCCGGCATTCTCGGAATTCTCGGGGTCTTGCGGGTCGTCGGCAGTTTCATCCGGCTTTTCCCGGTCAATATCCTGCTTGCTCGGCTTACGATCCCGGTCGGGCTGCACCACCGGCTTGATCGGGTGGGTCGTCGGTACATTTCTGATATTCGAGATAGTCTCAGACATAGCAGAGCCTCCATCAAATCTCCTCAACTGCAGCGCGAATCCGAATAAGTGCCTGGCCGTGGATTTGGCATACGCGGGACTCACTGACTCCCAAAACTTCGCCGATTTCCTTTAGGTTCATCTCTTTTTCGTAATACAGCGACAACACCATTTGTTCACGCTCCGGAAGCCGTTTCACAGCGTCCGAAACCGTCTGGTGCCTTTGATTGGAATCTAATTCCTGCTCGGGCGTCCCGGTACGGGAAACTGGCACATCTCGCCCGAAGTGCACTGACTCATCCAGCGTCTCATCTAAGCTGAAGAGCTGACAGGCCGATGCATCACGGAGTATTTCGTGGTATTCATCGATTGATAAACCAATACGATCAGCTACCTCGTTCGGCTCGGCGGGACGCCCCGTCTCAGTCTCGATGGCGCGTACGGCGTCCAAAACGCGTCGGTGTTTTTGGTAGACAGATCGTGGCGTCCAGTCGTGCTTGCGAACGTCATCCAGCATCGCGCCGCGAATGCGTATGCCGGCATAAGTCGCAAAACTGGCTCCCTTGGATGAATCGAACTTGCTCGCCGCCTCCAGCAGGCCAATCATGCCGACTTGCATCAAATCTTCGATTTCAAACGTCGACGGTAGCTTGGCTGCGAGATGATACGCAATTCGCTTAACAAGGCCGAGATGCTCCGTCACCAACTCGTCGTTAGTTTGGTAGTTGGCCTGGAATTCACTGTACGCCATCATGCGATCTCTGCAGCCTTGGCCAAATTGGAACCAAGCAAACGCTCGAGAAAGAACTGCATACTCCCATTCACCTCGCGGCGTAAAGGCGGTTTGCTGATTACCTTTGCAATATTCGCGAACGCTCTGCCTGCCTCACTTTTCGGATAGGCATCGACAACGGAGCGCTGCTCCTGCACTGCCCGCCGAAGCCACTCGTCATGCGGAATGTCTCCCAGATGACGCAGGACAACGTCCAGGTATTGATCGGCCACTCTTCGTAATTTCTCGAACAGCCTGCTCCCCTGACCACTTCGCCTGGATTGATTGGTCACAACTTCGAAGTGCGAAATCCCATACTGAGTACTAAGCACCTTAATAAGCGCATAGGCATCAGTGAGCGAGGCCGGTTCGTCGCATACGACAACGATGGCCTGATGTGCCGCACTTACAAAGCGGGCCACACTCTCGGAAATTCCTGTCGCTGTATCCACAATCAGCACGTCCGGCTGATCCACGAGCTCAGAAAACGCCTGAATAATCGCGGCCTGCGATGCGGGCGGCACATCGATCATCGATTGGTTGCCTGATGCGGACGGGATTACGCGAACGTTTTTGGGCCCGGTCAAGACGGTGCTGTTTAGATCGACCTCTCCGCTCAAAACATGTGCCAGATTGAAGCGAGGCTGCAATCCGAATAAGACATCGATGTTCGCTAAACCCAGATCCGCATCAAGAACCATCACGTTCTTGCCCAAATCGCTTAACGAAACGGCGATATTTCCGGCCACATTTGTCTTACCAACGCCGCCCTTACCGCTCGTTACTGCAATAACTCTGACTGGATCTCTGTTCATAGCGCTTCTCAACCCATCGATTTGTGATGACTCATGCATGAGCGACGCTCGCTTGTGCATAACGGTCCGCCATCATTTGTTCGTCTACTCTCGGATCGCTTGCTTCCATACATTCGATTGCTTGATTCACAAGCCACAACCTCTTTTTGGCTGCCTCATGAATATCGTCCGGAATTCTCTGCCCATCGGAGAACCAAACCGCGGGCAGGTCATGTCGTATCAAAGTGTTCATCACGCAGCCCAACTGACCCGCTTCATCGATTTTTGAGATGACCGCGCCAGCCAGCGGAAGCTCGCCGAAACGACGAATCGTTTCGTCCAGACCTGCTTCCTGGCTGGTTGCAGACAGGGTCAAATAGAAGTCGACCGTATTGGAGTATTTTGCATACTCAGCGAGGCGTCCCGATAGATTTGCGTCTCGCTGACTCATGCCGTCGGTATCGATGAGAACAAGTTGTTTAGACCGCAGACTCTCCAGCAGACCGGCAAGATCGCCCGACTCACCGACCGAATGGACTTGCGCTCCGATGATCCGACCGAATGCGGCGAGATGCTCCTTCGCGCCGATGCGGTACGCATCAGCACAGACCAGCGCCACGTCTTTTGTTCCATGAATCATTGCGTAACGAGCGGCTATCTTGGCGATGCTGGTTGTTTTACCCACACCCGTCGGCCCGATCATTGCAACGACACCGCCCTTATCGAGCAGCGCGTCCTGTTTTACCGGAAGCATCTCTACCAGCTGAGCAAGCGGCGCGCGCCAGACCTGCTTGGTCTCCGGCATTGCATCCAACCGGCTAACGACGAGCGCTGCGACATCCGGGGAAATACCGATTCTCGCCAGGTTACGCAGGACCTGAGCCCGAAGTGGCGACCGTATGGCCTCGTCCTTCCAGACCAACGCGGACAACTGCGATTCCATCAATCCACGAATCGAGGAAATCTCGGTTCGCATGACATTCAGCGAGTCGTCGTCGGACTCGGCTCGTTCAGGCGCGTCGAACCGCGGCGCTCTAAGCGAATCAATCGACATCACATGCGCCGGCTCGGCGGCCGGCAGCTCATTTTCAGGTTCAACCCGCCGTAAATCTGCAGCTACTACCTCGACGGCGCCGATCTCGGATTTCGGCTCTGGTTCTGTCGCCGGTGCTGTCTCGGCTGACTCCTCTGGTTGCGCCGCTGGTTTCGCCACTGGTTGTGCCGCTGCTTGCGCAACTGGTTGCGCCACTGGTTGTGGCTCCCCTTCCTGCACAGACTCCACCCCGACTTTCAATTCGGTCTGGTCAACGGCGGCGACGGGTTCATCGGCCGGCTCTGCGATTCTCGAATAGGCTGCCGAACTGGGTTGCGCGCCGAGGGTTTGCAACAGAATTGACTCGTCATAGTCGATCGCCGCGATAACCTCTATTCCGTCTTCGGTACGACGGTTCGACAGAATGACTGCGTCTGGACCTTGATCTTCTCGAACACGACGCAACACCTTGCGCATATCCGAATCCATGTACCGTTTAATTTTCACTATCCAACCTCCAGTCCGATCCAGCCCTTAACCAACCGCGGCAACCATCTGGATGCGCTTGTCATCCGGGATTTCGTTGTAGGAAAGAACATGTAGATTTCGAATGCCTCGCATCATTCGCGCCAGCCAGGGACGCAGATTAGGCGAGACCAGCAGCACCGCCGGCTCTCCGTCCACTTCCTGCTTCTTTGCACGCTCATTGAGAGACTCGTGTAATCGTTCCACTAACCCGGGCTCCAGACCCTGACTTGCACCATCCTGTGTAGCGTCATTCAAGATTCGTTCCAACTCCGGCTCTAGCGTCAATACCGGCAGTTCAGGCCGCATACCTGCGACGCTTTGGACGATCGAGCGCCCCAAAGCAACTCTGACGCCGGCTGACAAAACGTCGGGATCCTGACTCTTGGCCCCTTGCTCCGCCAATGTTTCGGCAATCTTCCGGATGTTTCGAATCGGAATACGCTCTTTCAGCAGATTCTGGAGAACCAGAGCGACCACACTGATCGGCATCAGCTTCGGCGCCAGCTCTTCGACCAGTTTGGGCGCTGTCGCACTCAGACGCTCCAACAACTGCTGTGTTTCTTCATGACCGATCAACTCATGCGAATTGTTCTGCAAAAGCTGGCTCAAATGAGTCACTACAACCGTGGACGGATCAACGACTGTGTAGCCTTGCATTTGGGCTTCTTCGCGCTGCCCGCCATCGATCCAATAGGCTTCGAGCCCAAATGAAGGGTCCGTCGTCTCGTCGCCCGCTATCTTTCCGAATACCTGGCCAGGATTAATCGCCAGTTCCTTATCCGGGTTGATCTCGGCCTCGCCAACCGGCGCACCTGCGATCGAAATTCGATAGGCATTCGGTGCAAGGTCGAGGTTATCTCGGATGTGAACGGGCGGAATCAAGAAGCCAAGTTCTTCCGTCAGTTTCTTTCTAATCCCTTTGATGCGTGCCACCAGCGCGCCGTCGTGTTTCCGGTCGACCAATTGAATTAACCGGTAACCGACCTCCAGGCCAATCATGTCGACTGGGTCAACATTCTGCCAACCGATTTCGGCCGGTTGTGGAGCGGCACTTTCTTCTTCTTGCTCGTCCTCATCAGCCGCTGGTAGAGCCTTTGACAATCGATGTGCGCCGAAACCGCAGATCGCCGCAAATGTCAGAAACGCAATATTTGGCATTCCCGGAATGACACCTAATACGGTCATTACGCCTGCGGTTACATAGAGTGCCTTGGGATCGCCAAATAGCTGCAGGAAAACCTGTTTCCCCATGTCCTGAGATTGCGACATGCGCGTCACGATGATTGCCACTGCGGTTGACAAAAGCAGCGAGGGCACTTGTGCAACCAGCCCATCGCCAATCGTCAAAAGGGTGTAATTCCTTGCCGCAGCCGCAAATTCCATGTCGTGCTGAACGGTACCGATGATCAATCCGCCGATGATATTGATAAACAAAATCAAAATTCCGGCGATCGCGTCACCGCGGACAAACTTACTGGCGCCGTCCATCGAGCCGTAGAAATCCCCTTCCTCGCGAATTTCCTGACGTCTCGTTCTAGCGGTGTCGTGGTCGATAATGCCGGCATTCAGGTCGGCGTCGATCGCCATCTGTTTACCGGGCATGGCATCCAGAGTAAATCTCGCCGTAACCTCCGAGACACGTCCCGCGCCTTTGGTCACGACGACGAAATTGATAATGACGAGAATCGAAAAGACCACCAGACCAACGGCGTAGTTTCCACCGACTACGAAATCGCCGAAGGCCTCAATGACATTTCCGGCGGCTCCTGTACCGAGGTGCCCATCAAGAAGGACGACGCGGGTGGACGCGATGTTCAGCGCCAGCCGCAACAAGGTCACGACCAACAGAATCGTCGGAAATACGCCAAACTCAAGCGGCCTGGCAACATAGATCACCGTGAGCAGAATCGCGACGGACAACGCAATGTTGAAGGTGAACAACGTGTCCAGGGCAAACGGCGGCAACGGCACCATGATCATCGAGAGCATGATGAGCAATAGCACCGGCACCCCGAATCCACGGGACATGTGGTTTAGAACGCTGCTATTTTTTGCTGTCGCCATTTGTCTGGTGCTCTAGCTACGCTGGTCCTCGGCTAAAACTGGCTTTCGTCGACATCGACCACTGGCCGCTGTGGTAACGGCGCAGAACCACTGCTCTCAGCAACTGCATTGATCTGAAATATGTAGGCAAGGACCTGCGCAACGGCTGTATACAGGCCCGGCGAGACTTCCTGTCCGATCTTGGCACTGCGGTACAGCGCCCGAGCAAGTGGCGGTGCCGAGAACAGTGGCACCTTATTGGCTTCGGCCACTTCTCTGATGCGTTGCGCCATGAAGTCCTTACCTTTGGCAATCACCTTTGGCGCGCCCATCGTTGCATCGTCGTACTTAAGCGCGACGGCAAAATGCGTTGGATTGGTAATAACTACGTCGGCGCTGGGAAGTTCTTCCATCATTCGGCGATTCGCAACTTGTTGCTGCAGCATCCGAATCTTTGACTTAACTTCAGGCTGCCCCTCAGTCTCTTTGAATTCGTCGCGAACTTCCTTTCGGGTCATTCGAATCTTCTTTTGATAATTCCAAAGCTGAAATGGAACATCCGCCATCGAAATAATGATCAGACCGCAACTCACGATGACGAGCGAACGCGCCGCGATTCTCATTGCATGCGGAACGGCCAAAGCAACGGGCTCCTTACCAAGCGACAGTAATTCGTCAACGGACCACCAGAGCCAGGTGACGGCAATGACTGCGATGAGCGCGAACTTCGCCATTGCCTTCACTAGCTCGTTGAGACTATTGGCGCTGAAAACTCGCTTGATGCCCTTCAAGGGGTTGATCCGATCGCCTTTGAACGCCAAGGCGCTAAAGCTGAACGACCAGCCGCCTATAGCGGTCGCGCCCATAAAAACTGCGACTAACAGCACGATCGCGAGAGGAATCATCCCGCCCAAGGCAGCTTCAGCAAGCTCCCCGAATGCTCTAACGGAATACTCGTCATCGAAGATCAGGTCGCGCTCGATGTCCAATGCGTTCTGCAGGCCACTGGTAATCCGCAAGGACATGGGCTCGATCATGAACAGCAGAGCTGAGGCTCCGGTCAACATGACACCCGTCATGGTCAATTCACGCGAACGCGGAACATCGCCTTTTTTACGGGTGTCCTGGCGCTTTTTCGGCGTTGCTTGTTCCGTGCGGTCTTGCTGTTGCTCGTCTGACATATCGGCTTGTTTTTAGTGGGCTCTGCCTATCTGCCAAGCAAGGTGGGCAGCATGAATAAGGTCTCGTTCAGAAATAGCGCGACGTTTTCCTGCAGCCCGCCCATATTCAGAAAGATGATTACGAAACCCAACAGCATCGCGACCGGGAATCCGACCGCAAAGAGATTCAGCGTAGGCGCCGCTCGGCTCATCACTCCAAAGGACAGGTTGACCACGATCAGGGCGGCCAGCGCTGGGAGCGCAATCTTCAACGCCAGCACGAAGAGTTGCGCCGACCACTCGAGTAGAAACGATACGGCAGGAAGACTTAGACCGCCGCTCGCTATCGGCAACAAGAAAAAGCTCTCTGCGAGGAGCTCGATCAAAGCGAGATGGCCGTTCAGCGTCAAAAAGATCAGCATACCGAGTATCAGGAAAAGCTGGCCTAGAACGGGTACGTTCACTCCCCGAGCCCGGTCGAGAAATACTGCAAAACCCAAGCCCATACTCATCGCGATGACTTGACCACCGAGCGTGATCGCATCGAACATTATTTGCACAGCGAATCCCATCGCAATGCCGATGGCCAGTTCCTGGAACACCAGAACGACGCCGGCCAGGCTCAGAATTTCGGGAACTTCGTAGGTTGGGAGAACTGGCGCCATTACCAGAGTCAATGCCAGGCCGATCAACAATCTCGCCGTCGTCGGCACGAACGAGCTCCCGACCAGCGGCATCACCATGACGAACGCGCCAATTCTTACGAATGGCCATAAGTAGTCGCTCAGCTCGCCGAGCAGCCCTATCAATGCGGCTTCTGCTGTCACTCTTTCGCCTCGAGTTCATGATTACGAAATCAGCCCGGGAATTTGGCTGATTAGCTGCTGCGTGTAATTAGTAATTACGCTCAACATCCAAGGACCCGCCACGATCAACGCCACGGCGAGGACTATCAGTTTTGGGATAAAGCTCATCGTCATTTCATTGATCTGCGTTGCCGCTTGGAACATGCCGACTAACAAGCCAACCGCAAGCGCAGAAAGTAGCAGCGGGGCGGCCAGCAACATCGTGACCCAAAGCGCCTGCTGCCCGATGGTTGTAACTGATTCCGGCGTCATCGCATGGCCTCCGTCAAACGTAGAAACTCGAGGCGAGAGTGCCGAGAATCAACGACCAGCCGTCTACCAGCACGAACAGCATGATCTTGAACGGTAAAGAGATGAGCATCGGTGACAACATCATCATGCCCATCGACATAAGGACACTGGAAACCACCAGATCTATGACGAGAAATGGAATGAAGACGAGGAAACCGATTTGGAATGCGGTCTTCAACTCGCTCACCATGAAGCTCGGTATGACGATGGATAGCGGGGCTTCCTCCGGCTCAACACCCGTTCCCGAAATATCGGCAAACAATTGAATGTCACTTTCTCTCGTTTGATTCAGCATGAATTCCCGCAGCGGCAGCTTCCCCACATCGAAAGCTTCATTCGCGGTAATCTGCCCATCCATATACGGCTTAGCGGCATCGTCATAGATGCCCGAAATCACGGGTGACATGATGAAAAATGTCAGAAACAGAGCGACGCCCAACAAGACTTGATTGGGCGGCGTTTGAGCCGTTCCAAGCGCCTGCCGCAGAATCGAAAGCACAATGATGATTCGTACGAAGGCACTGGTAGATAACACCGCAGCCGGCAAAAGCGTCAGCAGTGTCATCGTAATCAGAATCTGAATACTCAACGAAAACGAGTCGCCTTCCATTGCGTCGGCTACGAGTGCGATCGTGTCTGGTTCTGGTTGCGCAACTGCAAGCGGCGCGATCAGGAGCAGCAAGAGTATTTGCAGAAGGCGGCGTATCATCGCGATGCGGCCCGGCCAAGTGCGCCACGTAGTTTGTCGGCGAACGGAGTGATGGGCGCCCTGTCTGAAGCGCTTATGACTGGCTTGTCAAAGACGTGTAGCGCCTGAAGACAGCTAGGCGTTACGCCCACTGCGATCTGCTTGTCGCCGATTTGCACTATCACGATCTTTTCCTTGGCCCCCAGTGGCTGAGCAGCGAGGATATTGATCGCGTTGCTCGCTCCCGGGTTGACGCCGCGCATTCGTGCATACAGCCATCCAACCAATAAAATCGCGGCGACGACAAAGATCAGACTGGTAATTAGTCCCAGCAGGGTCGAGAAGCTGACTGGTGAGGTCATTACATCGACCGCTTCGGGCTCCGATTGAGCAAACACAGGTAGCGGCGCCAATAGAAATGCCACCAAAAGAACCGCCGCCAGAAGCGCTGCCGCAAAGACCGAATTTTTGATTGTGTTGAACACGCGCTATCGAATCGTTTCTGTCAATTGAGCTTTTCGATACGTTCGATTGGGCTCACCACATCTGTGAGTCTCACACCGAAATTATCGTCAACCAGAACGATCTCACCGTGGGCAATCAGAGTGCCGTTAACGAGTACATCCATCGGTTCGCTCGACTCCCGATCGAGTGCGATAACCGATCCTTCGACCAGCTTCACCAATTCGCGAATCGACATCTGGGTCGAACCGACCTGGAGTGATAAGTTGACCGGTACATCGAGAACGAGCTCAAGATTTACGTCGGCGCCAGGCTTTGGAGCCGCGGTCTTTGCAGAACCTTCGGCAGTTTCGTTTGAGAGCTCATCCGGCGCGTAAGCCTGTTCAGCTTCCGCCGCCGGATTTTCGGGGCTCTCCGCTTCAGTGCTGGGTGTGTCGCTTGCCATTTCTCGCTATTCCTTTAATCAATGAATTTTTGCGTCAGGCTCGAGCCAATCCACAGTCTCAATTGCATTGCGACCGGAATGGGCACCAAATTTTCCCGACAGCACGGGCACGCCGCCTGCCAGGACTGTCGCTCGTCGGGGGTTATCTATGTTGATGACGCTGCCGGGCTTGATTCCGATCAGCTGACCGAGGCGAAGTTCTGCACGGCCGACTGTTCCTTCCAATCGAACGTCTGCGTCAAGCAGCTGTGACCGAATTGCCCTGTCCCAACGTGCATCTTCTGCGGCATCTCGCTCGCGCTTCTGGCCATCCAAAACCGGGATCAACGGCCGAATCATATTTATCGGCAGCAACAGCGAAAACGCAGCGTTGCTATCCTTGAATTTCATTTCGAAGCGGTTACCAATGACCAGATCGGTCGCTCCGATATCGTCGATAAGGTCGGTACCGACCTCCGTGCTGTCTCTCTCCAGCTTCATGTCGATCAACGCTTCCCAGGAGGTCTGCATCATCGACAGAACGGAATCGCTGAACAGACGGCAGACAGCCATCTCTCCAGGTGTAAAAGCGCCACTTGTATTCCTTAAGGCCTCGCTCTGGGCGCCGCCGAAAAACGCTTCGACGAGCTGGCTGATTGCGGGAGCCTCCAGAATAATCAGACCGTGCCCTTCTAAGGGCAACGCCTTGAAGGTTGTTACCGCTGAGACTGCACCCATTTGGCCGCTGTGATCACTGAAAGTCCGCACCGCGACTGGCTGAGCCGAAATCTCGACCTCACAATTCAAGGTTGAACTGCAAAAACTCTGAACCAGATTGGCGAGCTGCTGATTCAGGACCTTCAGTCGCGGATAACTATTGCTCTGAATTCGTGCATGCGATCCGAATTCAAATGGGTGAACGTCGGCGTACTTGGCGCCGTCTTCAGAGGAAACCTCAACCGCGCCAGATGAAACGCCGCCAAGCAACGCGTCAGCTTCTTCGTCAGATAGTGTTTTATTTTCCATTTCCTGACTGCCCTCGAACTATTGGACGATAAAGGCGGTGAAGTACATGGCTTCAACCCGTTTGTTTCCGACATGCGGCGTGATGATCGACTGAATTTCCGCTACGCCTTCCTGCAACAACTGTTCCTTCCCTTCTCGTGTCGTAACCGATTCGTAGCTCGAGCTACCGTAAAGAAGGATCAGGTTATTTCGAATGACAGCAGTGTGTTCGCGAATGGCATTGATTACGTCCTGATCTCTCGCCATCGCCTCCATCGACAACTGCATGAAGTGAGCGTCACCGTATTGATCCTTAATATTGATCACCAACGGGGGGAGTAGACTTTGATAAAGCGCGGGCCCAGTGGCCCGTTCTATTTCAGCGACGGCGACCTCTTCAACCCCGGCTTCTTCGTCACCCTCGGCATCGTCAGACCCGGACATCGCGTTCATGACGAGCGGGCCTGCGAAGACTCCGATAGCAATCAATGCCACGGCAGCACCAGCCATCATCAGTTTCTTAATCAAACCGCCGGATTTTTTCGGGCTGGCTTCGCCCTCGCCCTCGACTTCGACTTCATTTTCTGCATCGGCCATGAGTCTCTCCAATACTCTGCTGACTACAGATAAGCAATCTCCATGCCAACCCGCCAAGGATGATTTAATTACTTATTATTCAATGGCTTATGTTTTCCATCGGACCGGCAAGGCGGATTTTCGTCAGAATTTTGGCGCTGTGTCCAGTGGAAAGCTGTCCGATCAA
>Ga0224508_10001816_pt1 | contig 18743 bp, 12 predicted proteins | sample SF_Jan12_sed_USG_4_FD_170157 | JGI IMG/M metagenome (GOLD analysis project Ga0224508, IMG submission 170157) | Sediment microbial communities from San Francisco Bay, California, United States - SF_Jan12_sed_USGS_21 | ecosystem: Environmental > Aquatic > Marine > Sediment | place: USA... | reverse complement strand
CGCTTAGATCTCCGGGCTAATGCAGAAGTGATAGATATCTCCATGCAGGGGACGAGCAAAGGAGATTTTAGCCTGGAGGCAGATTCACTGCATATCATGCTAAAAGAACGTGCCGACTTAAAGTTATACAGCGTATCTGATGCCATGGACGTAGACATTGTCAAGAATGCCGGAGCTCGGATGGATGGTAGTACAGAGAGACTGACCTTAAAAATGATGGGGAATACAAATCTTAAAGCACAGGATCTTAAGGCAGCTGTTGTTAAGGCAGATATGGAGGAAACTCCTACTGCCCGTATTCATGCCTTCAGGGATCTTGAATTGATCGCCAGGGGTAGCTCAAAGCTATTTCTTTATGGAGATCCACATATAGAGCTCATAGAATTTTTGGACTCATCTGAGCTCCTAAAACGCCCTGAACAATCCAAAAGCTTTCTAGGAAACTAATAAAAAACCCGCCCTAAAGGCGGGTCATATTTTTATGAAGACATGGCCATCGTATCTTTTGGCCCTGCTTCGATAATATCCGGGTTAACACCAGCCTCGAACTGCTTGAAATTATCCTGGAAAAGATGGACTAATTTACGTTTGGCTTCATCATAGGCCTGCTTATCCTTCCAGGTATTTTTTGGAATAAGTACTTCGGAAGGTACATTCGGACAAGAAGTGGGTATCTCCACTCCAAATTCTTCATCCATCACAAATTTGGCATTATCGAAATCGCCATTGTGTATAGCATCGATCATCGCCCGGGTGTATTTTAATTTAAAACGCGACCCTTCTCCAAAGCCACCACCTGTCCAACCGGTATTTACCAACCAGGCTTGGGCGCCGTGCTCTGCTAATTTTTCGGCAAGCAGTTCTGCATATTTATTTGGGTGCCACATCATAAAAGCGGCTCCAAAGCAAGCACTAAAAGTGGCCTGAGGTTCGGTAACGCCCATTTCAGTACCCGCAACTTTTGCTGTATAACCTGAAATAAAATGATAGCTGGCCTGCTGTGGCGTTAATTTACTGACAGGAGGTAATACACCAAAGGCGTCACACGTAAGGAAAATAACATGCTTGGCATGACCCGCAATACATGGGATCTGAATATTATCGATAAAGTCAATTGGGTACGAAGCTCGCGTGTTTTGTGTAATAGTCGTATCGGTATAGTCCACGGCACGGCTGGCTTTGTCGAAGACTACATTTTCTAAAACGGTCCCAAAGCGAATGGCATTGTAAATATCAGGTTCATTCTCCGCTGATAAATTAATAGCTTTGGCATAACAACCGCCTTCTATATTAAAAACACCATCATCTGTCCAGCAGTGCTCATCGTCCCCAATCAATTTGCGCTTAGGATCGGCACTCAAGGTGGTTTTACCGGTACCGGATAATCCAAAGAGCAAGGTAACATCACCTTGGTCACCTACATTGGCCGAACAATGCATTGGCAAGACTTCTTCCAACGGCATTAGGTAATTCATGATCGAGAAGATCCCTTTCTTCATTTCACCGGCATATTGTGTACCCAGGATCACGACTTCCTTCCGTTCCAGGTGAAGGTCGATACTTGTTTTTGAGGTCATCTCACTGGTATAGCGATTCGCCGGGAATCTCCCGGCGTTGAATATGACATAATCCGGATCACCAAAATTTTCGAGTTCTTCTGGAGTAGGCATGATCAGCATATTCTGCATGAACAAGGCGTGATAAGCCCGTGTACAAATGATACGGGTTTTTAACCTATACTTGGTATCCCAACCGGCAAAGGCATCAACTACGAATAACTGATCACAGGTATTCAGATAATCAATAGCCCGCTCATGGTTGACCATGAACGTATGCTCATCCAGACCAATATTGATATCACCCCAATCAATATTATTCTCTGATTCGGGATGCCTAACGATACGTTTATCCTTGGGGCTCCTTCCTGTTTTGTCGCCAGAATAGGTCATTAAGGCGCCAACATCGGAAACTGCTGTTCCTTTCTCTAATTCTAAAGCCAGTTCATATAAAATCGGTACACTTGTATTTCTATAAATGGTTTCCGTTTCGAGACCATATTGATTGAGGTTGAAAGATGTTGCCATGTTTAAAATTTTTAGTCCTTTTAAGTATTAGTGCAAAGATATCATACCCTTGCAGATTCCGTACAAAGAAGCACATATTTTATATGAATTAAGATGATAAAAGTCATAAGGAAATTAGTTGATATTTTAGAGTTTTACACCTCAGATTTCTGACATCTAAGGATATTGTTTTTGGTATCTTTGGTTTTATGAACGAACATTTAGATCCCAGCTCAGAACACTTTTCACCAGAAGAGCTTGATATCGAAAGGGCTTTACGGCCTATTTCATTCGAGGACTTCACGGGGCAGGTCAAGGTGCTCGATAATCTTAAAGTTTTTGTGCAGGCCGCGAATTTGAGAAATGAGGCCCTGGATCATACACTTTTCCACGGTCCGCCCGGACTTGGTAAAACTACCCTGGCACATATCCTGGCCCATGAATTAGGTGTGGGCATAAAAGTGACATCAGGGCCGGTTTTGGACAAACCCGGCGATCTGGCTGGCCTGCTCACAAATCTGGAAGAACGAGATGTCTTGTTCATTGATGAAATTCACAGATTGAGTCCGATCGTAGAGGAATATCTCTATTCGGCCATGGAAGATTATAAGATCGATATCATGCTGGAGACAGGACCTAATGCACGGTCTGTTCAAATCAATCTGCAACCCTTTACCTTAATTGGGGCTACGACGCGCTCAGGCCTGCTTACAGCCCCCATGCGCGCCCGTTTTGGGATTGCTAGCAGACTCGAATACTACGACACAGAAGTGTTATCCACCATTGTTGAACGAAGTGCAGAAATATTGCAAATACCAACTACGCAGGAAGCGGCAATTGAAATTGCAGGTAGAAGCAGGGGGACTCCCAGAATATCCAATGCCCTACTGAGAAGAGTACGTGATTTTGCCCAGATAAAAGGAGATGGGAACATAGATCTGGAGATCTCTAAATACGGACTAAAAGCCTTGCATGTAGATACCCATGGCCTGGATGAGATGGATAATAAGATCCTTACAACCTTGATTGATAAATTTAAAGGTGGTCCGGTTGGGATCAATACATTGGCCACTGCTGTATCTGAAAGTGCAGAGACTCTGGAAGAAGTGTATGAACCCTTCCTGATCCAGCAAGGATTTCTAATGCGCACCCCCAGGGGCCGCGAAGCTACGGAAAGAGCCTATAAACATTTAGGTAGGCTAAAGGACGATGCCCAACCGGGATTATTTTAAGAAAAGGAATTTTGGCCCAATGAGCGAGAAGAAACAAGCCAGAAGTCTGGAATGGAAAGGTAAAACTGTTACCTGTGGGCATTGTGCCCATGAACTTTTCCATTATAGGCGAGCTCAATTGAACACAAAATTAGCCTCATTGTTCAATATGGACTGGGCAAATAAAAATGCGCATTGTTATATCTGTGCGAATTGCGGTCATATTGAGTGGTTCCTGCCACCAAGGGAGCAAAATTAACTTTTTATATCGTTTTATTTCCGTATCTTTTTAGGGTATTTCTCCCACCCATCTTTCTAAGCATTACATTCCCCCATTCCTCCAAAAGTAAAATTCCTCCAGTACAGGCTACAGATAGATGATTTGTTTTGAATCGTATAACCTTAATAAATAACAGATCATGGAAGTGAATGAACAACAAGCGCCTCAGGTCAATGAGGAAAAACTTCACGAATTTTTAGTAAAAATGGTAACTGAAATGGGCGCGGCAGCAGTAGGGCCCTTAGTCTTAATTGGAGACCGACTCGGACTTTTTAAAGCCCTTGACGATTACGGTCCAACGGGTTCCAAAGCCCTGGCAGATGCCACGGGGACTGGTGAACGATATATTCGCGAATGGTTAGCTGCAATGGCTGCCTCCGGATATATTAACTATCAAGCTGAGAACGAACAATACTCCTTATCACCAGAACAATCACTAGTCTTTAGCAATCCTGATAGTCCTGTTCTAATGACAGGAGCCTATTATGCCATTTCTTCAATGTATCACGATGAAGAAGTAATGGAAAACGCATTTAAATCCGGAGAAGGCGTTTCCTGGGGCGATCATCACAGTTGTCTTTTCTGCGGAACCGAAAAATTCTTCCGACCCTCTTACAGTACGAATCTTGTCCAGAATTGGCTACCCTCCCTCGATGGCGTAGTTGAAAAACTAGAACGGGGCGCCAAAGTAGCCGATGTTGGATGTGGTCATGGAGCGTCTACCCTGATCATGGCCGAAGCTTTCCCTAATTCTACCTTTATCGGGTACGACTTTCATAAGGGATCCGTAGACCATGCAGCCGCAGCAGCTAAAAAATCAGGTCTGACGAATATTTCATTTGAAGTAGGCTCAGCCCAGGATTTTCCTGGAGAAGATTATGATCTCGTTGCTTTCTTTGACTGCCTCCATGATATGGGAGACCCGGTAGGTGCATGTAAGCATGTCGTAAAAGCCTTAAAATCCGATGGGACATGTATGATGGTTGAACCTTTTGCGAATGACACACTTGCCGAGAATATGAATCCGGTAGGTCGGGCATTCTATTCTTTCTCTACTGTATTATGTGTGCCTAGTTCTTTGAGTCAGGATGTTGGCTTGGCATTGGGTGCCCAGGCAGGAGAGAAAAGATTACGGGATGTGGCGATCCAGGGAGGATTCACAAAATTCAGACGAGCCACTGAGACACCATTTAATTTGATCCTGGAAGCAAGACCATAGACTAATATGGGAAGGGGTTGCCTAAACTTCTTCCCTTGTTTTATAAAAACAGTGTGCTAAGTTTATGTCAATCTAGCTACACGAATTCCCCTCATAAAGATATATCGGGAAAGGTTCCCCATGAACCTTCACATATCTGCCCCCGGGATATGACTAGCCTTGGCCATTTTTTTGGTCATTCATGAATTTAATGGTTAACTAATTCGTATAGTCATGAAACATTTAATTAGAATTAGCTTACTTATTGTGCTTTTGATTGCTATTGCTTGCGATTCGGGCACAAATGTAGACGATGGATCAACTGATCTTCTTATTGCAAATGCAAAGACAACCTCCAAACAAACCGTAGATGTTTTCGATGGTACCGATGAGGAGTTCCCCATTGTGGGGACATCAACATTGCATCGTAATGCTAATGGTATTACCATGAATTTTAAAGCTGAAGGCCTGGATAAAGGTTATACTTATACCGTGTGGTGGGTTATTTGGAATTTCCCTGAAAATTGTTTCGAAGGATGTGACGATCCTGATTTTGCTACACCGGATGCAGTAGGAGTAGATGTACTCTATGCAGGAGGCAATGTGGCAGGGAATGCGGGTAAAATTGCTATTTCCGGACACTTGAATGAAGAAGATACATCTGGAAGTATTCGTGAATTATTTGGTTTAGGGGTACCCATAGGTCTCCTGGATGCGGAAAGTGCAGAAGTTCATTTAGTGCTGCGAAGCCATGGCCCGGCTATTCCCGGAATGGTAAATGAACAGATCAGTTCCTATGAAGGCGGTTGTACTGATCCTTTCGCTTTTCCACCTTTTACTGAGGTCCCTGATGCAGTAGGTGAATGCGGAGATATTTATTTTTCCGTGCATATAGCCGAATAGGCGCTTGAAAAGATCCGGATCTGGGGACAAGATCTCTGGGATAGATCGTAAAAAGTAATGCGGGTATAGAGGAGGGTACACGGATGACTCTCCGTCAATTATTGCGATCCCAACCAAGATGGAGCGTGCGGTGACTTTCGTATCGATCCATGTTCCCTGACAGGCGATCATAGAAAGATCGCCTTCCCCCAGGACCAGGGTTCGCCCTGGTCCATTTTTTATAACAATTCGAATATTGTTTCTATTCAATTTTTACAGCAGGACTTAATGTCTTGAAGGGAATAATCGTAATTTGATCGCAGCGATTATTCATGACACATCAGGCGAAATACACACAGTTAATAAAAAGCGAAGCCAAACGCCTTGGCTTTTTGTCATGTGGCATCTCCAAAGCTGAATTTCTGGAAGAAGAAGCCCCGCGTCTGGAAGCATGGTTGGAAAAAGGAATGCAAGGCGAAATGCGCTACATGGAAAACCATTTTGATAAGCGTTTGGATCCGCGACTCCTGGTAGAAGATGCCAAATCCGTGATCTCTTTACTGCTGAATTACTTTCCTTCTGAAACACAAAATCCGGATTCTTACAAGATCTCCAAATATGCCTATGGTACGGATTACCATTTTGTGATCAAGGACAAACTCAAATCCCTCTTGTCTTTTATCCTGGAGGAGATCGGGGAAGTCAGTGGACGGGCTTTTGTAGATTCTGCCCCGGTACTCGACAAGGCATGGGCGGCTCGAAGTGGACTTGGCTGGATGGGAAAACACAGCAATCTCCTGACAAAAGATGTGGGTTCCTATTATTTTATTGCTGAATTGATAGTCGACCTGGACCTGGAATACGACCATCCGGTGACAGATCACTGTGGCAGTTGTACGGCATGCATTGATGCCTGTCCCACTCAGGCAATTGTAGAACCCTATGTTGTAGATGGCAGCAAATGCATTTCCTATTTTACCATTGAACTAAAAAATGAGATCCCTTCTTCTTTTAAAGATCAATTTGATGACTGGATGTTTGGCTGCGATGTTTGCCAGGATGTGTGCCCATGGAATCGTTTTTCCAAACCGCATGCCGAGCCATTGTTCGATCCAAAACCTGAGCTTTTCGAATATTCAAAAAAAGAATGGGAAGAATTGACCGAGGAGGTTTTCGCCGATCTCTTTCGAAAATCGGCAATTAAGCGCACCAAATACATTGGCTTAAAGCGCAATATCAATTACATCAAGAATAAGAGCTGAGCACAAATTTTCAGTGATAAACCAAAAACACTATCTTGAGCTCGACAGCGACGGTTATCCGGAGCTAACCAACTATAAACTGCAAAGCCAATAATGAAAATTAGGAAGCCCGAACTTAGTTTTTGGCAGATCTGGAATATGAATGTAGGGTTCTTCGGGATCCAGTTCAGCTTTGGATTGCAGCAAACGGCCATCAATCCAATTTTCTCTTTTCTTGGAGCCCATCACGAAGAATTACCGCTATTAAATCTAGCCGGCCCAGTGACAGGCCTTCTTATACAACCCTTGATCGGTGCTATATCAGATAAAACATGGTCGCCCAGATGGGGTAGGAGAAAGCCCTTTTTCCTGATCGGCGCCATTGTAGCCAGTCTGTGTCTTTTTGCCTTTCCTTTTAGTCCGCATCTTTGGTTTGCAGTTGGTTTACTCTGGATTCTGGACGCAGCCAATAATACGGCCATGGAACCATACAGGGCTTTTATTGGTGACAAATTACCGGATAACCAATTAACCTTTGGCTTTCAGATGCAGAGCCTTTTTGTAGGGGCAGGTATTACCCTGGCTAATTTTTCATTATTTCTCTTCCAGGACTGGTTTAGTGTTCCAATGGAAAATGGAGGATTATGTGCTACAGGGGCCGAAGCAGTTACAGCAATACCCAGGTGGGTCTATTATTCATTTTTCTTAGGGGCCATAGCCTCAGTAACTACAATCTTATGGTCAGTTTGGAAAACACCGGAAATACCTCCATCTGATGAGGAGTTGGCCTATATCAAAAAACGTAAAAGTGAAGGCTCCGCTCTCAAAAGAGCCTTTGAACCCATTGTTGAAATATATCACGCGATCGGTACCATGCCCAAACTCATGTGGAATTTATCCGCGGTTTATTTATTCCAATGGTATGCCTTGTTCTGCTATTGGCAATTTATTACACCAATGCTTCGTGAAGGCCTTTTTGGAATTAGTAATGAAGATACAACGCGTTTTGATTCAATAATGGCGGCATGTAAATCGGGTGCAGAGATCAGTACTTCTGATATGTCATTTGCTGAGAATATCCAGTTATTATCTGAACAGGCCCTGGCACAAACAGGCTTGATGAACGGAACATATAACATGGTTACCATGCTGGTAGCCCTGGCATTGGTGCCTTTCGCACGCAAATACAGTTCCAAGTTCGTCTATATAATCAGTCTTGCTTTAACAGGGGTGGCCATGTTGAGCATGCCTTATATTAATAATCAATATGTCTTATTGCTGCCGATGATCCTATTCGGAATTGGATGGGCCGCCATGATGGGCATACCTTATGCCATGGTATCGAAGGTAATTCCTGAAGAACGCCGGGGTGTTTATATGGGCATTGTCAATATGATGATCGTTATTCCTATGTTGATACAAACAATTTCCTTTGGGTATATTATCAAAAACTGGCTTGGAAATAGCGCTATAAATGCCATTGTTTTTGGAGGTGTATTTTTCATTATTGCTGCCGTGTTGGCAACCCGACTTCAGGTGACCAGTGAACCCAAACATGTGGAGTTAGAATAATACAAAACATTGTTCTATATTTCTTCACGCGTTATCCTCCCATAATTGCATCCGTATTTGAATGAATACAATTACTTTTGTGTGCAAACCAGATCATGATCCACCACCTCCAGGGACGCCTAGTTGAAAAATATCCTACACATGTCGTGATCGACTGTAATGGGGTTGGCTATTTTGTCAATATTTCCCTCCATACATTTGCCTTGTTACCCGATGAGGAGCAGATCCATCTCTATACACATTTACAAGTGCGGGAAGACGCGCATATACTTTATGGATTTAAGGAAAAATCGGAACGCGAGATCTTCCGCTTGCTCATCTCTGTATCAGGGGTGGGAACCAGCACAGCCAGAACCATGTTATCCTCAATGACTCCAGAGCAGATCCGAAACGCAATAGCCGTGTCAGATGTCCTTGCCATACAGGCCGTTAAAGGTATTGGAGCTAAGACTGCGCAGCGCGTCATTTTAGACCTAAAAGACAAGATTTTAAAAATCTACGAGTTTGATGAAGTTTCAGAAAAATCAGACAATACAAATAGAGAAGAAGCGTTATCTGCTTTAGAGGTTCTTGGATTCGTCAGAAAGCAGGCAGAAAGGGCAGTTGATAAGGTTTTGACACAAGATTCTTCGGTAAGCGTTGAGGAAATAATTAAAGCAGCGCTTAAAAATTTGTAATTCGATTGAAAACAGGGGCTAAATCAATACTTAAATTCTATTCTTTAAAGCTTTTTTTCCCGACCCTTATTTTTCTCCTCATCGCCCAGTTGGCGGTAGGCCAGGAAAACACTGAACAAGTTACAGATTCAGTACAAACAGGGTTTGACTTAGGGAAGATAGAGCTTGAGAATCCGGCGAGTATAACTTCCAAATACACGTACGATCCGGTAATGGATCGCTATATCTATACTGAGAAAGTAGGCGAATTTGATATTTCCTACCCCATAATGCTATCTCCGGCAGAATACCTGGAACTAGTACGCAAAGAGGGGATGAAGTCGTATTTCAAAGATAAAATAGACGCTTTTTCAGGAAAAAAAGAAGGTTCTGAGGAAGCCCGACGAAATTTATTACCCAATTTTTATGTGAATAGCGACTTCTTTGAGTCGGTATTCGGAGGGAATACTATCGAAGTGATCCCACAGGGATCTGTAGCCATGGACCTGGGTGTCATCTGGCAAAGAAATGATAACCCTGCCCTCTCGCCTCGAAACAGAACAAATCTATCCTTTGATTTTGACCAGCGAATTAGCCTGAGCATGCTGGGAAAGATTGGCGAACGCCTCCAGGTAACAGCCAATTATGACACAGAAGCCACTTTTGACTTTCAAAACCTGGTTAAACTGGATTACACACCTACGGAAGATGATATTATCCGAAAAATTGAGGTTGGTAATGTAAACATGCCTCTTAACAGCTCTCTTATTACCGGAGCACAAAGTCTTTTCGGTATTAAAACACAATTGCAATTTGGTAAGACAACTGTTACGGCTGTCCTTTCTGAACAACGTTCTCAAAATAATACCGTGGTTGCTCAAGGCGGAGGAACGATCAATGAATTTGAACTTACTGCGCTTGATTATGACGAAGACAGGCACTTTTTTCTGGCCCAGTATTTCCGCGATCAATATGACGATGCGCTTGAGTTTTATCCATATATCAGCAGTCAGGTACAGATTACACGATTAGAGGTTTGGGTAACAAACAGGAATCAACAGACATTTAATGTCCGGAACATTGTTGCCATTCAGGATTTAGGGGAGACCGAAAAAGACAAAACTCGAATCGGGCGACTCAATGGAGAGCCTGTCGGATTCTTTAATGTAACCGGGACTAATCCCGATCTTCCAACAAATGCTGCCAATGACTATGATCCGTCCTTAATCACAACCGGAGGAGGTATCCTGAATGATGATATCAGGGATATTGCAACTGTTGATGAAGGCTTTGATATCAGTACGGGATATTCTATTAACCAGGGCTTTGATTATGCTATATTGGAAAATGCCCGTAAGCTGGAAGTAGGAAGAGATTTTGATTTTAATTCTCAGTTGGGATACATATCCCTTAGCCAACGTCTCAGTAATGACGAAGTCCTTGGAGTTGCTTTTCAGTACACGTTTAATGGGGAAGTATTCCAGGTAGGTGAATTCGCTAATGGAGGCCTGGACGCCACTACGGTAACGCCGGGGATTGATCAATTGGAAGTGAATAACAATACTTTAGTGGTTAAACTGCTTAAAAGTAATATCACCAATGTAGAGGATCCCATATGGGACATCATGATGAAGAATATCTATGCAACGGGTGCATTTCAATTGAGTCAGGAAGATTTTAAGCTAAACATTCTTTATTCAGATCCAACACCAAGAAATTATATCACTCCAGTTGCTGAAGGCCCTGGAAGCGGCTGGCCAGATGGATTGCAGGATCGAATTCTCCTGGATGTTTTTAATCTGGATAAACTTAATGTCTACAACGATATACAACCTGGCGGAGACGGTTTCTTTGATTTTATTCCAGGGATTACCGTGAACACCCGTAATGGCCAGATAATTTTCACAAAAGTGGAACCCTTTGGGGAGTTTATATTTAATGAACTCGGAGGTGGGACCTATGATGTAGAAGATGACCAGGGTTATAATGAGAATCAGCAAAAGTTTGTATTCAGAGACCTTTATGCCCAGACAAAAGCGGCCTCATTGGAATCTGCTGAAAAGAATAGATTTCGCTTAAAAGGGCGGTACAAATCTGAAGGCACAAACGGTATCCCAATAGGTGCATTCAATGTGCCAAGAGGATCGGTGCGTGTAACAGCAGGGGGTAGAACACTGCAGGAAGGGATCGACTATACAGTGAATTACCAGGCAGGTACGGTGCAGATATTAGACCCGAGCCTGGAAGCATCGAATGTACCTATCAATATTTCTGTTGAAAATAATGCAGTATTCGGTCAGCAAACAAGACGATTCACTGGAATCAATGTAGAACATAATGTGAGCGACCAATTTATTTTAGGAGCGACTCTCCTCAACCTGAATGAGCGACCCTTAACCCAGAAATCCAATTTTGGGATAGAGCCGGTTAACAATACCATATTCGGACTCAATGGAAACTTCTCCACAGAAGTTCCTTTTCTTACCCGCTTAGCCAATAAACTCCCTAATATTGATACAGATGTACCCTCAAACCTTTCTGTTCGTGGGGAGGTAGCTTTCTTAAAACCCAATTCTCCGAAAAATGCAGATTTTAGGGGGGAAACAACTACCTATCTGGACGACTTTGAAGGGGCACAGGCCTTGATTGATATCAGATCTTCCCTTGGTTGGTCTCTTGCTTCTGTACCTGAAGAATTCAAGGTGGATGGAGAGAACGATTTTGAAACAGGATATGAACGGGCAAAAATGGCCTGGTATACGATCGATCCTATTTTTTATACTAACCAGCGCCCAACATCGATCAGCGATAATGATATTTCTACAAATGAAACGCGAAGGATATTTATCGATGAAGTCTTCCCTCAGGTAGATATAGCCCAGGGGCAAACCACTGTACAGAATACGCTGGATCTTGCTTATTATCCTAATGCTCTTGGTCCTTATAATGCCAATGATAATTTTGCAAGCCTTTTGCCAGATCAGAAATGGGCAGGAATGATGCGATCCCTCAGCAGCACCAACTTTGAGCAGTCCAATGTAGAGTTCGTACAATTCTGGGTATTGGATCCGTATGTAGACGGAATGGCTACCGGTGCCGGGGAATTGGTATTGAACCTGGGGAATATATCAGAAGATATCCTTGAAGATGGAAGGAAACAATACGAAAATGGATTACCCGGTGTAAACAGCAATGATCTTACTACGAATACAGTCTGGGGAAAAGTACCTGCTACCCAATCCCTTGTATATGCTTTTGACGCTGATGAGGCGAATAGGAATTTACAGGATATTGGTTATGACGGGATCACAGATGCCGATGAATCGATCCAAGGCTATATCGGACCTGCAGAGGATCCGGCTTTTGACAATTATACATACTACCTCAATAGAGAAGGCGGCATCCTCGAGCGTTATTTAGACTTTAATAACCCGGAAGGAAATTCGCCTGTAGCCGTTACAAATACAGATCGGGGTTCGACGACCCTCCCGGACGTAGAAGACGTCGACAGGGATTTGACGATGAACACGATCAATAGCTATTATGAATATCGCATTCAGATCAAACCCAATACAACGATTGACGATCAGTATGTGACCGATATAAAAGAAGGCCTGACACCTGATCTGCCCAATGGCGATCAGCTAAACAGAAGATGGATACAATATAAGATCCCATTATCTGATTTCACCGATGCAGTTGGAGGTATTTCCGATTTCAGGTCGATTAGTTTTATGCGGATGTACATGACCGGTTTCACAGACGATATAGTACTTCGTTTTGCGACCTTGGATCTGGTTCGGGGCGATTGGCGTAGCTATACAAAAACGCTGGAGGCAGATGGTGACGATCCTAGTGATGATGGCACTGTTGTAGATGTAAATACAGTGAATATTGAGGAAAATAATTCCAGAATCCCAATTCCTTATGTCTTGCCCCCCGGCGTTGTCAGAGAACAATTAAATAATAACAATACGATCATACGCCAAAATGAACAGTCCCTGTCATTTGTGGTAGAAAACCTTCAATCTCAAGATTCGAGAGGGGTATTTAAAAATGTAAATATCGATGTGCGTCAGTATAAGAATATCAAGATGTTCATGCATGCCGAGAAGATTGCAGACAGTGATTACCTGGATGATGACATCCCCCTTGTTGGGTTTTTAAGGATTGGAACAGATTTTTCGGAGAATTACTATCAGATCGAAGTGCCACTTCAATTAACCTCATTCTCGGCAAACAGCCCTGAAGAGGTATGGCCGGAATTAAATGAATTGGACATATCCCTGGAAGATCTTAAAAGAATCAAATCTCAGGGGATTGCAGATCAAACCCTGGACCAGGTGGTTTATTATGAGATCTCCGGGGGAGAGGTGATCCCTGTAAATGAATTTGATCCCAGGACTCTGGGACAACAAAGAATTGGATTGCGCGGTAATCCTTCCTTAGGTTCTATACGCAGCATGATGGTAGGTGTCAAGAATATTGACAATACACCGGCGCGAGGCGAAGTTTGGTTCAATGAATTGCGATTGTCCGGTTTGGATAATAATGGAGGATGGGCAGCTGTGGCAGCTATTGATGCTAACATGGCCGATTTTGCAACCATCACAGCAACCGGGAATCAAAGCACTTCCGGTTTTGGCGCTATAGATCAAATGCCGAATGAGCGTGCGCGTGAAGATGCAATTGCTTATGATGTAGTAACCAATGTGGAAATAGGACAATTACTACCGACAAAATGGAATTTGCAGATCCCATTTAACTATGGTATTTCAGAACAATTGATCACTCCCGAATTTGATCCCGTTTATGACGACCTCAGACTGGATGACCGGATTGCCGCAGCAACAACGCCGGGCGAGGCAGAAGCGATCAAAGAGCAAGCAGAAGATTATACCAAAAGAACGAGTGTAAATTTAATCGGGGTGCGAAAGAACAGGGGAGAAGAGGCTGATGCCAATTTTTATGACATCGAGAATTTTACTTTTAACTTTTCCTATAATGAAACGGATCACCGGGATTTTGAGATCGCTAATCTTCGGGATCAAAGTGTGAAAACGGGTTTTGTTTACAATCATAATTTTAAACCAGCTCCTGTAGCACCGTTCAAGAAAAACGACTCTATTCTGACTGGTAAATACTGGCAGTGGCTAAAGGACTTGAATTTTAATCTGCTACCCGCTAGTATCTCGGTTCAATCCGATATTAATCGTCAATTCAACCAACAGCGATTCCGCGATGTACTTGAACCCGGCATTGAGAGCTTACAATTGCCCTTGCTGCAACAGCGGAACTATTTGTTTAATTGGCAGTATGCCCTGAACTATAGTATTACAGAATCGTTGCGACTCAACCTTACGGCCTCTAACAACAATATCATCAGGAATTATTTAGATGATCCGAATGATCCGGCCTCTGCCATTAATCGCGAACTGAATATCTGGAATGGCTTCTTTGATTCCGGGGAGCCTAACAGGCATGCCCAGCAGATGCAGATCAATTACGAGATCCCGTTTAGTAAAATTCCGGCCCTGTCCTTCATTAATGCGCAGTATACCTATACAAGTAATTTTGATTGGCAACGCGGTGGAGATGCCATTCGTGAAGTAACAGGCGAACGCGTTAATACGATACAAAATGCGAATACCCATACCCTGACAGCAGCCTTCAGTATGCCCAGATTTTACGATATGATCGGGTTGACCAGTACGAGAGGGAAAGCGGGAGCGACTTCGGCGCCAGTACGAACAGATAAGGCCGGCAACCCCAGAGATGGATCGGGCACAAAAAAGAAAAGTAAATTGGCGAATACAGCCATAGATATTATTACTATGGTAAAGCGACTCAATGTCAACTACAGTGAGAACAACGGAACCGTCTTACCTGGTTATACACAATCTATCGGCTTTATCGGCACAACCAGGCCAACCCTTGGATTTGTATTTGGAAGCCAGGCAGATGTGCGTTATGAAGCGGCACGAAATGGATGGCTAACAGTATTTCCGGAATTCAATGAACAATTTGTTCAACGCAAAACAACTCAATTAAATATTACGGCCACGGCCCAGCCTGTACAGGACCTTACTATTGATCTTGTAGCAGACAGACAGTTCAGCAGTACGCTCCGGGAAAATTATCGGGTTGAGGATGGTGAGTATATTCAATTAACGCCAAACACTCTGGGAAATTTTAGTATTTCCACAGTCATGCTTGGAACGGCGTTTAGTCAAAGTGATGAGTCAAGTTCAAAGAATTTTGACACTTTTAAAAACAATAGGATCACTGTTGCAAACAGACTCCTGTCTGACCGAAACAGTCCTGATGAAGGTTTAGATGCCGATGGTTTTCCGATACGCTATGGGAAAACTAGTCAGGATGTATTGCTACCAGCATTTTTTGCAGCCTATACAGGACAGGATGTCAACCGGGTAAACATGGATGCTTTCCGTCAGATCCCGATCCCTAACTGGAATATTAAATATACAGGGCTGATGAAGAACAAATGGTTCAAGAAGAAATTTAAAAGATTCTCAGTGAGCCATGGATATAGGGCATCTTATAGTATCAATTCATTTCAAACAAACCTGGAAAGACAGAATACGCCGATCAATATTGAAAATCAGAATTTTGAACCTGAGACGCTTTTCAATAATGTAGTGCTAACAGATCAGTTCAATCCTTTAGTCCGCTTGGATTTCGAAATGAAGAATTCGTTGAGCATCCTTGCAGAATTAAGAAGAGACAGGGCCTTGTCTATGAGTTTTGATAACAACTTGTTGACAGAGATCAATGGGAAGGAATATACGCTAGGTCTCGGGTATAGATTTAAGGATGTGACCTTTGTAACTAATATTGGGGGCGAGAAACAGCGACTTAAAGGAGACCTGAATTTAAAAGCCGATCTTACCTTGAGAGATAATATTACTATTATTCGTAACCTGGACATTGATGATAACCAAATTACCTCCGGCCAGAACTTGTTTTCTGTTAAATTCACCGCAGATTATGCGCTGAGTAAAAGCCTTAATGCCCTCTTCTTTTACGATCATTCCTTCTCTAAATTCGCCGTTTCTACGGCATTTCCACAGACTACAATAAATACCGGATTTACTTTGCGATATAATTTCGGAAACTAATGGCTGCCGAAAACTAAAAAGGCGCTTGAAATACCTTATAGAATCTGTTACATTTGCGCAACACAAAACAGCTGTGACATGAATATTCCATCAGAATTAAAATATACCAAAGACCACGAATGGGTTAAAATTGAAGGTGATATTGCCACGATTGGCATTACAGATTTTGCCCAGGGAGAATTGGGGGATATCGTTTATATTGAAGTCGAGACATTAGACGAGGAATTAAATAGCGAGGATATCTTTGGAACGGTGGAAGCCGTCAAAACAGTTTCTGACCTTTTTGCACCTATTAGCGGAACGGTAGTTGAATTCAACGAAGGACTGGAAGAGGAACCAGAAAAGGTGAATTCCGATCCATATGGAGAGGGTTGGATGATAAAAATGTCTATAGCTGACACTTCAGAATTAGACTCTTTAATGACAGATGAAGAATACAAAGAACTCATAGGTGCTTAGGCACAACTTCTTTGGCATTGCATTTTATGTTCTGCTTATTGCTATCACAGTGATGAGCTTGGTGGAATTAGAGATTAACTTACCTCAGATCAAAATCTCATTTTTTGATAAAGTTGTGCATACTGGGGCCTATGCTGTCCTGATGGTTACTGGAGGTATTTTTTATCTTGCCGGAAAGGAAAAAAAGGATCAGAATAGACGCGTGGTAGTCCTCGGTTTGCTCCTAGTAGTATACGGCATACTTATTGAGATACTTCAGAAAGTACTACCCGTAAATCGTTGGTGGGAAGTATGGGATATTTTAGCCAATGTAATAGGTGTACTTCTGGGAGTGCTGGTACTTAGAGCCTTTTCAGCTAAGATACTGCGTTAAAAACCCTAATTTTATTGCAATTATCCCGAAAGAATATTTAAATTAGCATTCACTAAATTACAGAAACATGGAACTGAAAAAGAATCCAAAAGCCGATCTGAGAAACAATAGTAGTCTCTATTTTGTATTAGGTCTGGCCATTGTTATGGGATTGGTATATGGAGCCCTTGAATGGAAAACATATGATAAAACCAGTGATTATGATATTGCAATGACTGTGGAAGACAATTTGGATGAAGAGGTGCCATTGACAGAGCAGATCAAAACGCCACCCCCTCCACCCCCTCCAGCAGCACCGGAAGTGATCGAAGTGGTAGAAGATGAAGAGGAAGTGGAAGAAACTGTGATAGAATCTACTGAAACAAGTCAGGAAGAAGAGGTCATGGAGGTAGAAGATGTAGAAGTAGAGGAAGAGGATGAAGATATTGATGTCCCTTTTGCCGTGATTGAAGATGTACCTATTTTTCCAGGCTGTGAAAGGGCAAATGATAAACGTGCATGTTTTAATGAAATGATCCAAAAACATATCAGAAAGAATTTTCGTTACCCTGAGATCGCTCAGGAAATGGGTGTCCAGGGACGTGTAAATGTTATGTTTACCATTCAGAAGGATGGCTCTATCGGAAATATTCGATACAGAGGTCCAGATAAGAATTTAGAAGCAGAAGCGCTTCGTATTATTCAAAAGCTTCCGAGGATGACTCCTGGAAAACAACGCGGGAGAGCTGTACGGGTACCTTTCAGTATCCCGATTACATTTAAGCTTCAGTAAGAAAGAAAATAGCAATATAGATCCCGGCCTCAGCGCCGGGATTTTTTTTGAGTGGATTATCCTACTCTTTTCATTGGATTAAATAGCCTTGGCCCTTATCTTTGCACCCTTATAAAATCTAATGAAATCCGCACTTAGCACGGCTCATAAATCAACTACTTCCATATCCTTTCAGGATTTCAAGGAGATCACTAAACATCGACTTTCACTTAGTGTTGTTTTTTCCGCAATTGCCGGGTATTTGTTAGGGGCTACGCAAGTAGAATGGCTTGCATTACTACTTTTGGGATTTGGAGGATATTGCATGGTAGGAGCTTCCAATGCCTTTAACCAGGTGATTGAACGAAAGGAAGATGCTATCATGGATCGAACGCGAAACCGACCCATCCCTGCCGGGCGAATGAGTATTCAAACTGCGCTGATCATTGCCTCAGTCCTTACAGTGCTTGGAATTGTTAGCCTTTACATCTTGAATCCAAAAACTGCTTTTTTTGGTGCACTTTCCATAGTCCTCTATACTTGTGCCTATACTCCGCTCAAGAAAGTGTCGCCCTTAGCTGTATTTGTTGGGGCCATACCAGGAGCTATTCCTTTTATGCTCGGTTGGGTGGCAGCGACTAACGATTTTGATATTGAACCCGGAACCTTATTCATGATTCAATTTTTTTGGCAATTCCCGCATTTTTGGGCGCTGGGCTGGATGCTAGATGACGATTATAAGAAAGCCGGTTTTAAAATGCTGCCCACAGGTAAAAAAAATAAAGGTACCCTGATACAAATTATCATGTATACCCTTTGGATGATCGTAGTCTCCTTAGTGCCTGCTTTAGGCATTACCGGCAGGCTTCATCTGTCGATAGGAGGGGCCGTATTAATCGGGGTTTTGGGTATGATCAT
>Ga0224508_10001815_pt1 | contig 18747 bp, 27 predicted proteins | sample SF_Jan12_sed_USG_4_FD_170157 | JGI IMG/M metagenome (GOLD analysis project Ga0224508, IMG submission 170157) | Sediment microbial communities from San Francisco Bay, California, United States - SF_Jan12_sed_USGS_21 | ecosystem: Environmental > Aquatic > Marine > Sediment | place: USA... | reverse complement strand
CAGCCCGATGGTGTTCGGCCGCCAGGCGAGTAATTGCGTCAGTATTCCGGCCGCACGCCGACCGCCCCCGGCGCGGATATTCCAGCTGATAAACCGCTGTACCGACGACACGGGCTAGGAAGACTCCCTCGACAGGGGCAGGTTTCGCGGCTGCTCGAATGCGGCGACCGCCCCCGGCGCGACAATCGCCGTCCCCGGCGCGCTCGGCGTGTGCCGCCAGCGGATCGAAATCCCTTTTCCGCAAGCCTTGCAGCCGATCGAAAAGGCGGCTGAGGTCGGATCACGGAGAATCGTCATATGCTTCGTCCTCGATCAGGCGCTTGCTCAGAACCACCACCGGATCGTCGGCATAGCCAATGCTTTTGTAAAAGGAGATCACCGAGTCGTTGGTTTTTCTGACCATTAAATCGATCTTGGGGCAGCCGCGTGTTCGCAATTCGCTTTCGGCATGCCCGACCATGCGGCGGGCGATGCCCTGGCGTTGACGGGACTCGGCCACCGCCAGGTAGTAAATCCAGCCGCGGTGACCGTCATAACCGGCCATGCAGCTTGCGATAGTTTCATCTGCGATAAGGCCGACGAAAAACAGCCCGGGCGAATCCGCGAATTTGCGCGCGATGTCGGCGCGCGGATTATTCCATGGAACAACCAGTCCGCATTGCCGCCACAAGTTGATTACCGCGGCTTCGTCGTCGGGCCGATAGTTTCTGATGCTAAGCGTTTTCATTTCCTGTTGCCGCCTCGATCCGCCGTTTTTACCATGCGAGGGTTATCCTGTCTTCAGGCCAGGGATCCTTGCCCGGCCCCGATCGCAGAAACTACTCCCATTCCAGTTCGCTAAACACCTGCTGCGCATTTCTACCGGCCAGCGATTCGTGATTCAACAGGTAGTGGTAAGCGGACTGGTCGATACTCCCGATATCGGAAATGTCGCCACCGTCATCCATGAACTCGGTCACCGCCTTACGCAGGAAAACCAGGTAATCGAGCGTGTCTTTCCTGGCATGCGCCAGGTTCGTTGGTTTGCCATGACCCGGCACCAGGTGTTCGGGCCGGTATGCCGCCATGGCTTCGAAGGCGCCGATCCAGCTCTTGCTGTTGGACTGCGAGCCGACGCCGAGCATGCGTTCCACGTATACGATATCGCCGGTGAACATGACCTTTTGCTGCGGTAACCAGACATAGCTGTCGCCCGGGGTATGCGCCTGCCCGGAGTGTCGGATCTCGAACCGCGTGCCGCCAAGGTCAAATTCGAGACTATCGCTGAAGCTTTGCCCGGCGTAAACGGCCTCGGTGCCGTCGACACCGGTTTCGCCGACCAGGCTGCTTAATCCTATGAACTGGTCCCGGGTACGCTGGCGCTGGTCGGCAACCGCCTTTTCACTGGCGATGATGCGCGCGCCCCGCTGCTTGAAATAACCGTTACCGAGCCAGCGATGATCCTGTCCGCCGGTGTTGATAACCCGGGTAACCGGCTGCTCCGTGACCTGCCTGATGACGTCGGCGATTTCGCCGGCGCCGCGATAGGTGCCGCCCGGGTCCACCAGCACAACGCCGGCCGTGGTGACGACGAAGCCGAAGGTTGCATTGTTGCCGAGGTTTTGCGGCGAGCGGTTGCCAAGCTCGCCGACGATTGCGTAGACGTTGTCCGTTATCTGCTTAAGTTCGAGCTTTTCGCCCGCCGCGCTCGGGGCGCAGTGCAGAAGCAGCAGGGCCAGTAATAGGTAAAGCCTCGATAATTTCACTTTTGGTGTCCGCTTGCGGGTTGAGGTGAATGCACCGGGGACTGCCGTTGCGCCTGCGGATATCTTAAGCCGCAATTACCCGTTGTGCCAGTGCACCCGCGCCGGGTTCGGTCGGCTTTTCCACGCAAGCGGGGCATGCGCGCGCTTGGAGGCAGGTATGTCTCGTGACTGCGGCTCTTTTGAACTGGCCGACGGGCAGGCGAGGTCGAACATCGCCCATTGCTGCATCCTGTTGCGTTTTGCGGGCGGGATGACAGGTCTATACCCGGTCAGGACGTTTGCAGCTGCTGTGCGGTCGAGGAAATTTGAGCAAACGGCATGCCGAGCGCGGCCATGAAGGCAGCCTGCACGTCGGCTGCCGCTACCGTCCGCTGATCGAAGGCGAGGTCCCGCGTCGCGCAGGCGTCGGCAATCACATGGCATTTGTAGCCGAGGTCGAATGCCGCTCGAACCGTGGTGTCGACACACATATGTGTCATCGCGCCGCAGATCACCAGTTCATCCACGCCGGCTGACTGCAATTGCTGGTGCAGCGCGGTTTCCCGGAATGCGCTGGGGAAATGTTTGACCACCAGGGTCTCGCCGTCGCGCGGCTTCACCCGCGCGTTGATTTCGCAGCCCGGGGTGTCGGGCACGAAAAATGTCGCGCCCGGGCGGGTTGCCAGGTGCTGAATGTGGAACAGCGCTTCGCTGGAAGCGCGGAACGAATCCAGTAATCGGCTGCAATTTTCAGCCGCAGCCTCCATGCCGACCAGCGCCATCGAGCCGCCGTCGAAGTAATCGTTTTGAACATCGATGATAATGAGTGCCCGCGCCATGCTCTGGTTCCTCTTTTTTACTGATCTGTTGGCCGCTGCCAGCCGACGTCTGTCGCCAGGCCGGTATTGCCGAATATTGCATTGCCAGGCTAGTCGGGATTTTCAGACTGCATGGCCTGTACCTGGCGGGCCCGCTCATCGCTGAGTCTGTTAATGCGATTGACGCGCGTCACGCCCCACAAAATCGTCAGCAGAATAGCCGCCGCCAGCGATCCGTATAACATCAGCGCGGAAGTCGAGGTTGCCCAGACGACCAGCAAGCCGAGGAAAGCGATGGCGCCGAGGTACAAGAAAATACGATCGTCGAGGTAGGCGATATTGCGTTGCTGGGTTTTTTGCAGCCCGTCGGCTTTACCCTGTTCGGTGCGCGCAGCCTCGATCTGGGATTGAGCTACGCCCTGTTCAGCGTTGGACATTTGAACCTCCTGCGTGCAGGTTAAGGTTTATTTCGAGCGACCGGATATTGCCCTGGCCGTTACGCGTCCCTGGCCGGCATTCTACTGTAAACCGCCGCCGGCGTAAAAAACGCCCTGTTGCGCTAAAGCTACTGTCGCTAACACCGACGCCCTCGCCGCGGCGGCTCTGATAGTAGAGGTAGCGCCGTCTAGTCAGGCAGCTTCGGCTTGATCGCAATGCCGCGAATTGTGGGGCGCACGATCGGCGGGGCCCTGAGCATGCTATCGCGCTCGATCTGAGCGATGTCGAAACCCTGATCGAGAATCGCCTGCTCCGTCTCCCGGTTCAGGTGACAGTTTCCCATGAAAGTTTTCCAGATCGGATTGATCCGATTCTGCCAGCGCCGCCTTGAAGTGCCGTCGGGCGCGGCGACATGTTCCAGAAAAACCAGGCCACCGCCCGGTTTCAATACGCGTTTGACTTCGCGCAAGCTGGCGTTCAGGTCGTTGACCGAGCAGCACACCAGCGAGGTTACGACATAGTCGAAGGACTCGTCGTCGGCGACGATGTTTTCCGCGCTGCCTTCGGATATGCCAAGCCTTTGCGGATCGTGATTGGCGATCTTTTCTTCCAGCTGCCGGCGCATATGCATGTCCGGTTCGGTCAGCATCAACCGCTTCACCCGCTCAGGGTACAGCTTGATATTGGCCCCGGTGCCGGCGCCAATTTCGAGCACATCACCGCTGACCCGGGCAAGCAACTCACGCCGCCATTGCCGCAGGCAGGCGGCTTCGGTGTTTGCCATCACGCGATCGTAAAAAAAAGCGATCAGAAACGACATTGGGGCTCCGCGATCTGGACGGAAACCGACGTGCGGCATAAAAGCGTTGTAGCGTGAGCCATAACGGCTCGCGTGGCCGTCTGGTCAGGGGTTTTCGCAGGTTTGAAATGAATCGGCATAGGCGAATAATGATGGCGTGCCGCCAGTATGCCAGAATAAAACCCTGTCTGCCGCGCCCAGTTCTCCGCGGCGAATCATATCGATCAGCCCGCCCATGGCCCGACCGGTGTAAACCGGGTCGAGCAGAATGCCTTCATGCCTGGCGAGAAGCGATATGGCTTCTGTTTCGAGTTCGCCAACGACGCCGTAACCGTCGCCGACATAGCGCATATCGAGTATCAAATCCTGTTGCGTGAATCTGGCACTCGCGTTCACCAGGTCGCTGGTGCTGTTTGCCAGCTCGACAATGAAGCGGTCGAACGGAATATCACCCGTTTCACCTTTATCGATGCCGATGCCGAGCAGGCGGTACTGCCCGCCGGTGAGCGCCTTGCCGAGCATCAGGCCTGCCTGCGTGCCGCCCGAGCTCGAGGCAAAGATCAGGTGGGAGAATTGCCGCATGTCCAGTTGCCGTTCCAGTTCCTCGAGCGCATGAACAAAAGCGTAGGCGCCGAGCTCGTTCGAACCGCCGTAGGGAACGACATAAGGATTTTTACCGCTGGCCTGCAATTGCTCTACTACTCGCGGAATGTCCTCGCCCTTGCGATGGTCGCCGGCCCAGTGAATTTGACTGCCCAGCAGATTGTCCAGTAACAGATTGCCGCTGGCGACCTCCGGCGCTTCGCCGCCGAGCACCAGGTGGCATTCCATCTGTAGCCGGGCCGCCGCGGCCGCGGTCTGGCGGCAATGGTTCGACTGAGCCGCGCCGGCGGTGATAATACTGTCACAACCGCGGGTCAACGCGTCTTGCAGCAGGAACTCCAGTTTCCTGGTTTTATTGCCGCCGAAAGCGAGGCCGGTCAGATCGTCGCGCTTGATGTAAATTTCCGGCCCGCCCAGAACCGAGCCCAGGTTGGAAAGCCGGCTGACGGGGGTTGGTAAGAATCCGAGGTCTATCTTCGACAGAGGTTTGCTGTGCATGGACGAATCGCTCCTGAAAAGTTAATGCTACCTGTCTTGCCTGCCTGTAGCCGGGCGTCTGCCGAATCTCATAGCCTGAGTTTGAAACCCTCGTGCGTGGCTTCGAATCCCAGCGCCTCGTAAAATCGTAACGCATGCGGACGTTGCTTGTCGGAAGTTAGCTGTACGATACTGCATTGTCTTTCCCTGGCGCGCGCAATCGCCCAGTTTATGAATTGGCTGCCGAGGCCTGTGCCGCGACGAGATTCCGCGATCCGGACGCCTTCGATCAGGCAGCGCCAGGAGCCCGTGTGGGTCAGGTAGGGGATGAAAGTCAATTGCAGCATTCCGACCAGTTCACCATCGCCCTCGACCACGGTTAACTCGTTGTTGGGGTCCCGCTCGATAGCGTGAAAGCTGTCCAGGTAGCGTTGATTCAGCGGCGTCGAGACGTCTTCACGGCCGGCGCCGAGAACATCGTCGGCCAGCAGCATGACGAGGGCCGCGATGTCGCTTTCCCTGGCTTCACGAAAATTCAGATTCATAAGTTCCCGTCCGGTCCTGATTTGGCATGATAACAGCCCGTTTCGCTTTCAGTGTCGAAGCGGCATCGAATTCGGCCTTTAGCTGAAGCGCGAACCAGCCGAGATGGCTCCCTGACCCGGGCGCTTGCTATTATTTCACGATGGGCCTTACCGAAATACTCATTTTATGCGGCGGTTTTACCGGCGGATACGTCTCCGGGCTGACCGGTTTCGGCACCGGCCTGAGCGCCCTGCCTTTCTGGCTCAATGCGGTTAACCCGGCGTTGGCCGCGCCCCTGGTGGTCATCTGTTCGATCGTCGCCCAACTGCAGACGTTGCCGGCGATCTGGCATGCGATTAACTGGCGCCAGGTGCTGCCTTTCGTGCTTGGCGGATTGCTTGGCGTGCCGGCAGGGACGCTGTTGTTGAGTGTCGTTTCCGCGCAGATGTTCAAACTGTTGGTTGGTATTTTCCTCATCGGCTATTGCAGTTTCATGCTCGCGCGTCGGGCGACGCCTGCGGTTACCTGGGGCGGGCGCGGTGCGGATGGCGTAATTGGATTTGCAGGCGGCATTCTCGGCGGCCTGGCCGGGTTGTCCGGCGCCTTGCCGACGGTATGGGCCAGCCTGCGGGGCTGGGGCAAGCATGCCAGGCGCGGCTTGTTCCAGGCTTTTAACTTAACCGTACTGTGCTTTGCGTTGGCATCACAGGCGGTCGGGGGATTTATTACGCCTGCGCTTGGAAAACTGGTGCTGATAGCGCTGCCGGGAACCTTGCTGGGCGCCTGGCTGGGGCGAAAGACCTACAACCGTCTCGGCGATTATCGATTTAACCAGATTGTCCTGCTGCTGCTGCTTTTGTCGGGGATTTCGATTGTCGTGACCACCGTTCTGTAGCCACGAAAGGTTACCGGTTGGTTTCGTCTCCAGGGCCGCCGCTGTTGCCGGTGACGAGGCTTATGGCTGCTGACGCGACCCCCAGCAGAACGATCGCGGCCAATGCCTTGAAGCTGTATTCGAGCCCCTGTTCGACGCTGAATATTCCGAAAATCACCAGGCAACCGATGCCGGCGGATACGATGACAGCGACGACGAGTGTCAGAATCAGAACGGTTTTCATAAGTTTCTCTCGGGCTCGCGTCCGCCTATCTTGCTGGAATAACGGCCAAATCTCAATGCAGACGCTTCCGTTAACCGAAGTTCATGGCCTTTAAGCGCTGGGGCCGGGTCGAGCATCCTGTGCCAGGGACTCATCGTTAAACCGGAGTTTCGGGTAAACACGCCGGTTAGCGCATCCACGCTTGCCGATGTTGTTATTGTTCTGCCTGGATTTGTCATCTCAAGTTTCCGGGAAACTCGGCTGAGCGCTCATTCGCCTGCTTCATCATCCGAGGCATATTGGGCGAACACTTCGGCCCCGGTCAGATCGGTGGTGTCGTTTGCAAAACTGTAATAGGCGGGTTTTTCCTCGATAAAAATTTGCTGTTCGAGGGTGAATCCGTCCGCCGAATCGAAGCTGCCGCTTTGAATTATATATTCGCCGCTATCGATCAAGCGGTAGAAAAGATGACTTCCACAATTGTTACAAAATCCCAGCTCGGCCCATGAGCAGGATTGATAAACCGAAATATATTCCTCGTTGCTGAAACTGACGTCGGTGCCGCAATGGACGGACATCGTGGGGCCGCCATTCCATGACTGGCACATGTTGCAGTGACAGGCATGAACCTGCGGCTTTACCGCGTTGGCGATAATGCCAACCTTGCCGCATAAACATCTGCCCTGTTTCTGCACAGCTTGATTCATGATAGTTACCCGTTTTTTAGGGTAATCGCCTAATTTATCGCACCTGATAAATCCGTTCCATAGCCCGGGCCAAGACCAGGCACCGGCTTGATATCAGCAGGCACGGCTGCGGGCGCGACTTCTATATTATCGGCTGCCAGGACGCCGCGCTTCGTCGGCTCGTTCGCATGCGGGTCTCAGGCTTTCAGGGACAGGGTCATTTCATTCCAGCTCAGCCCGCCGTGATCGGAGTCGGAAGCGCCGAGATCGACGAATCCGTAGCGCGCGTACATGTCGACTAATTCGGTTTGGCATATCAGGTATATATCGGATTTGCCCAACGCTTTCATTCGAGCGATAAATTTATTCATCAGCTTGCCGGCCATTCCTTTACCCTGGTAAGCCGGGTGAATTACAACGGACAAAATAACAATGTGCTGGCCTTGCGGGTCGTGGCCGATCAGTTCTTTAAATTCCTCGTCCGACAGCTCGACCCTGTGCGTGGCGCCGGAGTTGATAAAACCGATAATCTCGCGCTCGTTCTCGAGGACAATAAAGCCTTGCGGGTAGGCGATTATCCGCTTGAGTATTTTTTCGCGGGAGGCGGCTTCATCGCCCGCGTAGGAAACCGTTTCGATCTCGAAACATCGGTCCAGGTCCTGCTCGTTTACGATACGTATGTTCAGACTTGTCATCGCGTGCGTATACCTCCGTTAACCAGCCTGGTGTGCTATACGCTGGCTTGCGCCGGTCAGGCGTAAATTTTCAAATTTGGCCATCGGGATAGCCATTGTTTGTCTTCGACTCGGGTGTAGAAATCACTGCTTTGACTTCGCCTGCGGTTGCGAGTTATCGAGTTTTCGAAAAGCCTCGCCGTGCCGAATGGCGCGATAACTTCCATCTTTCCCCTTCTCGACAGGCAAACGCCGACCGCGGTTTCCAGCTCGACCCAGTGACTCATAGCGTCACGGGTGGAAGTATAAGCCCTGTCGCCATTGCGCAGGTGCATGCGTGCCTGGTTTTTTACCGACCAGGGTAATGTTGACAGGGCGTTTAACCGAGCCTCAAGCGATTTGTCTATTTCTTCGCCGGGATTGGCGGGATCGAAATAGATTACGTCGATGTCATTGAGAGGCGTTAACGGATTTTTCTCATGTAGCCTGTCCCAGACCAGGTTCCTGACGAAGCCCGCGGCAATGCACCAGTCGTTGAGATCCAGGCTCGAAACCGCCTCGAGGGCAGCCAAGCGCTCGGGATCGTCTCTAATCCAACCAATTATTCGAGTTTCGGAATCCATCGAGCTTTGTTGCCTTCATATGGACCAGATATAAGCGATAGCCATGGCTATCGATGCAATGGCTTTTGCTATCGTTATATACGGCTTGGGGGGCCTCCTTCTTGCCAGGATGATTGTCGCCAGAATAAGCGACAGCAACCCTGAGCCGATAGCCAGCACGACCGCTACCGAACTCACGAAAATGGTCCCCTCGTAACCGAGCGAGGGAATCGAATAGTAGGTAAGGCAAACCGCCAGTGTCGACGATGTCAACGCGACGGTTGAAAGAAACCGGGATAGCCTGTGCATGTCGATTGTGCTGGCGCCCGTATCAGCGGCGCGATTCGGCCGGCATGGTATTAGCCCTGTTTTGCATCTTAGCTTTTCCTGTGTGCCAAAAACGAGCCTGCCAGCAGGCAAACTGCAAAGCCGATGACGACGGAATTTGCCGACTGCGCGAAGAATGACTCGCTGTCGTAAAGCGTAAAGAGTAGCTCATGTGGCTCCCGCTAAACAATGCCCGATAGCGGCATTGGCATAAAAAAAGGGCCCGCCACAGCCGGCAGCGTCGTACTCGAGGTTCAAAGCCTGTATCGATGCAAACAGCAGCTACGTCAGGGTTCCATAGCCTGTAAAGGGGAGCCGCCTGATCAGGCGCAAAATTGGCCGTCGGCCAGGGCAGCTCATCGGCCGCGGGCAAAATGAATGATGCGCGCTATATCCTGGCTCTGCGCCTAGTAAACCGATACATAGAGGTTTTTGCAGTTACCGATCAGGTGTTGCACCTGTTCCGCGGTTCGCGGAAGAAAAGTGACCTTGCCGTTTTCCTTTTTCAGATAAACGCCGTAGGTGCCTATAACGGTCCTGATATTTCGATGCTTGGAAAATAATTTTGCCAGTTTCTCTACTTTCGGCCTGATGGCCGGGTCGCATAGTCCGACGCCGTCAATTTGGTCTAAGTTCAACAATGTCGGCGTTATGCCATTTGGCGAAATTTTGATATTGTCAATTCCGGCTTTATCGACCATGGTTTTCAGGGACTTTTTTACTTCCACGCCTTATGCGAAAACAATGCCGGGCAACACGAGTAAAAGAATCAGTTTAATCAGCTTGAAACGCATAATGTCTCCTCATATCTGCTAAATGGACGCGTATACGGCAGCTTGTTGGACTGCCTGCGCGTGTCAGGTATTATTATGGTTTGCTCTGCGCAATTTTGCCAAAAGTTCGTATCGTCTTTCGAGCTCGCTATGAAAAGCGGGCACATATGCGACAAATCGAGACATTTCGTTGAGCTTGATCAGAGTATCCCAATACGTGAATCGGTCCACAGGTAGCGGCGGCATACTAGTCGTTTCCCTCGGGGTCGAGGTCCCCTTCCTGGTAACCGGAGGAGCGATTCGCCACCTGGCCCGCAATACTTCGGAGCTTCGAGGCATGAGCATTACATAATTTGTCGAGTTTCTTTTTGTTCATGGCTCGCAGCTCGATACTCTTTTCGGTGCGGGCTTTTCTCTGAATACTGCGCATCTCGCTGGCTGGCAGGCCGACAAAGCCCTTTTCGAAAACTTCGCGCCCTTTTGCAATGTTTTCCTCGGCGATTTCGCTATAACGCCGATGCGCCTGAGAGATTTCGGCGGCGTAGGAAGATCTCTTGTTGACCTAGGCGTTTACAATGACCTTCTGATTTTCATATACGGTGTAGTAAGCAAGCAGCTTTTTATTACTACTGGATTTTGGTAAGGGTTTGCCAGGCGCCCTGGTGTTTAATTCGATTTGCGTGCCCGGGCTTTTGTCGTCTGCGCAGGGCTTTTCCTGATAGTCGGTTCTGCCTTTGGAATCGGTGCATTTATACATTCCTGCCGATGAAGGGTCGGTAACCAGCAGGCATGCGGCGACCACGGAGAGAGCAATTCTTTTCGTCATGCTGGGAGCATAGTTACTGCGCCGGATTATTGTGCCTGAGCGGGACTACTTCTTTCGACTACCGTGATCATAGGACGATATTCCGTGGATCCCCTTAAGATCATTATCATCTCGATTCCTGTTTGGATTATACGTCGTCTCGTCGTATATCCATTTGCCAAATATTGCGGGGATGAGCTTTTCGTGCAGCTCGTTTGCGCAAGTTTGTCTTGAAAATCTCAGCGTGATGAAAGCGCCTATTGCCGGCAGCAGCCAGACCAACAGGTACCTGGCAATTTTCTGAACACTGGCCGAGTTTGTTTCCTGAAACACGATAATCGTTGCCACCACGTTGAAGTAGATCAATGTGGCCAAATTCAACAGCAGTACCGCGTAAGTAATCGTCATGGTATTTGTCCGCTCCGACGCCTCGCTTCATGCCGCGGTTAGCCGCTTAAAACTCGTACTCCTGTACGATGAATGCCGAAGATTTTGAATGATCGATTAAGTTTTCCTCGTCTTCCAGCAGGGCGGCGCCTGGCTTCTGGCCTTCCGCTATTCCTGTGTTGATTCGGTTCTGCTGAAAAGTTTTGCCCCGTGGCTTATTTTCCACTCTAGAATTTACCGTTGTCGTTCTTCCACTCGCTGCGCGGAGGGACAGCCTCGGTCGTATCCCAGTGCTCCGCCAGTTTGCCGTCGGCAACCCGGAATAGATCGAAGAAAGAGGAGTGAACCCCGTTCACGGATCCTTCGCTGACGGTGAGCACGAAATTGCCCTCGGCCAGGATACGGTGCAACTTGTCGTATTCTATGGTGAAGCCCTGGTTAGAGGCCGGATCGGACAGGGCAGAGCGCAGCGCCGGCAGGCCATCACCGATGCGCGGGTTATGCTCGGTATAAGACTCTTTATCGATATAATGTTCCAGCTTATCGAACTGACGATTAATCAGGACGTCGTCAACGAAGGATCGCACGCGTTCCCGGTTAAATTCTGTTCTGTCGAGATCGCTGGCTTCGGTTGGCCCATCGACCATGGTGTGGCCGCAAGGATTGGGGCCTTCCCTCGGCTGTATGTTGTCCCAATGTTCAACGGTCTGCTCGCCCTCGAAGCGGAAAATTTCGAAACCGACCCTGGAGGTATCAAAATCGTACTCGGTATGTCCGAATACGTAATCGTTATCCGAGAAAATTCGTACGATATTGACGCGAGGAGAGCTTTTGGCCAGTCGCTTGAACAGCGCCGCAAGGCCTTCTCCACCTTCGTGAGTCTGCGGGTTGTGCTGGATGTAGTTGTCCGGATTGACCACGGCGACCGAGGCTTCATCTCCGGTTTCGATACCCTTGAGTAATGTGCAAATCCGTTGTTTTCTATTTGAGCTCATCGATAACCAGGTTTCATTTTTTCGATTAAGACACGCATCGGCGGCGAGCAGGGCACATAGCGATTTACCGGTATGGTTTGTTCGCGTGTGCGAGTAGTTTACTCATCCCGAAAAAAGTCGACAGGCCTGTCGAAATAATTAAGCGTAACCAGTTCGCCTGCGCCAGCGGAGCGAAGGGTAAATTTTCGTATGCGGTTATCGTCTTTTCAATCATTGCAGGGCTCCCGGTGTTTATTCTAATTTTTGTATTTATTCTTTGACGACAGTATACACGCTAACGCCTCGGATCAGCTGACCGGTCGTAAGCCGGGTTTATGTGCCGGCAGCTTTGTGTAGCATACCTACCACAGCGCTGCATCACACAAAGAAGTGACGCAGGCAATTTTGGCAGGAGATTCTACGGTACTACATTCATTCAGGATAATGCCTTGCCATCCAAAAGGATATTGAAGCGCATAAGGCGGAATAAAACCTTCGGCAACGGCCGCGCTAAAACCAAACCTGCCGTAATACTCAGGATCACCATAAACGAAGAGTATATCTACGCCCATACGCGATAGCTGCTGCATGCCGCTTTTTACCAGCTTTGATCCGATGCCATGTTTTTGAAAGCCGGGCTTTACGGCAAGCGGCGCCAGAATATAACCCTGCAGGTTTTCACTGTTATCGATAGTAACCGGGCTGAAGGCCACGTGGCCAACCACATTGCCTTCTGTTTCAGCCACCAGGGAGATAGTTTGAGGCGTCGATTTTTCGGAAAGCAGACCAACGGCAAGCCTGCAGACTATCTCCCTTTCGCTTTCAGCGAAGGCAGACCAGTTGACGCTGTGAATATCGCCTCTATCAATACCTGTCGCTACTCGTACATGCATGATTTGCCGCTAACCACTGGCATCAGCGGCAAAATGGGCGCGCAGCGTCCATTTTGCCCGACTGCATGCCCTTGTTATGTGCTACCCATTTTAGATAGGCACGACATTATTTGCACATGGGCCTTTCTGGCCTTGACCAATTTCAAACTCAACCTGCTGACCGTCATTAAGCGTCGCGTAATCGCCACCGCTTTTAATTTCCGAATGATGGACAAAGAGATCTTTTCCTCCATCCTCGGGCGTGATGAAACCATAGCCTTTACCAGCATCGAACCATTTAACTGTACCTTTGCTCATTTTCAATTTCTCATTTTTTTTGGTGAATAATAATTATAGTCCCACACTCGAATTCACCTTTTCGAAGTGGAACAAGAGATTTTCTACACGGGCACATAATGCTCACATCTGCTGCCTGGTGCAAGCCAGGCACATCTGCATGTGCGTGTTATGACGAATACGTACATTGTAGACCAACAAAAAAAGGCAAGTCTCGAAAGACTTGCCCTTTGAATAAAGCGAGGTATTGGTTTAGACAGCGACGATATTTTCGGCTTGCGGGCCTTTTTGGCCCTGGCTAAGCGTAAACTCAACCTTCTGACCTTCCGCGAGCGTTTTGAAACCAGAGCTCACAATCGCGCTGAAATGAGCAAAGACATCTGGACCAGATTGTTGCTCGATAAAACCAAAACCTTTAGATTCGTTGAACCATTTTACGGTTCCTGTAACTGTGTTAGACATAAATATATCCTGAATTTTAAATGTAAGAGTGCCTTCAAGAGGCTTGAATAGCTTAAAACGGAGACTGGAACTTAGAAACTGCAGGACGAGGTAATACGAATAAAACAGCGAAATGTAGGATGTAAATAATAGACTAGCTTTTTAGCTGGCACGCATCTTATAGGGAAGGCGGGCCAAAGTCTAGATAAACTTGAAGTTTCTTTTCACATAACGGCTCGCATCAGCGGCCCAGCTTTACTGGGTTCGACCGCATGCGCTTGTTATGTGGGTTGGATTCATATACTAAGTGCAACACGCATCTCCCGGCATATGCTCACATTTCAACATTGCAGATTTTTTTACATGAGGGAGCTATTTGGGTGAACACTGATGCTCTTGATTCCTGATCCATAAAACGGTGTTGGTTTGAAGTATACGCGGTCAGTATAAAATTCTCCGGTACAATGTCCCAATGGCGGATTATCGAAAACTGTTACTGGTTTCGTCAATTGGTCTAGGGGCGATTGTTATGGCGCTATATAGCCTTCCATTAGTCGATTGGTATCCTCCGCAACATCAGCCGACTTCTGAAGTAACTAAATTAGAGAGCGGTCCTGAAAATCAGGTCAGGAGACCAGATGTTTCTCCTGGTAATGGCAATCAAGAAGCGCAGTCGACGATTGAAGTTCAAACGGCAACTGAAAAGTTGCAAGATATATCTCCCGCAACCAATAACATCTCCTTATCTGGGTGGGTAGGGACTGAATTCGGAGAATATATTGCCGGTGAAACGGTAATATTGTACTCACCCTCACAGAAACTACGTTACTCGATAGTCACCAGTAGCTCTGGCGAGTATAAATTTGTCGATATCAAGCCGGGTTGGGATTATGTATTAAAAGTTTCTCCACAGGGATTGTATGATAACTACATCAAATCCCAGATCAAATTGAGGTCTGATCAGGAAATACATAACGTTATTCTGGAGCCCATTCCCCTAGGCATACTTATTGGCCGAATTGTAGATCCGTATGATCGGCCGGTTACCAATCTTGAGCTATCTGTGACGACCGTGGAGAAAGAATACTGGACTACCAGTGTCCTAACTGATGCGAATGGCGCTTTTAGCGTATCTGAATTCCCAAAGGGAAAATTTAAGGCGGCGATCAAGGGAACACAAAATTTAACAGCATCCGGATTAGAATTTGACCCAGATTCTGCCGTACCGGTAATCCTGACCATTGATCTCGGCCCGTACAATCTCAGGGGCAGTATTTATGATGAATCGGGTCAAACCTTTGACGGTGCTGAAGTTTACTTAAACTGGGTGTTACATGAAAAAGGCGTTAGAACCCGTTCGATACGCAAAGTCAGCGCGAATGCCTTTGGGGAATTTCAATTTACCGGTTTGGGGCCAGGAAACCACGAGTTAGTTGTAACAGCATGGAGGGGCAATACTTTCAAGCAGACGGTTAAACAAACGGTTAATTTGGGCATTGATTCTGGAGAACTAATTATTGTTTTAAACACGATGTGATATTTAGCAATCTGTTATCTTAGAATCGAACCTTCCGAAGATAGCCACCGATAGTATCTGCCACATAACGCCCGGCTGCATGCGCTTGTCATGTGGCAGGTAAACATTTTCTAACGAATAAACAAAATATGGCGAAGACAGGCAGTAGAATCGTTTAAGTGAACGTCATTTGGTTAATGCAACCGCCACCAGACCTGATCTAAAGCCATTGTTCGAGAAACCCGCGAGTTATTTGGCTAGCTTCGGCTGCAGCCTCCGGGTTAGAGCGGACGATATAGCCCATTTCTACAATGTCGATTCCGGGGTGATCAAACGCATGGTAGGCGCCTGCGAACACTTTCAATCTGATTTCGTATTGCGATTGTAATTTAGCAACATACGGCTCGCATATTACAGCGGGAGTCCAGCTGTCTTTATCTCCAGTCAAAATTAATGTAGGGGTATTGATCGACTCCGGCTTACCGCAATGTGGATAGAATGCTATCGCGGCTTGAAACGGTTTCATCGCCAGGCCCTCGGATATTGATGGTTTGATGGCCTCCAGAACCGTGTTGCCCCCATGTGACATTCCCATTACCGCGATGCGGGCAGGGTCGACGAACGAACGAGTCGACAGGTATTGTTTTGCGCCATAGGCATCCAGCGCCCGGGCCCATGGCCCGACGTAGCGCCCGATCTGACCATCGCAGCTGTAATCCAGGCCACGGGCTGCGAATGAATCCACGCTCAGAACAACATAGCCCCAGTCGACAAGTCTTTTAGACCACATCACCTCGTGCTCCGATAGGCCGGCACAGGTATGAAGCAGAACGATTGCAGCCCGAGGTTTCTCACCCTCAGGTTTGCCGAGATATCCGGTTAACGAAATACTGGGTTCCGTTTTGGTTTCCAGCGGAACTCCCAGTTTTTTGGCCTGCCTGACCTTGAAAGGGCTTGGTGTATAGGTATAGGAAGCACTGTCGAACTCAACCACCTGCGCATCTGCATAAATGGGGTCAGCAGCGAACGAGGTTTTGATGAATACAATTAAGGCCACCAGGCTTGCAATAACTGTAACACGCAACAAATCATTTTTAATCGTCATGTTGTGACCCTTCTTGCTGCATAGAAATCCGGACAATTTTCGGTTTCATCGATTTGTAATTTGTCAGGGCGCAGGAACTCCGGCCACATAACGCCTCGCATCAGCGCTCGACAAAGCGCGTAGCGGTTTGTCGATCCGCCAGCATGCCCTTGTTAGGGGGCTTTGCTTGGTGGTTCCCATGTGTCTGGTGGCCATTCGTCGAACTGCGGAATATCGTCGTTTATTTCATGCCACTGAGCTTTGGAGCCAACGAAAATATGCGACTCCGGCTTTATGCCTGGATCTCCTTCAACGGTACCTAAAGTTATCGAAGTGATTTTACCTTTGGCGGTTCCTGCCAATGACGAACCACATTCACTACAAAAACACCAACCGTCATCTGATAACGTTTCATATACCTTTACAAGGTTTTCCCCCGAGATCCATTTAAAGTCGGCTGGATTGAAATCGGCATAAGTCGCAAATGCTGCACCATGCTGTCGCCTACACATAGAACAATGGCAGTGACTTGCATCAAAAAGTTGCCCGGTGATTTGGTAGCGAACTTTGCCGCACAAGCATCCACCTGTAATTGCCATCTTGGTTTCTCCTTTAGCCCGCTAACGCCCGGCATCAGCGGTCAGCAAAGCGCGTAGCTGCTTGCAAGTCCGACAGCATGCGCATGTTATGTGTTTTGCTCGGGGCCAAATTCTTCTATTACCTCGGCCTCAGTCAATTCTCTCGTTTTATTCGCGAAATCATAAAAAGCGGGTTTACTATCCATATATACCTGTAGGTCAAAATGAAAATTCTCTTGCTCATTAAACTGACCTACTAGCATCTGATGAGCATTATTGTGTTTTAGTCGATAAAACAGGTGGCTACCGCATTTCTTACAGAATGCTCGCTCTGCCCAGTCAGAAGAGTCGTATACAGTAATGCTTTCCTCTCCTTCGAAAGCAACATCTGTACTGCAATCGACAAACATTAAAGGCCCGCCGCCCCATCTCCTGCACATGCCACAATGACAAGTGTCCACGCTGTAATTCATGTTTTTGACAGTGAAACTTACTGCACCACAGAGGCAGTGCCCATTTCCTTCACTCATTATCTCCTCCGTTACTCCAATTCAAGTGAGCGCATAACGCTCGCATTAGCGGCAATGTGCGCGCGTAGCGGGCACCTTGGCCGACTGCATGCGCTTGTTATAAATCTGTTTCAAGTTATCTATTACTCGGTTTCTCTGGCTTGTCTCCGATTTCAATAATTTCAAAATGGGTAAGGTCATTCCACTTCTCCATCCACTCCAGAAACAATTCATGTCGCTCTGTTTCCATTAGTTGAAAACAACGCGTCCCATCTTTCGTTAACCAGCTATCGAGATAATTCAATCCTTCAGGCAACATTCTTCCTTTATTGCGGAACCTCTCGTAAACCTTCTCCGTGCAGTTGTCGAAGAATTTTTCTATCACCATATACTGTGCCATCAACTATTCCTCAAAGATTCATAACGCATAAATCAGCGGTCGGAGCAAGCGTAGCTTGCGGAGATCCGTCTGCATTTGCTTATAGTGTGTGGCCTCTACGCATGACTATTCTGTCTCTGATCTGGGAACATCAGATAGGTCTTGTACCCAACCTATGGAGGAGCGACACCAGATTTGTTTATTGGGTTTGAGTTGATCCTTTTGTTTTATCAATCCAACGCGAATCCCAATGAATTGCATCGCCGCTTCTCCCACTGGGGCAGAGTAAATGGGTGATCCGCATTCAGGACAAAACGCCTGCGCACGCTGAACTCCATCCTCAATAGTCTTAACATAAATTTTTGGATTGCCCTTTTCTATTTGAAATGTCCCTTCAACTGCAGGAACGACCGTACGATAAGGTGAGCCGGATAAAGCCTGGCAATCAGAACAGTGGCAGACGATAACATGGTCAGGGTTTACCTCGGCACGGAATGTGATTTCGCCACAATGGCATTTACCATCAATATTCATGGTATTTCCTCATTATATTGAAGCGGGTGCCTGGGTAGTCTTCTGCTCACAAATAACGCCTCGCATCGGCGGCTGACAAAGCGCGCAGCGGTTTGGCAGTCCGGCTGCATGCGCTTGTTATGAAAACGTTTCGTCATTACTCATCAACGATCATTTGAAAGCCGCCATAGATTAACCTGGTTCCGTCAAATGGCATGGGGTTAGATTCACTGCTCATTCTGGAATCGTTCATCACGCCCTCCATCCCTGCATTTCTTACTTCACGCGATGGCCATACTATCCAGGAAAATACAACCGTTTCATCATCGTTGCATTTTACCGCCATTGGGAATGACGTAATCTCCCCAGTGGGCACGTCATCACCCCAGCATTCTACGATCCGAATTGCACCATGTTCTTTGAACACGGCCGCTGCCTCCTTGGCATGTTTAATGAACTCATCTTTGTTTATTGTCGGAACTGCTGCTACTAGTCCTTCTACATATTCCATGACATTTCCCTAAGGTTTTGAAATTGTCATAATGACCGACTTCAGCGATAGACAAAGCGCGTAGCGGTTTGGCAGTCCGTCTGCATGCGCTTGTTATGTGTTCTGTTCAGATGCAAATATTTCTATGACCTCGGCTTCGGTCATTTCTTTAGTCTCATTCGAGAAGCTATAAAATGCGGGTTTCCGATCTATGAATACTTGCAAGTCGAAATGAAAATTCTCCTGACTATCAAATAGGCCTACGGGTAACTGATGTTCATTGGCATCTTTGAGTCGGTAAAATAGGTGGCTGCCACATTTCTTGCAGAATCCTCGCTCCGCCCAGTCAGAAGAGTTAT
>Ga0224508_10001814_pt1 | contig 18754 bp, 12 predicted proteins | sample SF_Jan12_sed_USG_4_FD_170157 | JGI IMG/M metagenome (GOLD analysis project Ga0224508, IMG submission 170157) | Sediment microbial communities from San Francisco Bay, California, United States - SF_Jan12_sed_USGS_21 | ecosystem: Environmental > Aquatic > Marine > Sediment | place: USA... | reverse complement strand
GTAGCCAGGCACTCTATCCAACTGAGCTACGGGCGCACAAGATTTGGGGCGGCGATTATCCCACAAATATTCGTTTTGTCGAATTTAGTGACCAATCTGGCGGAGAGGGAGGGATTCGAACCCTCGATGGGGGATAAGCCCATACTCCCTTAGCAGGGGAGCGCCTTCAGCCACTCGGCCACCTCTCCTAATTGCTATCTATAAAATAAATCGTATCACCGGTCGTAATCATTCTAAGCCCGATCATCCTGATCTCGCCGAGAATGCCGGCTATTGTCAACTTCTCAAACTAATAACCAAAGACCAGTTTGTATAGGGCGATTTTAAACCATCCCGGGTGCCACGTCCGTCTGGTGAATCCACGCTCAGGGCGCTACGCTTCATAGCCCTCGCTTCACCGGCGTTCGTTGTCTCCGACGACTCACCCCACGGCCACTCGGCCACCTCTCATAGTTGGGGTCGAAGAATAACCATTAACCAACCGTTTGGTAAAGTTACCAACCGATGTATTTATGTCTTAATCGTTGCTGCCGGATGAATCCTCTTTAGGGGATTGTTTGATGCGTTGGTAAATTTCCTCTCGATGTACAGCAACATCTTTTGGGGCATCAATACCGATTCGTACTTGATTGCCTTTCACACTCAGAATGGTGAACTGTATATCATCACCAATATTGACACTCTCGCCAGTACGGCGGGTCAAAATTAACATACCAATTTCTCCTTAAAACCATTTTGGCGACATAAGTCTGTCCCGTCTTATCCCGTTATTCACCTCTCGTCGACCGCGCCGAAACATAGCATCAAACGTGCTCAGACGCCACAAGCGCACCATTTTGCTTAGGTTTCCAGCTCGAATGCCTTATGTAAGGCGCGTACCGCCAGTTCCACGTACTTGTCGTCCACCACTACGGAGATCTTGATTTCAGATGTTGAGATCATCTGGATATTAATACCTTCGGCGGAGAGTGCCTGGAACATGGTGGTCGCGACCCCGGCATGGGAGCGCATGCCGACCCCGACCGCCGATATTTTAGCGATATGATCATCACCTATGACATCCTGGGCCTTCAGTTCGACGGCGGATTGTTCCAATAACTGTTTGCTTTTTTCGTAATCGCTGCGATCGACGGTAAAAGTCATGTCGGTAGTGCCGTCATCGCCGACGTTTTGCACTATCATGTCAACATTCACATCGGCGTCGGCGATAGGCCCTAAAATCCGGTGTGCAATACCGGGTTCATCCGGTACGCCGCGGATGGTGAGTTTGGCTTCGTCGCGGTTAAAGGCGATGCCCGAAATAACCGGTTGTTCCATTTCATTTTCCTCATAAGTAATAATCGTGCCGGGACCATCAACGAATGACGACAACACCCGCAAACGTACTTTATATTTTCCGGCAAACTCCACCGAACGTGTCTGTAAAACCTTCGCACCCTGGCTGGCAAGCTCTAACATTTCTTCTACCGTGACGCAATCCAGTCGACGCGCCCCGGGAACGATACGTGGATCGGCGGTGAACACACCTTCAACGTCGGTATAGATGCGGCATTCATCCGCTTTTAATGCGGCCGCCAGTGCGACGGCAGTGGTGTCTGAACCACCACGACCTAAGGTCGTAATATTGCCTTCTTGATCGGCGCCCTGAAATCCTGCAACCACCACTACACGACCTTTATCCAAATCTTTTTTGATGCGTTCGGCGTCAATGTCGAGGATGCGTGCCTTGCCGTGCACACTGTCCGTTCGAATATGAACTTGCGCGCCGGTAAAAGATCGCGCTTCGATATTGCGATGGTGTAAAGCCATGGTCAGTAACGCTATGGTGACTTGCTCGCCAGTCGATACCAGCACATCGACTTCGCGTGGCGAAGCCTGTGGGTGAATTTCACCGGCCATTTCCAGCAGGCGATTGGTTTCACCACTCATCGCTGACACGACGACCACGACATCATTGTCGTCTTTCTGAGTTGACGCGACACGATCCGCAACCGCGTTGATGCGTTCGACATCCGCAACCGATGTACCGCCGTATTTTTCTACTATTATAGACAAGGTTGAATCAATTTCATTTTGAATTAGTGACAAAACTCCAGGTGGCTTTGCCGGAGAATATTTATGTCAAGATTTAGTCGTCTGCTCGCGAATGTAATCACACGCCGCTTGCAAGGCATTGTCAATGGCAGCGATCTTACTTCCGCCACCCTGGGCCATATCAGGCCGCCCGCCACCTCTGCCGTCAACGACAGGCGTGATGGCTTTAATCAAATTGCCCGCGTGCACCTTGTCTGTGCAATCTTTGGTGACACCGGCAATCAAGCTCACTTTGTCATCCGATCCGCTGGCTAACACCACCACGCCGGAACCCACTTTGTCGCGCAAACGATCAAGCATCGCGCGCAAGGATTTTGCGTCAACGCCGTCCTGACGCATGGTGACGAGTTTCACTCCATTGATCTCTTGCTCATCTGCGGCGTTGCTGCCACTGGCTCCAGCGGCCAATTTACCGTGCAAGTCTTGCACTTCGCGTTCAAGTTTACGATTGCGCGCCAAAATTTGAGTCACCTTGTCAGGGATTTCTTCACGACCACTTTTCAATGATCGAGCGGTGTCATCAAGAATATCCAGTAGCGCGGATAAATATTCGAACGCGCCTTGTCCGGTTACGGCTTCGATACGTCGCACGCCGGACGCAATACCGGATTCCGACGTAATTTTTAGTAACCCTATATCGCCGGTACGCGTGACATGAGTACCGCCACACAGCTCTAAAGAGAAATCACCCATACCGATTACGCGTACATCGTTATCGTATTTTTCACCAAACAAGGCTTCCGCTCCCGCTGCTTTAGCCTCGTCCAATTTCATGTTCTGCGGATAAACTTCGTGATTAGCGCGAATTTCTGCGTTCACTATACGTTCGATTTCAGTAATCTCTTGCGGTGTCATTTGTTGAGTATGTGAAAAATCGAAACGCAAACGCGTCGCTTCCACCAGCGAACCTTTTTGCTGTACATGATCACCGAGAACCAGTTTCAACGCAGCGTGCAGTAGATGTGTTGCCGAGTGATTGAGCATGGTTGCTACCCGGCGATCATTGATGATTTCAGCACTTGCCTGGTCGTTTATGCTTAATTCACCTAACTTTAAACGACCGATATGCCCAATCATTTTTCCGGCAACATATTGTGTATCCGTTACTTCAAAGACTGAGTCCGTTGTAGTAATTTTTCCAGCATCGCCGACTTGTCCACCACTTTCCGCATAAAAAGGTGTTTGTTCCAGTACAACGATGGCTTCATCACCGGCCGAAATGGAATTCACTGGTTGGTTGTTTTTGTACAGATTTGATATCTGCGACGCTGTTTTAGTTTCATCGTAGCCTTTAAATGTGGTGTCGCGCACCTTCTCTACGTTCACGCGATCACTGATCTTGAATTGTGATGATTCGCTGGAGCGCATACGTTGTTTCTCAAGCTCTGTTTCGAAACCTTCCATATCCAACTGCAAACCCTGTTCACGTGCGACGTCAGCGGTAAGGTCAGCGGGAAAACCGAATGTGTCATACAAACGAAATACGACATCGCCAGGTATGGTATCGCCCTTTAAAGATGCTATTTCCTGATCCAGAATTTTAATGCCCAGTTCTAATGTTTCGGCGAATCGTTCGCCTTCGGCTTTCAATGTTCGCTCGACGCGAGATTGCGCTTGTTTCAACTCAGGGTAGGCATCGCCCATCTCGTCTACCAGGGCGCCGACCAGTTTGTGGAAGAACGCCTGTTTGTGACCGAGTTGATAGCCGTGACGAATCGCGCGACGGATAATGCGACGCAATACATAACCACGTCCTTCGTTTGACGGTGTGACACCATCAACTATCAAAAACGATGTCGAGCGAATATGATCGGCGATGACACGCAGCGATTTATTTTCCACATCATAGACATTTAACACCTGGGCCGCGTCTTTAACTAGGTGTTGCATCAAGTCGGTGTCGTAAATATTTTGTATACCCTGTAATACTGTTGTTATCCGTTCCAAACCCATGCCGGTATCGACTGAAGGTTTGGGTAATGGATGCAATGTGCCCTCCTGGTCACGGTTATATTGCATGAACACCAGGTTCCAGATTTCGACATAACGATCACCGTCTTCTTCCGGCGTGCCCGGTGGTCCGCCTTCTACTTCAGGGCCATGGTCATAAAAAATTTCCGTACACGGCCCACAGGGTCCGGTGTCACCCATTTGCCAAAAGTTATCGCTGCCAGCGATGCGCGCTAATTTAGATTTTTCAACGCCAATGTCGTTTAGCCAGATATCCGCTGCCTCGTCGTCATCGATATATACGGTCACCCAGAGTTTTTCCGGCGGTAGCTTGAAATGGTTAGTGAGTAAATCCCAGGCGTAACGAATGGCCTGTTGTTTAAAGTAATCGCCAAAACTGAAATTACCCAGCATTTCGAAAAATGTATGATGACGCGCGGTATAGCCGACGTTTTCCAGGTCATTGTGTTTGCCGCCAGCGCGCACACAACGTTGCGATGTAACAGCACGGTTATACGGTCGCGGATCAAGACCGAGGAATACATCTTTGAACTGCACCATTCCAGCGTTGGTGAATAACAACGTCGGATCGTTGCCCGGCACCAGCGAACTACTGGACACGATTTCGTGACCATTGTTATTAAAGTAATCCAGAAAAATTTGGCGAATTTCCGCTGTCTTCATAATGGTGTAAATCTATTCGTACTCGTCGTGTTTATTCAATGTCGTTCGTATTTGTTCCGTGGTAAAACCACGTTGTTGCAAAAATCGCGCTTGCCTGGCCCAATCCTGCCGCGGTAATTTTTTCGGCGCACCAAATTTCTTTTCGCGCACACGGTCAATAATATCCGACCAATATTCTGTATCATAGTGGATCGCTTGTTCGATACGCGACTCATCAACACCACGATCACGCAAATCCCGCTCGATGCGTACCGGGCCTTGGCCGCGATTCACTCGTGATCGAACAAATGCTTCGACAAACCGATCATCTGATACAAGGTTGCGGGTTTTCAGATCATCGACGATGTCGTTTACTACATCATCTTCAAACCCCTTAGCTGATAATTTCCGACGCAGTTCTTCGACGGAATGTTCGCGCCGGGACAACATGTCCATTGCGCTACGGGATGCGCTGGCGACTACCTCATCAGCCACAAAACATTACAATGTACAATGAATAATCAGGCTTCGGCAGTCTCTGCTTCAGCTTCCGCAGGCGTTTCCGCATCTCCTTGGATTAAGCCTTTGGCTTGTCGAATCTCACGTTCAATCGAATCGGCCATGTCGACGTTTTCTTTTAGGAATTCACGCACATTATCGCGTCCCTGACCAATTCGGTCGCTCTTGTAGCTGTACCACGCGCCGGATTTTTCCACGATTTTGCATTCAACGCCAAGATCGATCAGTTCACCGAGTTTTGAAATACCTTCGTTGTATATAATGTCAAACTCGGTTTGTTTAAACGGTGGCGCGACTTTGTTTTTTACGACTTTAACCCGCGTCTGATTACCTAAAATTTCATCACCCTTCTTGATTGCGCCAATACGTCGAATGTCCAGACGTACCGAGGCGTAAAACTTCAACGCATTACCACCGGTAGTGGTTTCGGGATTGCCAAACATGACGCCAATCTTCATGCGAATCTGGTTAATGAAAATCACCATGGTGTTCGAGCGTTTGATGTTGCCAGTGAGTTTGCGCAAGGCCTGAGACATCAACCGCGCTTGCAAGCCCATGTGCGAATCACCCATTTCACCTTCGATCTCGGCTTTCGGCGTCAACGCCGCGACGGAGTCGATAACGACAATATCCACAGCGGCGGAGCGCACCAGCATATCGGCTATTTCCAGTGCTTGTTCGCCGGTATCCGGTTGCGAAACCAATAATTCATCCACATTGACACCTAATTTTGCGGCATAACCGGGGTCGAGCGCGTGTTCGGCATCGACGAATGCCGCGGTTCCGCCTAACTTTTGGACTTCGGCGATGACTGACAAAGACAGCGTTGTCTTACCCGATGACTCCGGGCCATATATTTCAACGACGCGGCCACGTGGTAGGCCACCTATGCCCAGCGCGATATCCAGACCGAGCGAGCCGGTGGATACGGCTTCCAGATCGGTTGCGGCTTCGGCATCACCGAGGCGCATGACGGAACCTTTGCCAAATTGGCGTTCGATTTGGCTCAGCGCAGCGTCAAGGGCTTTTTCTTTGTTGTCGTCCATCAATGGCTCCATAAAATCGGAAATTTCAAGTTGCGGGAATTATTCCACAACCAACGCGCCACGTCCTCACCCGGGACGACTATTTGTTGTTGCTGGTTGCGATAATGTCGTACATCGAACCAGCCGAAGTTAGCGTTGACCTCACAACGGTCAAATTCAAGACTAGCCACTCGATGGGATCGATGGCGAGATGCGGGCGTTTTGCCGCTTTGCGGAACAAGGTAACATGAGGCACGAACTCGCGTTCGTCGAGGCGAAAGCCCATTTTTTTTAACTGAGAATGAAGCGATTCAATCTCGGTTATCAAAGCAGTGGGCTTGTCGCGGCATCCGAGCCATATAATCCGGGGTTTGCGCCAATAACCCAGTCGATTCAAATTCAACGTAGCTGGAGTTAACTCAAAGTCACTGATTTTTCGTTTGACGGTCTCGACCGCCGCCGGTACTAAATCGCCGAGAAAAGCGACCGTGATATGTAAATTCTCCGGTCTTACAGGTTTTGCCTTAAATCCTAATTTGACGATCGCGTCGGTGGTATCACGCAATGCAGCGCGGGCTGCGTCGTCAGGCCACGCTGCTATAAATGTGCGTTGTTTGTCGATTGTCAGGTTTACGATGTCGCTCTGTTTAGGTTAGAGGCGCGGGAAATACTCTTTATCCATTTTGAATTCCGCGACGTCATCGATATAAGCACTGTTCGCCTGTTGTGAACCCACGTCGTGATTTTCACCATTGGATTGAACAATTAATCGGCTGCCCGGCTTTTTAAGTAACAGTTCGGAATAAAACGACTGAAACTCGTCCAGTTTAATTGCACGCAACGCGTTAGCGAGTTGTTCACGGCTATCGAATTCATATTTCTTACTATCGATTTCCGTCCAGTAACGGTTGGTACGCCCAGTCAGTCGTTTATCTGCTTGCAGGATTTGTGTTAACAACGCTTGTTTGTGCGCATCGAATTCCTGCTGGGAAACGTTGGTTACGTCAAAATTGGCCGTAAAGGTTTCGACTTCCTCAATTAATTTCGACGCACTTGCAGTAGGTGATTGAACGATGAACGCCAAACCCGGAACGTCCATGATGGGTAATGGCGATGCGAACACAACATAACCTAACTGTTTAGTCGTGCGGATTTCAAAATAAAACGGGGACTCCAAAACCTGCGCCAGCAAGTAAAACAATGCACGATTGTGATAGCTTTTGTCGTCGCCTTGAAAATAGATAGCGACCGCCGAATCATTGTGCTCGACCTCCAACTCACGTACAAATTGTTTACCCGGTTGCAAGTGCACAACTTGCGCGCTTGGTACATCAATCATTTTTGCGTCCAACAACAATTTGTCTTCAAGAATTTTTAGTGCGCTGGCGGCATCGCTTTGATCAAAATTGCCATGGGCTAATGCAGCAACATTTATCTCACCAAGCAATTGCGGAATAAATGTTTTTAAATCATCCGCGGTCAACGGTTCAGCTGCGTCGATGCGAGTTTGTTCGCTCCAATCAGGTTCGAGCAATACACGTCGCACCTCCTGATACATTTGTTGATAAGGCGTATCTTTATTCGCATTACGCAGTGTGCGAACCAACTCCTGCTTGTTTAAAGCAAAATTTTCCTCAATGGATTCTGTTTCATGTAACGACTCGAGAATTCGCGCGAGCAATACATCCAGTTTGTCATCAAACCCGGACACGCGAATAGTGAAACCGCGCACGTGTTTATAAATATCGTATTCAAGATCGGCCAGACGTGCGGGGTAAGCGAATTCATCCAACACATCCAGAATATGCTCCGTGTAAAGATGGGTGAGTACCGCATGTATTGCACTGTCGTTTGCTACAGGCGAGCGAACGCTGACATATACACTGGCGCGTGGTGTTCCGAAGCTGGTGTCATTTTGAAACCAGAACTCCAATCCATCCTTCGCTTCAAAACGGGTTGGTTTGGTTTGTGGTTTATCTGTATGTTTTAGGGCAAGCTCTTCGGGGATGAATTCATTGAGCGCAGGAATTGCCAGGTCTTTATCAATCGACCCATCAGACCAAAGCGCCAATCGGTCATCTTTTATGGCGCTGATTTTATAAGGTGTCTCATACCAATGGCTCACCTTGTCCGTCTCCTGGCCTGGCGCGACCAGTGTCAGCAACATGTTATCGGGTGTGAGGTAAGACAAATACTTGTTAATGATGTCGGCGTCGAATTTCTCGTAATGATACGGTGCAGCTAACACCTCCTCCGCTGAATACTCCTGCATGAGACCGGCGATTCGGCGTGCGTAACCGGCCGGAGCCGATTTTTCGATAAACTGAAAGCTAACATCGGCCAGTTTTTTTTGTTCGTCAAACAACCACTCTTGAACGCCTTCGCGCCGAATCAATTCGATTTGCTGAAAAACAAGATCGACAATTTTGTCGGTATTTTCCGCGCCTTCGGGGGTTAACCCGATATTGATGGCCATGGTCGCCGTATCGAGTTCCGACATGCCGGGGCCGGCGCTCAAACCTTCAGCCCACCCTGCGTTCTTGAGTTTGGCTAGTAAGCTACCTTGTCCTTCATGCCCCAAAATATTTGAGATATGGGACAACGGTTTGCTGCGGTAATGCTCGTGAAACGGCGGAATCGGAAATGACATGGAAAGACTACGGCTTTCTTTTTCTGGCACCACATTTAACTGCGCAGGAAGGCTTCCTTCACTATACAAAGGCTCGTTGGTACGCAGGGGCGACGCGTTAGAATTTTTTACGCCAGCAAACTTTTCGACCGCCCACTTTTTTAATTGCGGCAGGTCTTCCTTGCCAACAATAGCCAATGTCATGATATTCGCCGAGTAGTGTTTCTCGTAAAACTTTATTAACGCGTCGCGCACCGAATCATTTTCCCTGTCCGCCAGGGTTTCGAGGCTACCGACGGAAAACCCGGCTTGTGGATGTTTCGGATTCATGAATTCCTTTTGTGCTTCCCAGGTACGGCGAAAATCATTCTTACGGCGCGATTCGAACTCTGAATGCACGATGGCGCGTTCACGTTGTACGAATTGCTCGTTAAACAACGGCGCTATAAAAAATTGTGCGAAACGATCTAACGCAGGTTCGAGATAGTCCGCATCGACATCGAAAAAATAATTGGTGTGTGAGTAAGATGTAAACGCGTTGTTTTGTCCGCCGTGACTGCTTATGTATTTCTGGTACTCACCGGCTTGCGGGTACTTCTCATTACCCAGAAACAACATGTGTTCTAAAAAGTGCGCGAGTCCTTCGCGATCCTCCGGATCACTGCCACTACCGATGTAAACGTCCAAGGCAGCGGCGGCTTTGTCCGCGTTCGGATCGGAAACCAGTAACACCTTGAGTCCATTCTCCAGCAAAAAGGTTTCGTACTCGTTACTGTCGTTTGGGCTTTTGATGACGGTTCCAGCGAGTGAGCTTTGCCAAAACAACCATAATGTTGCCGTCAGCAAATACCGAGAGCAGCGGTTGATTCTTTTCAGGCGATTAATTTCCATATTCCTTGAGTTACGAATGAGTACTATTCAATAATTATAGGCGTATACCACGATTTTCGGGGTTACGGAGAATTAACGCTATGCGGTTGAACTTTAAGCTTTTATTTTGGCAGAACGATCCCGGTCGGAACCGTTGCCTTGAATTTAGATGTGACTTGAGAGCTTGAACGGTCACAACCAAGACCCAGATTTGTACTCTGGGATCTTGATTGTGATCCATCAAAAATGGCGTCCCCAAGGGGATTCGAACCCCTGTTGCCGCCGTGAAAGGGCAGTGTCCTAGGCCGACTAGACGATGGGGACTAAATCGGAGATTCGCTTTCGAATCAATTTTTTACTGGTGGAGCCAGGCGGGATCGAACCGCCGACCTCAACACTGCCAGTGTTGCGCTCTCCCAGCTGAGCTATGGCCCCGGAGGGCGCGTACTTTACGGCGTGTGTATGGGTGGGTCAAGGGTTGTTTTTGCGCTGTTCAATGTAGGAAATGGCCTGTTTTAACCGCTCCAGCACCCGTTGTTTACCGACCAATTCCAGAGTCACATCAATAGGAGGTGAGGCGGAACTTCCAGTGACGGCGACCCGCACCGGCTGGGCGATTTTGCCAAGTTTTATCTCATGTTCCTCGGCGACAGATTCAATCGCAGCATGGATCGGCTCGGCTGACCAATCATCGAGGCTTTCGAGCTTCGTCTGAAACGCTTCGAGCAAAGGACCCGCTACGGGGCGCAGGTTTTTGTTCGCTGCTTTTTCATCGTATTCCTCAAAATCGCGAAACATGTATTCGCACTTGTCCGCCATCTCGACAATGGACTGCGCGCGTTCGCGCAAGGCCTCAACCACTTGCGGGACTACTGGCCCAGCGTCTAAGCCAATACCGCGTTGCGTCAACTCCGCTTTCAAAAGATCGGCAAGGTCGGTACCGTCAGTTTCCTTTATATAATGTTGGTTCAGCCACAGCAGTTTTTCTTGATTAAACGCGGCCGGGGCTTTGTTGACGTTTTGAATATCAAACAACTCGATCATCTCATCACGCGAAAAAATCTCCTGATCGCCGTGTGACCAACCCAAACGTATGAGGTAATTACATAAGGCTTCGGGTAATACACCTTGCTCCTGATATGCCAAAACACTGACCGCACCGTGACGTTTGGATAGCCGTTGACCATCCGGCCCCAGGATCATCGGTACATGGCCAAACACGGGCAACGACGTATCCAAGGCCTTGAACATATTTATTTGCCGCGGCGTGTTATTGATGTGATCGTCTCCGCGAATAACGTGGGTGATTTGCATATCGCTGTCATCCACCACCACGGTGAAGTTATAAGTCGGTGTGTCATCGCTGCGTGCGATAATTAAATCATCCAGTTCATCATTGCGAATGGAAATCCGTCCGCGCACCAAGTCGTCGAATTGCACGACACCGTCACTTGGGTTTCTAAATCGTACTACTGGATCAATTCCGCTTGGTGCATCTGTTCGGTCGCGACAGCGACCGTTATAACGCGGTTTTTCACCACGTTTCATTTGCTCTTCACGCAGCGTTTCCAATTCTTCCTTGCTGCAATAACAATGATAGGCCTGGTCGTTATCGAGCAACTGTTTGATCTTTTCTTTGTAACGATCAAAACGCTGGGCCTGATAAATTGGTCCTTCGTCGTAATCCAGACCCAACCACGCCATGCCATCGAGAATCGCATCAACGGATTCCTGGGTTGAACGTTCGCGGTCGGTATCCTCGATACGCAGAATAAACTGTCCGCCTGCGTGGCGTGCATGCAGCCAACTAAACAATGCGGTGCGTGCACCACCGATATGCAAAAAACCCGTGGGGCTGGGTGCGAAACGTGTGCGGATGGTCATAAGTTAAGCGAGAATCAAGAAAGCGCGCATGGAAATTGGGCGTGCATTCTAATGTATAATGCCCCGCCACGCAGCAGCGGGCGATTAGCTCAGCGGGAGAGCGCTGCCTTCACACGGCAGAGGTCGCTGGTTCGAACCCAGCATCGCCCACCAATGAAAACAATTAGTTAGCTGTGTTGCAAATTTCCTCATCTTTCAAAACGTGACCAAAACGTGACCTAGAATCTCGATCTAACACCTCCACGGCGGCACGAACGTTGTCCGGTGCCAAGTGTGCGTAACGTTCGGTCATAGTAATTGATCGATGACCTAACAAATCACGAACTTCAATTAGCGGGACTCCAGCCGACACTAACCACGCGGCACACGTGTGGCGCAAATCATGAATTCTAAAATCTTCGATTCCTGCCTTGCTGAGTGCAGTCACAAAAGAACGTCGAATCCATTTTATTCGGTTGCCGTTTTTGTAGCAGAACACCCACGGACTGGAAGGACAATACTTTGAACGAAAACGCATTCGATTTAACAACGCTTTTCGGGCGTTCTCGTTGATCGGCACATAACGACGCCGATTCGATTTCGTATGAATCGCTTCGAAGTAAATAAGTCGATTAGAAAAATCAACACGTTTCCACTCCAGTTTCAGTAGCTCTCCACGTCTGCATCCGGTATTCAAAGCCAGCCGGATAAAGTCCGCTAAATGTGGCGCACGAGGTTCCTCCTCCGCACACCGAATCAAGGTTTCGGCTTCCACCCGGGTTAACCATCGTAACCGCCCTTCTGGTTCGCGTGGTTTGCGCCCCAGAACTGGATTGGGAATATCCCAGTCCCATTCGCGACGTGCGTAATTAATCGCAGCGGATAAAAGTCCTAACTCTTTGTTAATCGTCCCTGACTTAATTCCATGCTCCCGGCGCGTATCGATGTAACTGCGAATGTCAATCGCTCTCAATTTCGCGAGTTCCTTTCCACTAAACAGAGGATGCAGCTTTCGCGCACTCGCACAATCTCGTTCCGGGTGTCGCTTCTCGGTCATGGTCGCCTTTAAATAGCGCAACATTAAATCGTCATATGTCCATCTGGGTTGTTCAGCCCATTGCTCTTGACGATAGAACTCAAGTTTCCATTTAGCCTCTAAAGCGAGTGCTTCCTTTCTGTCCGAAGTTTTAGTAGATCGCCTAATTCTCTTGCCGTCTGGTGTGGCGATACTAATCCACCAGACGTCACTGTCATTGCGCTTGTATGGCATGTGCTATCTCCTAGACGCACATCCGGCCCAGCGCAAGAACGATTATCCGGCAGATTGGTGGATTGTTCCACCCAATCTGCCAGTGCTTTGGCCGGGATACGGATTGCACCTCTGATCTTGATTTGAGGTAATTGCCCTGCTTGCAGCATGCGCCGCACGGTTTGTGAACATACCCGTAACTCATGCGCGGCCTCATCCACCGTGAGCAACAACGGCGCACTCACGCTTTACTACTCCAATAGGTCATTTGTTTACCTCCTGCCGTATTTCTCCGTTTAGCTTGCGTTTACGTTGTCTTTCCTAAATCTCGTGTCGTTACATCCAATACGTGAAAAATGTGCTTAGTGTTCATCCGCCTCCCTCGAACCGCAGTTCGGTGGTGTTTGGGGACTTCGATCGATCTGAAGTCACCAAACCAATGACGGATTTTTACGGCTGATCACGTCGCGCAGCCGGGCCTTTAAATTCCTTAACGGCTGAGAGGACGTATCCAACCCAGGAGCAGCGTGATTGGGTGATGGGGTTTAGCGCGCGGCGTTCCTTCTGTACACGCTCATCACCGCCCTTTGTGTGATACGGGGTTCACCTACCGAGGCCCTGCATCACGGGCTTCGCCTGATCGAGGGCTGATTACTGCTAGCAGTCCTGCGCTCGGCGATTCGGCCCCCCTCGTTTGGGTCTGACCAATCCCGGTCAGAACCCAAAATGGGGACCTTTGGCACCTTTCGGTGGGTGAAGTTGGGTGTGCCCCGAATATTCCTATCCAGGACACACCCGCACGGATGAGAACATCCGTAGGTAGGTTGTCGCTTCGGTATACCTTATATATAGGTACACCGGCGTCGCACCCTCGGCTTGAAGGGGTTTCCTTCTGACCAGGCTCCTCTCAAGGGTTTAGAAGCCTTTTTGTCCGGGCCGTACCGCCATGACGCGTGTAGGGCACTTGCACGGGGACAACGCCGTTTAGAGATCTATAAACCTATATATTCGTGCTTAAATGTCGTTCCAACCATCATCAATCCATTTGACCTAATTTATTCCCATTTGATGTCGTCCCTGCCATCGTATTCCCGCTTGATATCATTAAATCTGCGCTATGCCCTGCTTTTGTCATCTTGACGGTGCTGCGATAATTACATCCTGAATAACTGCACTTTTGGCGTCTTTTTCCTGTCGTAACTATCACAGCACTCTGGAGACTGGCCTTCAAGTCTTTATATAACGCGCGTTTCCGTCGCGCGTCACTATGCTCGAACATAGTGACGCGCAAAAGGGGCTCGTTTTCATACAAATGAATTTATAGTCCTTTGTCCACCCCCTGGCAATAGGATATCGGTTCCACCGCTGTGGAACCGATATCACTAAAACATATAGCTTTGCGGGCGATTTTTGCCCAAAAGTCGATAGTTTTTCCTTCAATTTGCGATATCGGGGAAATATTTAGGCCGTGATTTTTATCAATTTTCTGCCGTCTTGGGTCTTTGAGAGTCCCCGGCGTACTTTACTTTTACGTTCCTTATCTCCGAAATCACGTTGTGTATAACTATTGACAGATATAAATATCTGTTCATACTTATACACATGAAAAAAAGCTCAACAAAAGCCGATCAAATTTTAGAACTCGCGAAGACGTTGGGCGTTTTGCAGGTCCGGGATCTCACCTCGAGAGGTATTCACCCTGAGTACCTGCGCAGGCTCTACAAAAAAGGACTGTTGCTACGTACCGGACGTGGACTGTACATAGCGGCTGATGCGGACTTTTCAGTTCACCATGGATTGGCCCAAGCCTGTAAACGAGTACCACACGGTGTGATCTGTCTTTTGTCCGCACTGCAGTTTCATGAACTGGGTACACAGAGTCCGTTCCAAGTCTGGATAGCAATTGACCGCCGGGCGGCGCGTCCAAAAATTGATTATCCACTATTGCGCGTTTTGAGGTTTTCTGGGGTAGCACTAACCGAGGGGGTCGATACTCATTTGGTCGAAGGTCTATCAACGAATATCTACAATCCGGCAAAGACGATTGCGGATTGCTTCAAATATCGTAACAAGATTGGCATCGATGTCGCGCTGGAGGCGTTGAGAGATTGTCGCGAGCAGAAGAAATGCAACAACGATGAACTATGGCACTACGCGAAGATTTGTAGAGTCGCGAATGTTATGCGCCCTTATCTCGAGGCGACAATATGACCAATAAGCAACCTGTCAACCTTGCGGCATCTATCCACCAACGGCTTTTGAATCTGAGCGTCCAACGCCAAGGAGACCCAAACCTTGTTTTGACACGATATGCTTTGGAACGATTGCTATATCGCCTGGCGTGTTCGAACTATTCACACCAGTTCATTTTGAAAGGAGCAATGTTATTCGCATTGTGGACGGATGCTGCCTACCGGCCAACGCGTGATTTAGATCTTCTTGGATTTGGGGATTCATCGAGCGAGGGTCTCAACGAAGTATTTCGGCAAGTGTGTCTTTCTGCTGTTGAACCCGATGGACTCAGTTTTGAGCCCAACAGCATACGTATTAGCGAGATACGCGAAGGCCAAACATATGCAGGTCAACGCGTAAAGTTAGTGGCAATGATGGGATTGTCGAGGATTCCGCTGCAGGTTGATGTCGGATTTGGTGATGAGGTCACGCCTGAAGCCACTCAAATCGAATTTCCGACGTTACTGGATTTACCGGCGCCGCGAATTCGTGCGTACCCTCCAGAAACTGTTGTTGCGGAGAAACTTGAGGCGATGGTTGTCTTAGGAATGCAAAACAGTCGTATGAAGGATTACTATGATCTGTGGATTATCGCCAGACAATTTTCTTTTTACGGTAAAACACTGGTTGCAGCTGTGCAAGCAACCTTCGAACGAAGAGGAACGAATGTTCCTAGTACGGTGCCAACAGCGTTGAGCGATGAGTTCGGGAACGATGAGTATAAGGATACGCAATGGAAAGCATTTTTGAAGCGCAGCCAGTTAGAAGAAATGGGGGTTGAGATGTCGCAAGTTGTAAAAGAACTGCAAATTTTTCTCATACCTATACTAAATGCTGCTGTAATCGGAAAGGAATTCCGTAAATCATGGACGGAAGGAGGTCCTTGGAGGTCCAAATGATAGAGGGCAATTATTCAAATAATAAAAAAGGATCTCAGAATCGGCTTGTCACTCGGTAGCAATATAAATGCGTGCTAACGAGCCAGGCTAATGGAATGGTCGATAAACCCATCATTCCGTTTTGACACGCGCGACCTCAGAGGCGGCCCAGGTCTTGAATGCCTCTCTGGTGGAAATGGATTCTCTGTTGGCGGGATAAACAATGTAATAACCGTCCTGGCTGGTCCGAGTATCTCGCCATAATTCGACCAACCTGCCTTGCTCAAGATCGATCGTTAACAGTATGCGCGGCGCCAGCGCGATGCCCTGGCCGTTTGCAGCGGCATCCATGGCAAGGGTGGTTTGATTGAACTGGATTATTCTATTTTGTGCACTTAAACCAGCCTCTTCAAACAGTCTGTTCCAGAGGTTATGGCTATCTTGAATCAGTGGCCTTTGGGTGAAATCTTTAAGTTGCCTAATTGGGACGGACTGCTTCGCAAAGTGTGGACTGCAAACCGCACGCAGATCGAGTGGTGCGAGTAGTTCAGCGTGGAGTTCATTGCCAAAGGGCGGCTGCCCCAGCCGGATGGCGAGGTCGACGCCATCCGATTTGAAATTTGCGAGCGTTTCACTGGCAACGGTTTTCACCTCTATATTGGGATACGCAATGGAAAAAGAGGCCAGACGCGGCACAAGCCATTTCGATGCGAACGAGGGGGTTATGCTAAGCGTTATAGAGATGTTCTGTGGTTGTAATCTCCGAGTCGCATCGTCGATCATTGTCATTGCGCGATGGATCGGCCCGTGATAGCTGCGTCCAACTTCTGTCAGCGCGAGACCGCGTGCCTTGCGGTAAAACAACTGCATCCCCAGATCTGATTCGAGCCGGCGCACCTGTTGTGCCACCGCTCCCTGAGTCAGATTCAACTCCTGCGCCGCCAACCGAAAATTCAGGTGTCGGGCTGCGGCATCGAACATCTTTAACGAATTCAAGTTGGGGTTGCGCACTGGAATAACTCCCGATAAGCCAGTAGATTTTCTACATTCTTGAGCGACGAGAGATGATTAGTCAAGCGCGGCGGCTTGAACCATATTTGCTGACATAAATTATTACCACGGGAGCAAAGACATGAGTTCACAGAAAGTAGCACTGGTTACGGCCGCTGGCAGCGGCATGGGTGCCGAAGCCGCAAAACGATTGGCAGCAGAGGGGTATTCGATCGGAGTCCTGTCGTCTTCTGGCAAGGGCGAGGCATTGGCCAAGGAGCTCGGCGGTATCGGTGTTACCGGATCGAACCAATCGACCGAGGATCTCCAACGTCTCGTCGATCTCGCAATGGAAAAGTGGTCACGCATTGATGTCCTGGTGAACAGCGCTGGACACGGGCCGAGAGCGCCGGTGCTGGAATTGACCGATGAGCAATGGCACACCGGTATGGAGGTTTACTTCCTGAATGTTGTGCGCGCGACGCGCCTGGTAACGCCGATCATGCAGACGCAGAAGTCCGGTGTGATTATCAATATTTCAACCTTTGCCGCGTTTGAACCCGATCCGGTTTTTCCAACTTCCGGTGTCTTCCGGGCTGGACTTGCGTCGTTCACAAAACTCTTTTGTGATCAGTACGCGGCCGACAACATTCGCATGAATAATGTGCTACCAGGCTTCATCGATAGCCTGCCGGAAAAACAGGAGTTTCGCGAACGCATCCCGATGGGGCGTTACGGCAAGTCTGAAGAGATTGCGGCAACAATCGCCTTTCTGGCATCACCCGGCGGCGCTTACATTACCGGTCAGAACATACGCGTCGACGGTGGGATTACCCGAGCCGTGTAATTCGTCGTGGGTGCAGTTAGCCGCTCATCGTCCTGTTTAACGCAACAACCTATCTGGAAAAATCAACACAGAGGTACTTGATATGAAACTGAACTCTACGCCCACGACGCCGTTGCGAAATAACTATGACGTTGTCATCGTCGGCGGCGCTAACATGGGTTCTTCCGTCGCCAGTTTTCTTGCGCTCAACAATGATTTCAAAGGCAGCGTGCTGGTCGTCGAAAAGGATATGAACTTTCAGTTTGCCTCGACCGCACACAGCAACGACTGCATGCGCCAGCAGTTCGCCAACGACATTAATATAACAATTGCTCAGTATGGGGCCGAATACGTAAAAAACCTGCGGGGCCATCTTGGCGATGACGCAGAAGTTCCCAATCTGTCCATCCGTAATTTCGGTTACCTCTACTTATCCGACAACGAGGCCTTTACCCAGGTATTGCAAAGAGATCAGCAAACCCAGGCAAGATTGGGCGCGAGTACGAAGATGGTCACTCGTGAAGACATTGCCGAGGCCTACCCCTTTTATAAACTCGATGACATTGAGGCCGGCAGTTTGAACGTGATCGACGAAGGATATTTCGATGCACCGACCATGCTCAAATGGCAGCAGCGCAAAGCACAAGAGAAAGGGGTTGAATATATTCAGAATGAGGTGGTCGCCATGAGCCACTCGGCCAGCCGAGTCGAAAGTCTCTTGCTTAAATCGGGACAGACGATAAATGCTGGCACTGTGGTGAATGCGGCGGGGCCCCGAGCCCGCCTTATCGCCAACATGGTGGGTATCGAGGTTCCGATCGAACCCAGACGTCGTTATACCTATATCTTCTCCGCCGACACACCATTAGACCGAGATCTGCCGCTGACGATCGATCCGACCGGCGTACATTTTCGCCAGGAAGGCGACAACTATCTGGTCGGCTGCCCGCCGATGATCGGTGATCC
>Ga0224508_10001813_pt1 | contig 18769 bp, 15 predicted proteins | sample SF_Jan12_sed_USG_4_FD_170157 | JGI IMG/M metagenome (GOLD analysis project Ga0224508, IMG submission 170157) | Sediment microbial communities from San Francisco Bay, California, United States - SF_Jan12_sed_USGS_21 | ecosystem: Environmental > Aquatic > Marine > Sediment | place: USA... | reverse complement strand
TGACTTCGAGGAGAACGACGACTTCGACGAGGAATCTGACCTTGATGGTGACGATGACTTCGAGGACGAAGAAGGCGAAGACGTCGACAGCGACGAATACGATGAGGTAGAAGAAGACGAGATGGACGACGACGGCATGGAAGACGACCTGTCTGACGACGAGACGTCTGACATCGACGAGATGTCTGATGTCGATGAAATGTCCGACGTCGATGAAATGTCTGATGTAGACGAGATGTCTGATGTCGATGAAATGTCGGATGTAGACGAGATGTCCGACGTCGATGAGATGTCTGATGGCGCCGCCGAAGAGGAAAGCGACGACGCCATATAGCCTCTATCCGCTCACAAAAGCACCGCGATTGTAGGAAATCCCCCTGATTGGCGACCTTTCAGGGGGATTTTTATGCGCCACGTCATAGTTTTTGAGGGCGCAATGCCGGTACCCTTGCCGTTCTACATAACACGGACCGTCAGGAGCTTGGGCAAGCCTCGTGATACGTGAATCATCAAGATGCGCAGCCACACGCGGTGCGATAGCGCTCGCCGCCGTTCTTATGTGCGTGGCGGCTGCGATGCCGGCCGCCGCCACGACTGCTTCGGAAGCCTTTGTGGATGGCAACCGCCTGTTCCGTGACGACCTTTACTGGGCGGCATTGCTGCGTTACCGGCAGGCTGGTGAGGCCGGCATGGACTCCGCGCTGCTGCACTACAATAGCGGCATCGCCCACTACCGTGCACAGCAACATATACGTGCACGCCGGTCATTGCTCAAGGCGGCTCAGTCACCCAGCTTACGGGTACTTTCGCACTACAACCTCGGCCTGAATGCATACGCAGCCGGTGATATCGAGGACTCGCTGAACTGGTTTCGCCAGGCGCGGGACCAGGAAGAGAATGCCAAGATTCGTAAGCTGGCAATGATCGCGATTTCGCGACTACAGAAAGAGAAGCGGGCAGCTGATCCGGTTTTTGTTCGCGTCGAGAAACAGCGCAAGAAAAGGCCGCTTGCGAATTTCGACCTCAGAGGTCATGTCGGCTTTGGAACCGACGACAATATATTTCGTGCTCCGGATCGCCCTTACGTCGATTTTTCCGATCCGAGCCTGCCGCTTGTAACACCCGAGGAATTCTCCGGCGCGTATCTGCCTGTCGATTTTAGCGCCCGCTTTTCGGTGAACAGCCTCAAGTGGGAATCTTTCTTCGGCCAATACCGCCTCTCTGGCCGGTACTACCAGGACAAGGAGCTCGACAACGCGAACGAATTCAGTCACGAATTTCGTTTCGGCAGCGAGTTCGAACGCCGCGAGGAGAATCGCAAGACCCGCGTCTATAGTGCCTTTTCGATCGCACAGCATGACGAAACTTACTATGACCCTGACGATGGTACTCCGCGAACCTCGGCGGGTGAGCCAATCGACGACCGCATGAATTATGTTCGCTTTGGTCCCGAGTTGACGCTGCAGAAGGGGCTTAAGCGGTTTTCGGTTGGCTTGCTCATAAAGGGTCAATTGTGGAACTACGAGGAAACGGAGCTGGTTCCCGAATACGACCATGAGTACTTCGTGTTCGGCGGGAATGTGCAATACAAGTTCACCACTACCTCGTTACTGCGCCTTACCGTTGAAAAGACCAGCCGTAGATATGGTGACCGGCCCTCGTTCGATTTGAATGGCCAGCAGCTGATCACCAATCCGGATTTGCGTTATGACTATCTCGAGGTCGGTTTGCTGGCGCGGCAACGCATCACCAAGAACATGTGGTTTGGCTTCGGCTACGAAAATACCCGGCGCACCGACCGCTATCTCGGCTACAACGACTACGCTCGTGACACCTACAGCTTTGAGTATCACTGGTCTCCGGGCAAACGCTTCGATCTCGAATTTGCAGCCCGCTATCGTATCTACGATTTCCCGAATGCGTTCGCATTTCACAATGCGACTGCCGGTCTTAAGACGCTTGAGACGGCCGACGGTGAGTTTGTCGCCAGCTATCGATTGACGAAACGTCTGAGCATGGTGGCCGACGCCGAGTACCGCGGGACTTCGTCGACCGATACACGCGTCCAGTACGACCGCACCCGCTACTCAATTGGGGTCGTTTGGCAACAATAGGCCAACAATTGGGGTCGACCCCAATTGTTTGTTTGCTAAGATGGCGCGCTTCCCGACTGCGGCCTGACACTCCTGATGGACGTTACCCCGATCCTCGAATCCTTGAACGACGCGCAGCGTCAGGCCGTGACTGCGTCCGCCGATCCGATGCTCGTGATCGCCGGTGCCGGCAGCGGCAAGACCCGCGTGCTCGTCCATCGTGCCGCCTGGCTGATCGACGTCGAGGGGATATCGCCACAAAGCCTGCTCGCGGTGACTTTCACGAACAAGGCCGCCGCCGAGATGCGCGGCCGCATCGAATCGCTGCTCGGCATGCCTGTCAGCCATCTGTGGATAGGCACGTTTCACGGCCTCGCACATCGCCTGCTGCGCCGCCATTGGCGCGAGGCGGGACTGCCGCAGAACTTTCAGATCATCGACTCTGACGACCAGATCAGGCTAATCAAGCGTCTGTTGAAAAACCTGGAGATAGACGACAGCCGCTGGGTGCCGCGCGAAATTCAGTACTTCATCAATGCGCAGAAAGACGAAGGCCTGCGTCCGCAACACCTTGACCACGAAGGTGACCCCAATCGGCGCCAGATGATCGCTTTGTATCAGTCCTACGAAGAGGTTTGTGAACGCGGCGGCCTGGTCGATTTTGCCGAGTTGCTGCTGCGCGCTCACGAGCTATGGCGCGACAATGCCGAGCTGCTTGATCACTATCGGCGCCGCTTCCAGCATCTGCTCGTCGATGAGTTTCAGGATACCAATGCGATTCAGTACGCCTGGCTTCGGCTGTTGGCCGGCGACAAGGGTGTGCCATTCGTGGTCGGCGACGATGACCAGTCGATTTACCGTTGGCGCGGTGCCCGCGTTGAGCACATTCACCGCTTTCAAAAAGATTTTCCAAGCGCCGCGGTCCTGAAGCTCGAGCAGAACTACCGCTCGACCGCGACGATCCTGAGTGCCGCCAATGCGGTGATAGCCAATAATAATGCGCGCATGGGCAAGAACCTCTGGACCGATGGCGCCGATGGTGAGCCGATCAAGGTATATGCGGCCTACAACGAGCGCGATGAAGCCGATTTCCTTATCGGTCGCCTGCGCGACTGGATCGATCAGGGCAACCTGCGCGCCGACGCAGCCATCCTTTACCGGTCGAACGCTCAATCGCGCGTACTGGAAGAAGGGCTGATAAACGCCGGCATCCCGTATCGCGTATACGGTGGTTTGCGGTTCTTTGAGCGTGCGGAGATCAAAGATGCGCTCGCCTATCTGCGGCTTATTTCCCACCGTGACGACGATTCGTCGTTTGAGCGCATTGTCAATCGTCCGACACGCGGCATTGGCGCGCGCACGGTCGAGAACATGCGCTCGTATGCGCGGGCCAACAGTTGCTCGATGTGGCGCGCAGCAGGCGCCGTTGCAAGTGACGAGCTTAGCGGTCGCGCCGCGAATGCGGTCCTCGCATTCATGAACCTGGTCGAGACGATGTCCCGCGATACGGCCAACATGGATTTGCCGGAGCAGGTCGATCACGTCATCCATGCCAGTGGCTTGATTGACTTTTTCAAGAAGGACAAAGGTGAGAAAGGCGAAACACGCATCGAGAACCTGCTTGAACTTGTCAGCGCGGCAAAAAGCTTCGAGCCGGACCCGGCGGAAGAGATGTCGCCGCTGGACGAATTCCTGTCACATGCCGCGCTCGAAGCCGGTGAAGGGCAGGCCGATGCGTGGGAAGACTGCGTGCAGCTCATGACGATGCACTCCGCCAAAGGTCTCGAATTCCCCCTCGTCTTCCTGTCGGGACTGGAAGATGGCCTGTTTCCGCATCAACGCTCGATCGCCGATCCTAGCGGTCTCGAGGAAGAGCGGCGGCTCTGCTACGTGGGTATTACGCGTGCGAAACAACTACTTTATATGACCTATGCCGAGCAGCGTCGGCTGCACGGCATGGACAATTTTTCACAACCATCGCGGTTTATTGCCGAGATTCCTGACGAATATGTCGAGGAAATCCGCCCGCGCGTGCAGGTGTCACGGCCGATGCGATCAGCAGCCCGCGGCACGAGGGCCACAACGCCCGCCGCCGATATGGGTATACGCCTCGGTCAACGCGTCCGGCACGGCAAATTCGGCGATGGCGTGATCCTGAACTGCGAGGGTCAGGGTGCTCATGCAAGAGTCGAGGTCAATTTCGAGAACGCGGGCACAAAATGGCTTGTTCTGAGCTATGCAAATCTCGATCTGATGTAAACTACTCGCCGTGAGGCGGCATCGTTCGCCCCCTGTGAGGCCCGAAAAGAACAATGAAAATTCTCATTCTCGGTGCAGGCCAGGTCGGATCATCTGCGGCTTATCACCTGTCACGCGAAGAAGCCAACGAGGTCACTGTTGTTGATATGCGACCCGAGGTTCTGCGTGACCTGCAGGATCGTCTCGACATTCGCACTGTCGTCGGTCATGCGGCTCATCCGGAGGTCCTCGACCGCGCCGGCGCAAACGATGCCGATATCGTCGTTGCGTTGACCGACACGGACGAGACCAACATGGTCGCCTGCCAGGTGGCCTATACCTTGTTTCACACGCCGACAAAGATCGCCCGTATTCGTGCCGCCGAGTACATGAACACCAAAGACCTGTTCACGCAGGACGCCATACCGGTTGATGTACGCATCAGCCCGGAGCAGCTGGTGTGTGAATACGTCGAGCAGCTGATCTTGTATCCGGGTGCTTCACAAGTTCTGGATTTTGCCGACGGCCGCGTACGCCTGGTCGGCGTCAAGGCTGATCGTGATGGTCTGCTCGTGGGTCAGCGTATCGCGACGCTTAAGGAACATATTCCGAATACCGAAGGCCGCATCGCCGCAATCTATCGTCAGGGCAAAGCAATGCTGCCCGAGGGCGATACCGTCATTCAGGACGGCGACGAAGTCTTCTTCATTGCCGACCGCAAAGACATTCGTGTGTTCATGAGCGAAATGCGGCGCCTCGAAGATCCGGTACGTCGCGTCGTGATTGCAGGCGGTGGCAATATCGGGCTGCGGCTCGCACTCGCCCTCGAGCAAACCAACCAGGTCAAAATCATCGAAAGAGATCCGCTGCGCGCACGCCATATTTCCGAACAGCTGAACAAAGCCATCGTGCTGGTCGGTGATGCTGCGGATGAAGAGCTATTACTCGAAGAGAATATCGATAACGTCGATGTCTTCTGCGCATTGACGAACTCGGAGGAAGCCAACATCCTGAGTTCGATGCTTGCGAAACGGTTGGGCTCGCAAAAAGTCATGGCCCTGATCAATCGCGCGTCGTATGTCGATCTGGTCGAGGCGGGCAGCATAAACATCGCTATTTCACCGCAGCAGGTGACGATTGGTTCACTGCTGGCACACGTGCGGCGTGGCGACGTTGTCAAAGTACATTCGCTGCGCCGCGGCGCGGCGGAGGCCATAGAAGCCATTGCTCACGGCGAGGAGGGCGAATCCAAGGTCGTTGGCCGCAAGATCGAGGATATCGATCTGCCGAAGGGTTCTGCCATTGTGACTCTCGTTCGCAACGGCCAGGTCATCATTGCTCACCACGACACGGTCATCGAAACAGACGATCACGTCATCCTGTTTTTGACCGACCGGCGCAAGATCGAGAAGCTGGAGAAGCTGTTCCAGGTCGGCGTGTCTTTCGTCTAAGCGCACACACGAATATATGAACTGGACAGTCGTACAACGAATTCTCGGGCTACTGCTGATGATGTTCAGCCTGACGATGCTGCCGCCCATCCTCATCGCCATGATCTTCAAGGAGCAGTCCTGGCTGCCTTTTGTTGAGGGTTTCGGCCTCACCTTCGCGGCCGGGTTAGTGTTTTGGCTGCCCGTACATCGATCACGCAAGGATTTGCGTCTACGCGATGGTTTTCTGGTTGTCGCCGCGTTCTGGACGGTGCTGGGGACTTTCGGCGCCGCACCGCTGTACTTCGCTGACTCGATAACGATGTCCCTGACGGATGCCGTGTTCGAGTCGATGTCCGGGCTGACAACCACGGGTGCGACGGTGCTGACAGGTCTTGATGAGCTGCCGAAATCGATCCTTTACTACCGCCAGCAGCTGCAATGGCTCGGCGGCATGGGGATCATCGTGTTGGCCGTTGCTGTCCTGCCGATGCTCGGGGTCGGTGGCATGCAGTTATACCGTGCTGAAACGCCCGGGCCGGTTAAGGATACGAAGCTGACGCCGCGTATTACCGAAACGGCAAAGGCGCTTTGGTATGTCTATCTCGCTTTTACGATCGCCTGTGCCGCCAGCTATATGGTTGCGGGCATGGGGTGGTTCGACGCACTGTGTCACGCGTTTTCGACCGTCGCAATCGGGGGGTTCTCGACGCACGATCTGAGCATCGGCTATTTTGGCAGCACCGCCGTCGACCTCGTCGCGATTGTTTTCATGTTTGCCGCTGGCATCAATTTTTCACTGCATTTTTACGCCTGGCGTTACGTTTCAATCAAACACTACTCACAGGACACTGAGTGTCGCGCTTATACGGCGATATTGATTGTGCTGTCTTTCCTGATTGTCGCCGGCCTGTTCTATCATCAGGCTTACGCGTCGCCCGGTGACACGATTATCAACGGCATGTTTCAAGCCGTCTCGATCGCCACAACCACGGGCTTCACTACGGCGGATTACGCGGCCTGGCCCGCGGCATTACCGGTCCTGTTGCTGTTTGCGAGTTTTGTCGGCGGCTCGGCTGGGTCAACCGCTGGTGGCATCAAGGTCATTCGTTGTCTGTTGATTTACAAGCAGGGCATTCGCGAGATCGTCAGGCTTGTGCACCCGAGCGCCGAGATACCGGTCAAGCTCGGCAACACGGCAGTGCAGTTTCGTGTGGTCGATGCGGTATGGGGCTTCTTCTCCGTCTATATTGTCGTGTTCGTGGTCCTGATGCTCGCCATGATGGCGACCGGTCTGGATCAGGTGACGGCTTTCTCGGCAATCGCCGCCACCCTGAACAATCTCGGCCCCGGGCTTGGCGATGTCGCGTCTGGCTTCATGACCGTGTCCGCCCCCGCCAAGTGGATTGCGATCGCCGGTATGCTGCTTGGCCGCCTTGAGATCTTCACACTGCTGGTACTCATTACGCCAACCTTCTGGCGACATTGATGTCTGCCACATGAGCGATTCTTCCGACGTGGCTGCACCGCAGAACCTGTTCGACCGGATCAGCAACGTCGTTGGCAGGGTCACGTCCTGGTTGACCTTGTTCATGGTCGTCGTCATGTCGCTCATCGTCGTGATGCGCTACGTGTTCGATGCCGGAATGATCTGGTTACAGGAATCCGTCACCTGGATGCATGCCGCTGTATTCATGGTCGGTGCGGCGTATACGCTGTTGCATGAAGAACATGTTCGTGTCGATATTTTCTATCGCAGAATGAGCGATCGTGGCCGCGCGCTGGTCGACCTTCTAGGCGTGATCGTGTTTCTGTTGCCATTGTGCGGGTTTCTCGCGTACCTGGCGTACGATTTCGCCGCCGTGTCCTGGTCTATGCGCGAGACATCGCGAGAGCCTGGCGGTCTTCCTTACCCGCTGATACCCGTGCTGAAGTCCATCGTAATTGTCATGCCTGTCGCGGTCGCGCTGCAGGGTGTTTCATTGATGCTGCACTCCCTTGCAGCAATTCGGCAGAAGTGACCATGGAATGGGTGGCGCTGCTTTTGTTCGTATCGGTGATCATTGTATTGCTGGCCGGCTTCCCTGTTGCGTTCACCCTAGGCGGCACCGCGTTGCTATTTGCCGGCGCCGGCGTACTGGCTGGCGAATTTAACGAGGCATTACTATCGGGCTTGCCAAATCGTGTGTTTGGCATCATGAATAACGAAACACTCATCGCTGTACCGTTATTCGTGTTCATGGGCGTCACACTCGAACGCGCGCGAATCGCCGAAGAGCTACTTGAGACTTTGAGTGGCTTGTTCGGCTCGTTGCGCGGTGGATTGGGCATCTCGGTCACCCTTGTCGGGATGCTGTTGGCGGCGAGCACCGGGATTGTTGGCGCGACCGTTGTCACGATGGGCCTGTTGTCGCTGCCAACGATGTTGCGCCGCGGTTACTCGGCCGAAATATCAGCGGGCACGATTTGTGCCTCCGGTACGCTCGGACAGATTATTCCGCCATCGATCATTCTGGTCATGCTCGGTGACGTCATGACCTCTGCATACCAGCAGGCGCAGTTGCAAATGGGTGTCTTTTCGCCGAAGACCGTGTCGGTTGGCGATCTGTTTGCGGGTGCACTGATACCCGGTCTCCTGCTCGTTTTCTTGTATATCGTTTACATCATGGGCCTCGCGTATTTCCGACCGGCTGTCATGCCCGCACACGAGCGTAGCGCGGGCGAAGTCGTAACCGTCGCGCAAGTCCTGCGCGCATTAATGCCGCCTTTGGTCCTCATATTCGCAGTGCTTGGTTCGATACTCGCCGGACTTGCGACACCGACCGAGGCGGCTGGCGTCGGTGCAATGGGTGCGTTATTGCTGGCCGTCGGACGGCGGCAGTTATCTCTCTCGAGGCTGCAAGAGGTCATGCAAAGTACGCTGAAGATCAGCAGCATGGTATTTCTGATCTTGATCGGCGCTTCGGTGTTTTCGCTCGTGTTTCGTGGCTACGGCGGAGACGACGGCGTACGTGCCATACTCGAGTCGCTGCCTGGCGGTGTTGCAGGCGCGGTCATCGCCGTCATGCTGGTCATGTTCCTGCTCGGTTTCGTACTCGATTTCATCGAAATTACTTTCGTCGTTGTGCCCATCGTCGGCCCGGTGCTGCTGGCCATGGGGCTGGATCCCGTCTGGCTGGGCATCATGATCGCGATCAATCTACAGACCTCGTTCCTGACGCCGCCATTCGGCTTCGCGCTGTTCTATTTGCGCGGCGTAGCGCCGCCGGAGGTCACTACGCCGCAGATATACCGCGGGGTCATTCCGTTTGTCGTGATTCAGATCTGTGCACTGGTGTTGCTCGCCATGTTCCCCGATCTGGTTACGTGGCTGCCCGATAAGATCTACGGCGGGTGACCCTTAACCAGGACGAATTCACAATTCCAATAACATTGTCGTCGAAGCTCCGTGGCAGCGGCGCGATGTCGCCGGCTGAAACCGGCCTGATTGGCTAAAGTTATGTCAATTCCTGCCGACACCCTGGTAAGGACTTTACCCAAAGGGTGTACAAGTAATGAGCAAGCCGCCAACGCCCGTCGACGAACTGTTGCGTCTGGAGACCTTACGCAATCTGAAAATACTGGATACTGACCCGGAGGAGCGATTCGACCGGGTCACGCTCCTGGCGAAGAGGATCTTTCGTGTCCCGATCGCACTGGTCAGCCTGGTCGATGCGGATCGGCAGTGGTTCAAGTCCCGTCAGGGCCTCGACGCCACCGAGACTCCGCGGGATATCTCGTTCTGTGGTCATGCGATTCTGGACGATGCCGTTCTCGTTGTTAACGACGCTCATCAGGACGAACGGTTCTGCGACAATCCGCTGGTCACCGATGATCCGAATATTCGTTTTTACGCGGGTTATCCGCTCAGTGCACCTGACGGTCGAAAAGTCGGCACTTTGTGCATCATTGATCGAAAGCCACGCGAGCTGGAGCCGGAAGACCTGGGCATGCTTGACGAACTCGGTCGCATGGTTGAAGAAGAGTTCGTCGTAGAAGAGATGATGCGTGACGACGCAGTCACAGGCCTGTCCAATCGCAACGGTTTTGCACTGATTGCTCAACATCTTCTGGCCATGTGCAAACGATCGAATTCTCCCGCGTCTCTTGTCCTGTTTCGTTTTGCTAATCAAGCCATCATCGACGCATCCATGGGCCGAGAGGAGAGTGACAGGGCCGTGATAGAACTGACCCAATTGTTGATGGCGAGCTTTCGCGACTCTGACATCGTTGGCCGGATATCTGCCGATACCTTTGCGGTTTTACTCGCAGACTCAGAGATGGCCGATGTTGCCAAGGTCCGGAAGCGGCTGATGCAGCGAGTTGAAGATCGCAACAGCAGCTCTCCTTCCGGCTACGAAATAGAACTCGACTCGCATGCAATCGCTTATCAAAGCGATCGCCACGGCGACGTCGAAACGCTCATGCAGGATGCAGAGGAGTATCTTGCCCGCCGTGGTGCAGTGGACCTGGCGGACGACGCAGATCACGTTGTGCACGCCAAGTCGGCGTAGGGCCGGCGACAGATTCGGTCTTGCTACAGATCGCGCGTCTCGAGGTTGGCTCGCTCAGTCACCCGCTGATTTTCTGTCGATGTGTTCATGAACGCGTAGTACGACGCCGCGATTTTTTTCCACGCCGGGTCGGTGGCTGACTGTTCATCGACAATATCTCGCGTGTGCGATTTCAACAGACTCAGCACCTCGTCGGGAAATGGCCGAACGTCGATTTTCGGATCGTCAATCAGTTCTTTTAATGCCAGCGCGTTGCCATGCGTGTACTCGGCTAACATGTCCGTCGTTATTGCCTGGCACGCTGTTGCAACGATGGCTTGCAGGTCGCGTGGCAGTGAGGCCCAGGCATCGGCATTGATCATACATTCGAGCCCTGCACCAGGCTCCTGCCAGCCGGGGTAATAATAGAAGTCCGCCGCTTTGTGCAATCCAAAAGAAATGTCGTTGTAGGAACCGACCCATTCGGTTGCATCGATTGCACCGGTTTGCAGCGAGGTGAATATTTCGGAACCGGGCATGGTCACGGGCGTGCCCCCTGCACGTCGGATGACCTCACCGCCCAGTCCCGGTATGCGCATTTTCAATCCCTTCAGGTCATCGACTGAATTGATCTCGCGATTAAACCAGCCGCCCATTTGCACACCCGTGTTGCCGCACGGAAAGGGCACAATGTTGAACGATGCATAAAGTTCGCGCCAAAGCTCGAGCCCACCGCCATAGTGCAACCAGCCCGATAGCTCCGCGGCATTCATGCCGAAGGGTATTGCCGTAAAAAACTGCGCTGCCGCAACTTTGCCCTTGTGGTAGTACGACGCATCGTGGCCCATTTCCACGGTACCGCGGCTCACCGCATCGAACACCTCGAATGCCGGCACCAGTTCACCGCCGCCATAGACCTTGATCTTGAGCCGCCCGTTCGATGCTGCCGCGATACGCTCAGCCAGATTCTCGACCGCCATACCGAGTCCTGGATACCTGGGGGGCCAGGAAGTTACGCAGGACCACTCGAAAGATTCGGCCGCCGCGGTGACCCCGGTTGCACAATCAGCACTCTCGCCACTACACGCAGCCACACTGGCTGCGGCAGCCAGGCCGCCTACGAACTGTCGTCTTTTCATGGTCTTCCTTGTCACGCACGTATTAATCGCCAAGTGTATGGGCAGACGCACCGGAAGCAAATTAGTCGCGCTTTGGCTCAAGCCTTCCCACCTTTCGGTCAATCTTGCTAATGCGAACATCGTTTTTCCCACTTATTCTGTCATTTATTTGTAGTGGGAAAGATAGTATGTTTTTTTGTTATTTTTGTATTGCAGGTGGGGGGTTTTTGAGAAAAGGCCCCGGCCTTGCGGCCGGGGCCCGTGCCTTCCCTGGGATGGCCAGAGCGTCAGGTCTCCGGCCGGCCTTCCATGGCCCTCCTGATATTGGCATCCGCAGCTTTTGCCTATGGCTATTCGTATCTGCTTGATGCATTAATAAAGGCCTCATTTGGGCCAATTCTCGGAATAGCAGCCGGATATGATCGGACTCTTGCAGCGCGTCACGGACGCGTCCGTTTCTGTCGATGGCGCCCCGGTCGCTGCGATAGGGCGCGGGCTGTTGGTGCTGGTTGCGGTGCACCGCGATGACCAGGAGCGAGACATAACAAGGCTTGCAGAGCGAATTCTGACGTACCGTGTATTTCCGGACGATGCCGGGCGGATGAACCGCAGCGTCGCTGACGAAGGACTCGGCTTATTGCTCGTGCCGCAATTTACGCTGGCAGCCGATACCCGGAAGGGCACCCGCGCCAGCTTCACCAGGGCGGCCCAGCCCGAGAAGGGCGAGGACTACTTCGCCCGGCTGGTCGCAATCTGCCGCAAAAATCTCAATACGGTTGAAACCGGCGTTTTCGGCGCCAATATGCAGGTAAGGCTGACAAATGACGGCCCTGTGACCTTCTGGCTGGAGACCTGAATGGCCAACACGGTGTGACGCCGGCACGGTATTGTCCGTCCTTTGGCGTTATCATGAGCGTGAAGAATGACTGCGGGGCCCGGCCCCAGGAGTATTGAAGATGTTATCAGGCATTAGCTGGCCACAATTACTGATCGTGCTGGTCATTGTGCTCGCCATATTCGGCACCAAGCGCTTTCGCACCCTCGGTTCCGATCTCGGCAATGCCGTCAAAGGGTTTCGTTCTGCAATGAGCGACGCAGAGGAGGCAAAAGACCAACTCAGCGACGATTCGGGCGAAGACGCCAATTTTGACAACACGCCGGTTGAAGAGAACCGCAAAGACGCTTAAGTCGGCTGCACGCTATGTCCGGAGTCGGCTCATCCGAACTCATTATCCTGATACTGATCGGGCTCATTGTGCTTGGTCCCAAGCGGCTGCCGCAGATTGCGAACCAGCTTGGCAGCTGGATTGGTCAGGCGCGCCGCATGACCCGGGCGATGCGGCGGCAACTCGAAGACGAACTTAATCTCGATGCGGACCTCAATTTCAAGCCCGCGAAGGTAACGCCGCCAACGATTGTTTCCGAAAATCCGGATCCCGCCGATCCGGCATACGATCTCGACGAACCTGAGCCCCACGTGCCGTACGACGACGACACCTATTCGCCATTGCATGACGGAGATAGCGACACCGCGGACAAGCAAGACGGCGAAGACGAGAAGAGCGCTTGAGTGTCGATGTCGACAAGCAGGAAGAGGACCTCGCCGAAGGCACCTTGCTCTCGCACCTTATCGAGCTGCGCAGTCGCCTGATCAAGATTGCCGCCGCAGTCATTGTGCTTTTCGCTGCTCTTATTCCGTTCGCGCAACGCATATTTCAGGTGGTCTCCAAGCCGCTGATCGAGGTGTTACCGGGCCAGCAGATGATTGCGACGGCTGTCGCTTCGCCGTTGCTGACCCCGTTCAAGTTAACCTTCTTTGTGGCGCTGTTTATTGCGATGCCCGTCGTCCTTTATCAGGTCTGGGCATTCGTTGCGCCGGGCTTGTATATGAAAGAAAAACGCTTCGCGTTTCCGCTGCTGGCCTCGAGCATCTTGCTGTTTTACGCGGGCGTTGCGTTTGCCTATTTCGTCGTTTTCCCGCTGGTATTTGGCTTCTTCACAGCGATAACGCCGACAGGCGTCGAGATGATGACCGACATTTCGTCCTACCTGGATTTCATTACGACGATAGTTCTCGCATTCGGCATCGCCTTTGAAGTGCCGATCGCCACTGTCCTGGTTGTCTGGACCGGGCTGACCACGCCTGCAAAACTCGGCAAGGCCCGTCCGTACGTGTTCCTGATGGCGTTCGTCGTCGGCATGCTGTTGACACCACCCGACATCATCAGTCAGACATTGTTGGCGGTCCCTGTCTACTTCTTGTATGAGCTCGGTATTTTTATGTCACGCTTCTTTACCAGGAAGCCCGAAGAGGCGGCGGAAGCAGCGTAGCCGCGCTGCGAGGACCCTCCTTCTGGCCGGGTCAAGTAGAAAATCACGTAGAAAATAGTGTTTAATGCGTAGCCCAACCCGCATGCATACCGCAGCACCAGGCTACAGCCGGGGAAATAATAATGAGTGACTCCGTTGCCACGACGGCAGACGACTACGCACACGACGCCGAGTTTCTTGGCCATCCAAAAGGCCTGTACGTCTGCTTCGCTACAGAATTGTGGGAGCGATTTTCATTCTACGGAATGAAATATCTGCTGGTTCTGTATCTAACCAAATACCACCTGTTTTCCGATGCTTCCGGCCTCGATGTGCTCGGCGCATATGCCGGCCTCGTCTATGCGCTGCCGGTCATCGGTGGACTGATTGCCGACCGCTACCTGGGCATGCGCAAGTCAGTGTTGTTCGGCGGTATCTTGTTATCGCTGGGCCATTTGCTCATGGCTGTCGAAGGCCACCAGGCCATCAACTACCCCGCGGGCACAGTGCTGACTGAAAGTCTGACGCTTGCCAGCGGCGAAGTGCTGGCCGCCGGTACGCTATTGTCGGAGGCCCTGACCTTCCGTGACACAGCAGCCCTGAGTGTCTTTTACTTTGCGCTGGCGCTTATCGTCATGGGCGTCGGCTATTTGAAGCCGAACATTTCGACCATCGTTGGCAGGCTGTATTCGCAAGACGATCCGCGGCGCGACTCGGGTTTCACGATTTTCTACATGGGCATCAACATCGGCTCATTTACCGCGACGCTGTTATGTGGCTGGCTCGGCGAGACTTTTGGCTGGAAATACGGTTTCGGCGCTGCAGGTATCGGCATGATTCTCGGCCTGATTACTTTCAGTTACGGACAGAAATTCCTCAAAGGACATGCCGAACCAGCCGACCCCGAAAGCCTCAGGCAGAAGGTCTTCGGCCCGATCAACCGCGAGTGGTCTATTTACTTGCTGAGTCTGCCTGTGCTGGGCGTGTTGTGGCTGCTGGTGCAACACGAACCTGTCGTGTTGTTGACGCAAAACGTGTTTCTGATCGCCTCTATCGTCGGCATTATCCTGTATTCAATGGTGCACAAGAAGACCGGCAGCAACACAATCGCTTATCTGTTTGCCGCCTTCGCCGTCCTTCTCGGCGCTTATGCTGCCACGGCCAACCTGGGCTTCCTGCCGGGGTCTGCTGCCCTGGCCGAGAATGCGGCTTATGCGGCGATTGTCGTCATCGTCGGTTTCGTCATCTACGGCTTCATGACGCACAACTCGGATGAGTTCGGGCGCACCGTCGTATTGATGGTGCTGATTCTCTCGACCGTCGTGTTCTGGGCGTTGTTCGAGCAATCCGCCGGCTCGATGACGCTGTATGCCGACCGTGTCGTCGATCGCGAAGCGGGCGGAATTACCTTTACCGCAGCGCAGTTCGGCTCGCTGAACGCGATGTTCATCTGGATACTCGCGATTCCGTTTGCTGCCCTGTGGACCTGGCTGGCCAAACGAAACCTCGAGCCGTCCACGCCCGCCAAATTTGCTTTCGGCATCATCCAGGCCGGTCTCGGCTTTGGTGCTCTGGTGCTCGGCTCGCAGTTCCCGGACGCCGCCGGCAAGGTCGCCATGATCTGGCTGATTCTTGCCTACCTGCTGCACACGACCGGTGAGTTAATGCTGTCGCCGGTGGGACTGTCGGCTGTCACCAAGCTCTCGATCGGCAAAGTTGTGGGCGTCAGCATGGGAACCTGGTTTCTTGCCACGGCACTTTCCGAAACGGTGGCCACACGACTTGGCAAGATGGCGGCCGTCGGCACCCAGGGCGGCGAAGTCGTGGATTCTGCTGCCGCGCTGGCCACCTACACTCAGCTGTTCGAATTCCTGATGTACGTTGGCGTCGGCTTTGGCTTATTTATGCTGCTGATATCTCCGCTGTTACGCCGCGGCATGCACGGTATCCATTAACCAGACTAAACACAGGAAAACACCATGACGCTTTTCGCAAGACTGCTTGCAGGCCTTTCGCTCGCTTTCGTGATCGCCGCGTGCTCACAGCAATCGATGGACGAGGCCACCGAAATGGCCGTAACCGAAACGGCAGAAGAGTTCGTTGCCCGGGCCAACAAGGAGGCCAAGCAGCTCTGGATAGAAAACTCCGCCGCCAACTGGACCTACGTCACTTATATAAATGAAGACACGGCACTGATGAATGCGCTGGCCAGCGAACGATATTCCGAGTGGCACAGCCGTATGGTCGCCGAGTCGCTGCAGTATGACGATCAGGAAATTGACGCCGAGACTCGTCGGGCGCTCGATCTGCTGCGACTGGAAAACCCGTTGCCGGCGCCCAATGATGCCGACAAACGTAAAGAGCTGACGCGCCTGCAGACCGAGATGGAGGGCATGTACGGCGCAGGCGAGTACTGCCGCAGCGATGATGATTGCATCTCCGGCTCCGAGCTTGAAGGTCTCATGGGAACTGTGCGTAACTACGATGAACTGCTGGAGCTGTGGCAGGGCTGGCGCAGAATTGCCGTGCCGATGCGCGACAAGTATGCGCGCTACGTCGAACTTGCGAATGAAGGTGCGGCTGAACTCGGGTACGACAACCTCGGCGCGATGTGGCGCTCCGGTTACGACATGAAGCCCGATGAATTTCGCCAGGAATCTGAGCGCCTTTGGTCGCAGGTCGAACCGCTTTACGAAGAACTGCATTGCCACGTTCGGGCAAAACTCGGTGAGATCTACGGTGAAGACAAGGTTCCGCAGGACGGTCCGATCCCTGCACACCTGCTAGGCAATATGTGGGCGCAGCAGTGGGGCTTTATCTACGATTTATTGGAACCGTATCCCGGTGTCTCCGACCTCGATGTCGATAGCACGCTGAAAACCAAGGATTACTCGCCACAGGAAATGGTCCGCTCGGCCGAGAATTTCTATGTCTCGCTCGGCATGCCGCGACTGCCCGATACGTTCTGGGAGCGCTCGATGTTCTCGAAACCGGCCGACCGTGATGTTGTCTGTCACGCCAGCGCCTGGACCATGGATACCGAGGACGACCTGCGCATCAAGATGTGCATCAAGCAAACCTATGAAGAATTGCGCGTGATCTATCACGAACTCGGCCACAACTATTACCAGTGGGCATACAAGAACCAACCGGTACTCTTCCAGGACGGCGCGCACGATGGTTTTCATGAGGGGATCGGCGACACAATTACATTGTCGATGACGCCCGAATATCTCGCCGAAGTTGGTCTGGTCGCCTCTGCCGAGCAGTCACAACAGGCAGTCATCAATCGGCAGATGCAACAGGCGCTCGATAAGATCGCGTTCTTGCCGTTCGGCAAGCTCATTGACGAATGGCGCTGGGCTGTCTTTGCCGGAGAAGTGACGCCCGAAAATTACAATCAGGCGTGGTGGGACATGCGCACGAAATACCAGGGCGTTGCCCCTGCCGTGGCGCGCAGCGAAGCCGATTTTGACCCCGGGGCCAAATATCACATCCCGGCGAACGTCTCCTACACCCGCTATTTCCTCGCCCACGTTCTGCAGTTCCAGTTTCAACGCGCATTGTGTGACGCCGCCGGTTACGAAGGTGAGCTTCACGCCTGCTCTGTTTATGGCAGCAAGGAAGCCGGTGCGCGCCTGCAAGCGATGTTGGAAGCCGGTGCAAGCGCCCCCTGGCCGGACACGCTCGAAAAGCTGACCGGCACGCGCGATATGGACGCGAGCGCAATCATCGACTACTTCGCGCCGCTCATGGCCTACCTGCAAGAGCAGAATGAAGGCAGGAGCTGCGGCTGGTAATGACTCCGCCGGGGTCAGAGCCCTGTTTGCGAAAAGGGCTCTGACCCCTTCTGTTTAATAAGCCACAGCGCGGCCGACAGCACCAGCACCTCGAAAACGACGGCAGGCAACGATGCCTCGAAACCATAGCTGCCGCCGGTTAGCCAATCGGCCCCCGCAAGTGTGCTGTTGAAGAGGCTGCTCTCTTCCTCGAAACCCGAGAGCTCGAGCCCAAACAGACCGGAGGCCGTTGCATTCCAGCCGAAGTGATAGCCGATCAGCAACCACAACGAGCCGGAGCGGAGTACCAGCCACCCCATCAGGATGCCACCAATGGCCGTGTACAGCAGGCCCTGCCAGTTCGCACCGGGATTGCCGCTGTGCATCAGGCCGAACAGCACGCCGGTGATCACGACCGCGGCCGCCGGATTGAGCCCGAGCGACAGCTGCCGCAGCAGATAGCCGCGCAGCACGAACTCCTCCCAGGCGGCGAGCAGGAATCCCGCGAGCAACATCGGTAACAGCATCTGCACGAAGCTTGCCGCATTCATTCCGCCCGGGGACACGCTGCCATAGCCAGCAATCACGGCGAGCCCGACCAGCAGGCTGACCGGTACCGCACCGAGCAACGTACCAACTGCCGTTTCGGACCATGCTCTGGCGGCGAAGGGCATGCCGATGGCCGCAAGGCCGAGATTTTCAAAATAGCGCAATAGTAGTGTGATGATGCCCAGTGCGGCGCCCGACACCAGCGAAGAGAACAGCAGGAACATCCACGGACCGCCTTGCTGCTGGCCGGGCAGGCCGAGTGCGCGCCAGCCAACATTTATGCCGACAATGACGATCGTCAGCAGCAGCAACATCGCAGCGATCCGCCAGCCCGTTCGCCAGGTACCGTCCGAGCCCCTGAACAGTTGTCTGATGTGCATGCGTTGGCTCTCCGTTCGGCTTTACCGACAGATGCTCGCACATGCCAATCGGTTGCGCACGGGCGCGACGCGGCTGGCTTGATTGAGTAAACTCTGCCGGATCACAAGGGAGGGGATCCCATGTCCGAAGAAAAAGAAGAAGTAAAGGTCAGCCTGGCCACACGCATGCTCGCCTCGGTAGAGAGGATCGGCAACAAACTGCCCGATCCCGCTGTTCTGTTTATCGTCTTGCTGTTCGCCGTCTGGGTACTGTCTTGGTTGCTTTCCTACATCAGCTTTAACGTTGTCGATCCGCGCACCAGCGAAGCACTCATCATCAACAATTTGCTTTCGGGCCCGG
>Ga0224508_10001812_pt1 | contig 18769 bp, 19 predicted proteins | sample SF_Jan12_sed_USG_4_FD_170157 | JGI IMG/M metagenome (GOLD analysis project Ga0224508, IMG submission 170157) | Sediment microbial communities from San Francisco Bay, California, United States - SF_Jan12_sed_USGS_21 | ecosystem: Environmental > Aquatic > Marine > Sediment | place: USA... | reverse complement strand
CTGCCGACATGACGGATGACGCAGGCGCGGCGGACGACGCCGCGGTGGATGATGCCGAAGACGCCCCCAAGAAATCGGGCAAGAAGCTCATTCTGTTTGGCGCCATCGGCTTGGTCGTGCTGATCGCTGCGGGCGCGGGCGTCTATTTTTCCGGTTTGCTCGGTGGCGGTGATGAAGCGGAATCCGCCGCTGCCGGCGCGGAAGGTGGCGCCGGTCAGGAAGGCGTCGCCCATTATTTCGATCTGGATGAATTGGTGGTGACGCTCGGCGGCGCCGGCCGGAAATCAAGCTTTCTGAAAATGAAGGTGAGCCTCGAGTTGGAAGGGGCCGCGGACGAGGCGCGTATCAAGGCCGTGATGCCGCGCATCATCGACAACTTTCAAATTTTTCTCCGGGAGCTGCGCATCGAGGAATTGCAAGGCTCGCAAGGATTGTATCGCGTGAAGGAAGAATTGCTGGCGCGGGTGAATTCGGCGGCACATCCCACCAAGATCAAGGATGTTCTGTTTCGGGAAATGCTCGTGCAGTAGCACGCAAATTGCTTGCTTCAAGGCTGGAGCAAGGTGCGGGCACAAGGCGGAGGCCGATGGCAGACGAGACTGAACAAGCGGACACGGACGGCGACGGCGCGGAAGACGTCGCCGCCGAATTGGCGCCCGGCGCCGAAGGCGAAGCGACCGACGACGCGCTCACCGACGAGTGGGCGGCACTCGCCGATGACGACGAAGACGGCGGTACCGCGCGGGTCCTGAGCCAGGATGAGATCGATAGCCTGCTCGGTTTCCGCGAAGGCGGCGGCGGGAATGAACGGTCCGGCATCGAAGCGATCATCGACAGCGGCATGGTGTCGTATGAACGGCTGCCGATGCTTGAGGTCGTCTTCGACCGCTTGGTCCGCATGCTGTCGACATCGTTGCGCAATTTCACATCCGATAATGTCGAGGTCAGCCTCGACAACATCACCTCGATCCGGTTCGGCGACTACCTGAATTCGATTCCACTGCCGGCGATGCTCGCCGTATTCAAGGCCGAAGAATGGGATAATTTCGGCTTGATGACGGTCGATAGCACCTTGATCTATTCGATCGTCGATGTGCTGCTCGGCGGCCGGCGCGGCACGGCCGCGATGCGTATCGAGGGCCGTCCCTACACCACCATCGAACGAAATCTGGTCGAGCGGATGCTGTCCGTCGTCTTGGCGGATTTTTCCGCGGCCTTCGATCCGTTGAGTTCGGTGACATTTCGGTTCGACCGTCTCGAGACCAATCCGCGCTTTGCGACGATTGCCCGGCCGGCAAATGCCGCCATTGTGGCCCGGCTGCGCGTGGACATGGAAGATCGCGGCGGGCGTCTCGAATTGCTGTTGCCCTATGCGACGCTCGAGCCGGTCCGTGAGTTGCTGTTGCAAATGTTCATGGGCGAGAAATTTGGCCGCGATTCAATTTGGGAAAACCATCTCGCATCCGAGTTGTGGTTCACCGACGTCGAATTGGAAGCGGTCCTCGGCAAGGTGAACACCAATTTGAACGAAGTCTTGAAATGGCAGGTCGGCACCCGTTTGGATTTGCTGGCGACGCCGAATTCCATGGTCGATCTGCGCTGTGGCGAGGTGGAGCTGTTTCGTGGCTCGATGGGACGCAAGAGCGAAAAGATTGCCGTGCGGATCGAAGAAAAACTGGAGACATGATCAATGCTGCCGCATTTATCCTTCGTACTCGATGTTGTCGGTGCCTGTCTGTTGCTGATCATGATCCTGTACGCGGTCCAGTTGAGCCGGCGCCTCAACAATCTGCAGGCGGACAAGGCGCATTTGCAGCGGCTGATCGCCAGTTTCGACGCGTCAACCGGTCGCGCCGATCAATCGGTCGTCCGGCTGCGGGCGGGGGCGGCCGAGGCGTCGGAAATCTTGCAGGCGAATATGGCCAAGGCGACCGAATTGCGCGACGACTTGGCATTCCTGATCGATCGGGCGAGCGCGGTCGCCGACCGTGTGGAGGCGGCGGGCGAGATACCGCCGAGGGCGCCCGGTCGGGCCTCCAATGGGAATGGCGCCGCGGTGCCCAGTCTGAGCGGTGCGGGCAATGCCCAGCCCGAGACCTATGAATCCAATCTGATGCGCGCCCTGGAAGGCGTGAGATAGGCGAATGCCGTTTCCTTTCCGTCTTTTACCGGCCTTGATCTTTGTCGGCACGATGATGCTGTCGGTAAAGATCGGCGATATATGGCAAGGCATCGCAGCGCTCGACGGCAGTGTCGAAGTGCGCCCGGCCCAATCGGCCGAGAAGACTCCGGCACCCGCGCCGGCGGCCGATGGAAAAGCCGTCGCCGATCGGGGCGGCAACGCGGCAAAGCAACCCGGGGGCGCGCGCCCGTCGCCGGCGGTCCAGCCGCAACAAACGGCGTCCTCGTCGCCGGAAGATGAGGATCTGATGGATCCGGACCAGTTGAGCCGGTCGGAAATCCAACTTCTCCAGCAGTTGTCGAAGCGGCGGGACCTTCTCGACCGGCGGGCGCGGCAGCTGAACCAACGGGAATCATTGCTCAAAGCCGCCGAGCAGAAATTGATGGACCGGCAGACCGAACTCGCGTCGATTCGTACTGAAATCAAGCGCTTACTTGGTGATCTCGACCAAAAAGAGAAGCAGCGCATTGCCAATCTGGTAAAGATCTATGAAACGATGAAGCCGAAAAGCGCGGCTAAGATCTTCGACGAACTGGATATGACCGTCTTGTTGGGGGTAATCGAGCGGATGAAGGCGCGCAAGGTTGCGCCGGTAATCGCCGCCATGAAGCCCAGCCGGGCCCGCGAGGTGACCGGTGCGCTGTCCAGACGCAAGACAAAAGGCCCCTCAGCCCCGGCGCCACCGCCGCTTCCGGGTGGCAGTTAGTGGTGTGAATCAGCCGGATGATACCCATGGGACGGCCTTGCGAGTTCATCCGGCAAGGCGCGGGTCGCGCGGCGATGCTGGCGCATCGCAAGCGGCGCGCAACGCGGCCGGTGGGCTCGCAAGGCCGCCCGCCGGGTCGCGTTTCCCGCCTCTTCGGTGCGTCGGACACGCTTGACGATGCGCCAGCATCGCCGGCGCGCGCCCTCCTGCCGAGGAGACGGGAACCGCGATCCCATGGACATCATCCGGCTGATTCACACCACTAACTCTATTTTCTCCTTTTTTAACTAAGATTTAACAGAATAGGTCTTCTATCGGGACCGCACCGGGTGCGGTCTTCCGATCGCATCTTCATCCGGGCGATATGAGGGAGATGTGGTCGATGGCGGTTGACCTGGAAATGCCTGTTTTGATCGTTGATGACTATAAGACCATGCTTCGGATCATCCGCAACCTGTTGAAGCAGATCGGCTTCAACAATGTGGACGAGGCGACGGACGGGGAAGCCGCGCTCGAAAAAATGCGCGAGAAGCAGTATGGCCTGGTGATCTCCGACTGGAATATGGAGCCGATGACAGGGTTGGAGCTTCTGCAGCAAGTCCGCGCCGATAGCGATCTTGAAGGAACGCCCTTTGTCATGATTACCGCGGAAAGCAAGACCGATAACGTGGTCGCCGCGAAAGAAGCGGGCGTCAGCAATTATATCGTCAAGCCGTTTAACGCGGCGACGCTGCGCAACAAGCTTTCGGTGGTCGTCGGCGATTTCTAGGCCGCACCGGCCGGTTCGTAGGCGGCGACGGAAATTCGCGAACGCCGCTTCTACCCACGCTTTGGAATACATCTTGCAAGTTAGCCGCTACGCCATTCGGGAGTCCCGTTTGGTCAGAAGCGCGGCCGCGCGGCCGCATGGCAACGGCGAGATGGAAGTCTAAAGCAGGTAATGAACGAAGTATCTCCCGAAAATTTTCCTGCCCAGAAAAATACCGGACCGACCGTTATTTTGAGTCTCTTTCTGTTATTACTTGCATTTTTTATCTTATTAAATACGTTGGCAACTATTGAAGAGTCGAAATCCAAACAGGTATTGAATTCGGTGGCTTTGAGTTTTAGCTCTCCGGCGCTGGAAGATACATCGGTCGAAGTTTTCATTTCGGACCTTGGACAGACGCCCGAGCCGGATGAACTGTTGCGAACCATGCGGCGGCTTTGGGTCACATCGGTTCCTGTCGCCAAGGTCGAAGTTCTCTCGCCGGGTCGGGTGATGCAAATGACGATGCCGGCGAACGAGTTGTTTCTGGGCGGCAAGGCGGAACTCCGCTCGGACCGCCGCCAGCTGTTTCAGAACATTGCCCTGGTGCTGGCGCGCCGGTCCGGCAACACCAAAGGTGAAATTCAGGCGGTAATGGGGACGGGCGAAACATTGACGGGCAGCGTGCAGGACGGCGGCAGTTTGCAAATGCGCCGTGCCGCGGTGTTCGCCGAAGAACTGGTCGCCTATAGCGCACCGTCGGACGCCTTGGCGGTCGGTCTTCGCGAAGGAGACCCGCGCATGCTGCGTATCCGGTTCTCCGTTCGCAACGCGGACCGGACCCGGATCGATTTTCGGGCGCTGGTGCAATGAACGACCTCTACCCGTTAGAAACTGATCGCGCCGCCGAGCGGCCGTCCGTTTGGTTGATGACATTCGCGGATATCACGGCGCTGCTGCTGGCGTTTTTCGTCATGCTGTTCGCGATGTCTTCGCTGGAGCCCGAAAAATGGCAGTCGGTTATTTCCCGCGTGGTGACCGTCGATCAACTGGAAGAATCCAAGGCTCCGCCGCCGGATTCTCCCGACACGGTAAGCACTGAGGATATTGCGCCCGCATTGCCGACCGATTATTTAAGCCAGGTCCTGGCGGAGAAATTCCAGCGTCACGCCATTTTGAGCCGGGTCATGGTCCATCGTCTTGATCGTCAGGTCATTCTGTCGTTGCCGTCCGATGCGCTGTTCAAATCCGGAGAGACTGTATTGACGCCGGCGGCGCAGGAAGCCCTGTTCGGTTTGGCGAGTGCGGTCGCGACCCTCGGCAATCAGATCGATGTCTATGGGCACACCGACAAGCCGCCGGAATCCCAGCGCGCCTTTACCTCGAAGTGGACGCTCTCGCTGGCGCGCGCGGTCGCGGTGGCCACCGAACTCAAGCGCACGGGCTTGGCGCGGAACGTCACGATGCTCGGGCTCGGTGACTCCCGGTTCGGTCATTTGCATCCAAAATTGTCGGTGGCGCGCCGCCATGCGCTGGCCCGGCGGGTCGATATCGTCATTCATTCGACTGAGGGAGAGACCTGATGCGCCGGTGCCTGGGAGCGGCCTGGCGGTACGCGTTGATCCCGGTCCTGCTGATCGTACCGCTCGCGTCGGGTGACGCGGACGAGGTGCGCGTGCAGGCAATGGAACGCGGCAAATTCGGACGGATCGTCATGACCTGGGGGCAGCCGGTCGGATTTTCCGCGAAAATTGCCGGGCGGCGGCTGGTGGCGAAATTCGACCGGCCCTTCGTCGGCCCGTTGCAGCCGGCGGTGCAACGCCTCGGCAAATACATATCCGGCGCGCGACAGACCGAAGACGGGCATCGGGCGGAATTTTCGCTTCGCGACGACTATCGGCTGGTTAGCTACGCCCGCGGCAGGGAGGTCGTGTTCGACCTTCTACCGAAATCGCGGTCGGCGGAAGGCCCGGTGTACTCCCAGATTGACCGCACCAGGTCGGCCGAACGCAAAGCGCCGTTGTTGAAAGTGCGCGTAGGCCGGCACAAGACCTATACGCGGCTTGTCTTCGATTGGCCCAAGGTGGTTCCGTACCAGGTCGATCAATCCTCGCGATCGGTATCCGTGCGTTTTCAGGCGCCGGCCCGGATCGACCTTGCCGGCTTGCGCCGCCAATTGCCGGCGAGCGTCAAGGTTCCGGCGGCTGGTGTCAAATCCGGCGCGCTGGTGGTTTCGTTTCGCACAGGCAAGGGCCTTGTCGCGCAACATTTTCGTGTTGGCGCGCGTGTGGTCGTGGACTTCAAACGAGGCACCGATGCGAAAGCGGCGGCGCGCAATTCGAATAAGAAAGCAAAGTCCAGCGGGAAGAAGGTCGCGGCACGCGCCGCAAAGTCTGCGGGTAAAATACCTGCACGCGGCCCGGACGATCCGCCGCCGCCGGCCACCGCGCCGGTATCGAAGGTCGGAACGGCGCCGCTTGCCGAGAAGAAACCGGAACCGCCCGTGCGGGCGGCCGCGCCGGCGGCATCAAAAAGTCAGCCCGCGACTGCCGACAAGGGCAAAGTGTCCGCGAAGGCCACGGCGAAAACGGTGAGCCTGGTTTTCGACTGGCCCGAAACGGTCGGTGCTGCGGTATTCGAACGCGCGCCCTTCATTTGGATCGTCTTCGACCGGCGGGCGCAGATTAATTTGGCGCCCTTGCGCCAAGCGGCAAAGTCGATGGTGTCCAATATCGAACAATTGCCGGTGTCCGAGGGAACGGTGCTCCGTGTTCGGCCGCTGCCGGGCGTCAGCCCGCAGGTGTACCGCGAAGCGAACAACTGGGTGATCGCGTTCCGGCGTTGGCCGATCACCGCGCAGATACCGATCCGGATTCAAGTCCGGCCCGAGGCGGTGGAGGGGGCGGAGCTGGTCATGCCGGTCACCGAATTCGGACGCATATTCACCGTGCCGGACCCGGGGGTCGGCGATCGGCTGATAGTGGCAACCACACGGGCGCCGGGACAGGGCATCAATGGACGCCGCCGGTATGCAGAATTCGATATCCTGCCATCGGCGCAGGGTGTGGCGATCGCGCCGCGAAGCGAATCCATCGCCTTGAAGAATGTCGGTAACCGCGGTGTCGCGGTGATCGGCGAGCGTGGCTTGCATATTTCCGCCGTCGCACTGCGCCAAGACGGCAAGGGCTTTCTGGGTCCGCGAATCTTTAATTTCAGCAACTGGTCGGGCGGCGACGTCGAGACCGTGGTGGCGGCGCAGGTCGCCCTGCGCGCCGTTGTCGAGGTGCCGAAGAAACGGCGTGACGATGCCCGGCTGGATCTCGCGCGCTTTTACTTTGCGCGTGGACTTGCGACCGAGGCGTTCGGCGTTCTGCGCCGGATCGAGGCGGCCAACCCGGTATTGTCTTCGCAGCCGGAGTTCCGCGCGCTGGTCGGCGCGACGCGGGTCTATATGGGGCGCTACCCCGATGCCCGGAAGGATTTGCTGGATCCGCGCCTCGACAAGTTTCAGGAGATCGCGCTGTGGCGCGGTTCGATGTTCCTGCAGGCCGGTGAAATCAAGAAAGCGGCGGTACAGTTCCGGACCGGTGATCCGGTGCTGGCGGATTACCCGGATCCGATCCGGACCCGATTGGCGCTTGATCGCGTCGAAGCGGGAATGGCGGATCTGGATGTGTCGAGCGCAACCGTTTGGCTCGAGCGTCTCGACAAATCCGCTGGCACGATGCTGCGCAAGGACGTGGCGCGGTTGCGCTACAATCAAGGGGTGCTGGCGCGCAAGAGCCGAGACCTCGACCGCGCGGTGAGTATCTGGGATGGCGTCAAGAACTCGAAGGATCGCTGGAATGCGGCCCGCGCGGAATTTGCCCTGATCGACCTCGGCCTCCAACAGGAAACCGTGTCCGTGGGTGAGGCGGCGAAACGGCTGGAACGGTTGCGCTTCCAATGGCGCGGCGACCGGCTTGAACTGGCTATCCTGAAGAAACTTGGCGAGATCTATCTCGGCAAGGGCGATTACCGCAAGGGGCTCAGCACATTGCGTACCGCCGTCACGTATTTTCCAACTGGCGCGCCGGTCAAGATTATCGCCCAATCGATGACGGATGCCTTTAAGTCGCTCCACCTGGAAGGCGGCGCGGATAAGTTGCCGCCGCTCAGGGCGCTCGCACTGTACGATGATTTTCGCGAGCTGACGCCCGCCGGACCGGAAGGCGACCGCATGATCCAAAGGCTCGCGGATCGTCTGGTCTCGGTCGACCTGCTTGACCGGGCGGCGGACTTGCTGGCCCATCAAGTGCGCTATCGTCTCAAGGGCGAAGAGAAGGCACGGGTGGGCGCGAAGCTCGCGGTCATTTATTTGCTGGACCGCAATCCGAAAGGCGCCTTGTCGGCGCTGCGCAATAGTTTCCAGCCGAACCTGCCGCAGGATGTCGAAGACGACCGCCGCCGCATCCGCGCCAAGGCGACGCTTGAACTGGAACGCTACGAGGAAGCCATCGCGCTGCTCGCCGGTGATGTGAGTACGGAGGCGGATCTGTTGCGTGCGGACATCTACTGGAACACCCAAAACTATTCGGAAGCGGCGAAGGTTCTGCAGCGCCTGTCGGGCGATCCGCTATCGGAAGGCGGGTACGATCAGGAGCAGGCGCGGTTTATCCTGAGTTGGGCGGTTGCGCTGCGCCTCAAGCGCGACGAAGCCGGCGTCAAGCTGCTACGGGAACTCTATGGGCCCGGAATGGCCAAAAGCGATCTTGCCGATACCTTTGCCTTTATCGCGAGTTCGTCGAGCGACGATTCGAAGAATATCGAATCGATCACCCGCAAGATGGCGGAAGCCGATCATTTTGAATCCTTCCTGAAGAATTATCGCGCGCGCCTGATCCAACCGCCGATCGCGACGGGCGGTCCGGGTAAATCGGGCCGTTCGGGGTCGTCGCCCAGCGAGGCGAAACTGCCGCGCGTGCCGCCGCAGCCGCAAAGCTGACCGGCGGCCGAATACGTCCGGCCGCCGTCAACTGGTGTTGAAACTTTGCACCAGGCTGCCCGCGATCATGTACCAGCCGTCGACGAGCACAAAGAATATCAATTTAAACGGCAGGGAAATCATCACCGGCGGCAGCATCATCATGCCCATCGACATGAGGACCGACGCCACCACCATGTCGATGATGAGAAACGGCACAAACAATAGGAAGCCGATCTCGAAGGCGCGCCGCAGTTCGGAAATCATGAAGGCGGGAATCAGGGCGCGCAACGAGGTCTCTTCCGGCTTCTCGCTGAGATCAAGTCGGGCCATGTTCAGAAACAGGTCGAGATCCTTTTCGCGCACGTGTTGCATCATGAAGGTGCGGATCGGGGCGGCGCTGCGCTCGAAGGCCTGCTTCTCGTCGATGTCTTCGGCGATCAGCGGCGCAATGCCCTGATCATAAATCTTCTCGAAGCTGGGCTGCATGATGAAGAAGGTCATGAAAAGCGCGAGGCTGATGACGACCGTATTGGGCGGCGTGCCTTGGGTGCCGAGCGCGGTGCGCAACAGCGACAGCACCACGACGATCCGGACGAACGACGTGACCATCACCAGGATCGCCGGCGCCAGCGTCAGGATCGTGATGAGCGCAACGAGCTGGATGATGCGGCCGGTCGCCTCGCCGCCGGTGCCGAAATCGAGCGACAAATTTTGGGCGCTCGCCGGGAACGCGAGGCAAACCACCCACAGGAACACGTAAGACGCGGAGATCATGGTCGTGGCGGGACGCCCGCGCTGCGGCTTCGGCCGAACGCCGTCGGGGCGCGGCCTCATTCGCAATCCTCGTCATTTGCCGGCGCGGTCGGCTTGGATGTATCCGCCGGCGCCGCGGACCGGATGTTCCGCTCGACCACCAATTCGCTGTTGGCGCCGATCAGAATAAGGTGTTCGGTGTCGTCTCGCCGTACCAGGACAAGCCGTCGCCGGGCGTCGATACTGGTTGCCTCCACGATGGAGACGCGTGATTTGCCGTTGCGGCCCTTGCCCATGAAGGCCGGAGAAAGACGGATAGCGCCGAATCCGAAACGTCGCGCAAGCAGCGTCAGTAACCCGATCAATCCGATGACGAAAATGAGCGCCAGCAGAAACCTGGGGTAGTCGAACTCCACCTTGCCGTTATCCTCCCTCGATCAGATTGGCGCGCCGGAGCGCCTGTCATTGGATCGGTCCCGGTCTTCGCCTAGGGTTCGCCGGGTCGCGACCAAGATTTTGCTCGGCTTATGCGCCGGTATCTTCCTTCGTCGTGTCGGCTTCGGAGATTTCGGCGATCTTTCTTTGCATTTGTTCCGAGAACGATTTGAAATCTTCGAGCAGGGATACCAACGGCGGCCGCAATTCGACCGCCTGTTCCGGCGGCAACTCGGTAATCGATTCGACCATTCCCTGCACCCGGCCGTTGATATCCTTGATCATGATGAGTTCATTCTGTGCGAGACGGCCGCGCGCCGCCGAGATCAACTCGAATATTTCGCTCATCTCGGATAGAATCGCCTCTCTGGTGGTCATGATTTGGGATACTCCGGCGGTTTGGTTCCGTTTGCGGCGTAGATGTATCGAAGGATTTCCGCAACAGCGACAAAGGCTTCGACGGGAACTTCATCCCCGATTTCGACCGCGGTGAGAATTTCGACGAGATCGGCATCCTCGCGTACCGTGATTCCATGGTCGCGCGCAACCTCTAGTATGCGTTCCGCCAGCCAGCCGCGTCCGGAGGCGACAACGGAGGGGGCGCTTCGGGCGTTGACCGGGTCGTAGCGAACCGCCGCCGCGGTAAGGTCCGGATCGGCATGTCCTGCCGAGTCCGATTCTTCCGTTGTGGCGGAACGATGGCGGTTGTTCGTGGAGGCGTCGCGGGTGCGTGGCGTTTCGACCAACTCAAACTTCCTTCCCGGTTCTGCTCGGGAAATTGCAACCAGCACGATATGCGGAAGCGCATTGCGATGCGTAAGACAAGCAGTCCCATCTTCAGTGCAGCGCATCGAGTGTTCCGCAAGGACTCCTTGTGTATCTTTAAATTATGCGTGTCTTTTATTGTTTTTTCCAGGGAAAAAAGATTTTTGAGAATAAATCATCAGTATTGATGTTGACGATTCGCTTGGGAAGATTTCAGTAATATTTTCGTCATTGTTTACACGGAAATAAAATGCCGCTAGTTTGCTGCCGAATGATGCCGTCCGTTGTATTGTGCCAGCAGTGCTTAAGACGATGTTGTGAGAATACATGCCGGTCTGGTTGGCATGTCTTGTGCAACTCTTTGTTGGTGTGTGGTTGGTCGAGCGAACGGTGTAACTGATCTATCGGACGCGGTATACGGCGCTTTGCGCGGCGAACGCGGAAGACAATGTCACCCGGTTTGGTGACGGGAGTGAGCGGCATGGATTTGAACAGTCTTCCGGTGTTCCGGATGATGAGCGGCAAGATGAAATGGCTTGCCGAGCGGCAAACCGTGCTCGCCAAGAACGTGTCTAACTCGGATACGCCGCGATACCAGCCAAAGGAATTGAAAGAGGTCGATTTCACGCGGCTCGAAAAGGCCAATGCCTTTCGCGTCGCGCTGGCGCGAACCGATCCACGCCATATGGCCGGCAGCGGCGCGGCGGCCAAATTCGATGCAGCGGGTCAACCCAACCCTTACGAGACTCTGCCCGCCGGAAATGCGGTGGTGCTGGAGGAACAACTCGCAAAGGTCGCGGAAAATCGACACGACTATGCGCTGATGACGGAGCTATACCGCAAGCATGTTCAAATGTTCCGGATCGCCCTGGGACAACGAGGCCAGTAAGGGAGCCCGCGTCATGACGCTGGAAAAATCAATGATCGTGTCCGCCGCCGCCATGAAGGCGCAGGGCACCCGGTTGCGGGTTATCGCGGAAAACGTGGCGAACGCCAACTCGACCGCCGAACGCCCCGACGGCGACCCGTACCGCCGGAAGATCGTCACCTTCCACAATGTCTTGGACCGCGAGCTCGAGGCGCGCGTCGTTCGGGTGCGCCGTATTCGCGGCGATCAGTCGGATTTCGGGTTGCGGTTCGATCCGCAACATCCGGCGGCGAACAAGGAAGGGTATGTCAAGATGCCGAACGTCAACAGCTTGATCGAGATGACCGATATGCGCGAGGCGCACCGCAGCTACGAGGCCAATCTCAACATGATCGAAGTGACCAAATCGATGCTGTCGCGGACCTTGGATTTGTTGCGTTAGGGCGATGACGGCGCGTGCATGACGGAAGCGCCGGCATACCACGCCGGTGAGGGGAGGGAGACAACATGGTGATTAATCCGACCGATGCCATCACAGCGTTCACTCAAGCGGCCAAACTCGGCGGCGACGGGATGGAGGCGCGCGCGACGCCCGAAGCGGGCAGTTTCAAGGATTTGATGGAAAAGGTCGCCGACGACGCGATGGCGGCCGGTGAGAAAGCGGAGGCGGTGACCGCCAAGGCGGTCGTTGGCGAAGCCGAGCTGCTCGATGTGGTCGCCGCGGTCTCTAATGCGGAAATGACATTGCAGGCGGTTGTCGCGGTGCGCGACAGAGTCCTCAGCGCCTATCAGGAAATCATGCGGATGCCGATCTGACATGTGCCGCCGTGCAGGTTTCTCGGCCGCCGCATTTGGTGCAATCACCCGACAACCGGCCAGGGAGGCGGTCGTCCGATGAACGAGGCAGAGGTTCTCGATTTTGCCCAGGATGCGATTTTTACCACCCTGAAGGTGGCGAGCCCGATCATGCTGGTGGGGCTGGTCGTCGGTCTGGCGATCGCGCTGTTCCAGGCGCTGACGTCAATTCAGGAAATGACGCTCACATTCGTGCCCAAGATCCTGGTGGTGTTCGCATCGCTTCTGGTGCTGATGCCGTTCATGTTCGGCATCATGCAGCGCTTCATGGAAACGATCGCTACGCGTATCGTGGGAATTGGCTGACCGCCCATGTTGGCGAGCCTGCTTCCCGCCGAGATTTTTTCCTACCTGCTGGTATTCTCGCGGATCGGCGCCACCATGGTGGTTCTGCCCGGGTTTGGGGAATCCTATGTGTCGCCGCGCATCCGGCTCGCCCTGGCGCTGACCATCACGGCCGTGCTGACGCCGGCGCTGGCGGCGCGATTGCCGGCGATCCCGGCCGCGCCGGCGGCGTTGGTGTTGCTGCTGAGCGGCGAAATTCTGATCGGCTTTTTTATCGGGACGGTGGCCCGGGTGCTGCTGTCCGCTTTGGCGACCGGTGGCGCGATGCTGGCCTTCCTGAGCGGTTTCGCGAACGCCCTGCTGTTCAATCCGATGTTGTCGGATCAGGGCGCACTGCCGGCGGTATTTCTGTCGGTTCTGGGACTCCTGCTGATTTTCGTTACCAATACGCATCATCTCATGCTGATGGCGCTGTCCGATGGCTACAACCTGTTCGCGCCGGGTGTCCTGCCGGCCTTCGGCGATTTCGCCGACACGCTCGCGCGGCTGCTGGCGGACAGCTTTCGGATCGGCCTGCAGATCGCCATGCCGTTTCTGTTGTTCGGCATCGTGTTCTATACCGGCATGGGGCTGCTCGCCCGCCTGATGCCGCAGATGCCGATCTTTTTTGTCGCGCTGCCGGCGCAGATCATGCTCGGTCTGTTCATCATGATGGTGTCCTTCCCGGCGGCGCTCCTGTGGTTTCTTAATTACTACCAAACCTCATTCTCGCGGGTACTGCTTCCCGGTTAACCGCAAGCGTTCGCCGCCAGGCGGCGTGGACTTGGACGATGTCGGAACAAACAGACGACCTACAAAAAACCGAAGAACCGACCCCCAAAAAGCTCGAGGAAGGGCGCAAGAAGGGGCAGGTCGCGGTCAGCCGCGAAATCAATACGTGGGTGACCTTGCTGGTGGGAACGCTGGTGGTCGGCCTGATGGCGCCCCGGCTGATGACCGACATTCGCGTATCCCTGCTGCCCTTTGTGGAAACGCCGCATTTGCAGTCCCTCGATACCGCGGCGGCGGGCGGGCAGGTTTTGTTCAGTGCGTTTTCCGACGCGATCGGTGCGCTGATGCTTCCCTTGCTGTTCTTCTTCCTGATCGCGGCGGCGGGACCGATTTTGCAGAACGGACTGGTCTATTCGCCGAAAGTGCTCGAGATAAAATCCGAGAAGATCAGTCCGGTCAAAGGCGTGAAGCGCGTTTTCTCGGTCAAACAGTTCATGGAATTCGTCAAAGGGCTGTTCAAGATTTCGATCGTGGGGGCGGTCGGGCTGATCGTCGTCTTGCCCACATTGTCGGCGCTCGACATCGTTCCAACCTTCTCGCTGCCGGATTTTCTCTCCACCCTGCACGGCCTGGTCATGAAAATGCTGATCGCCGTGGTCGCCGTTCTCTTCGTGATCGCCTTCATCGATGTGATCTTCCAGCGCCAGCAGCATCACAAAGAGATGCGGATGACGAAGCAGGAAGTGAAAGAGGAATTCAAACAGTCCGAGGGCGACCCGGTGGTCAAGCAGCGGTTGCGCCAAATCCGCCAGGATCGAGCCCGGAACCGTATGATGCAGGCCGTGCCGGAGGCGGATGTGGTGGTGACCAATCCAACTCATTACGCTATCGCATTGAAATACAAGCCGGCCGACATGGCGGCGCCGATACTGGTCGCCAAGGGCGCGGATCTGGTAGCGCAACGCATACGCGAACTGGCCGCGGAGCATGATATCACTATCGTTGAAAACCCGCCTTTGGCCCGGGCACTTTACGCATCAGTAGAGCTTGATGCGGAGGTCCCGGCGGAGCACTATCAGGCCGTGGCCGAGGTCATCAGCTATGTCTGGGGTCTCAAAGGCCGCTCTATGCCAGTGGAGACGCCCCGTGCCGGATGAACAGAAAGAGGCGATTTCGGCATTGCCCAAACCGAGCCGTGACGGGGTCGTGACCACGACGCCGCCCGATGGCGTCGTGCGGCCTCTGCCGGTCGATATAGCGCCGTCCTCCAGTGGCGGCGGCGGCCGGCTGTTCCTGCTCCTGCTGCTGTTCGCCTCGGGCATCGGCGCCTTGTACTATTTCGAAGCGGTCACCGGCTTGGCGCCCGGCACCTGGTGGCAGTCCTATGCCATCGTCGCCGTGCTTGGGCTGGTATCGCTGCTGCTGCTGTGGGGCGGCATTCGCGGCCGGAGCGAGGCGGCGGAGGATATGCTGCGGCGCGCCGGCGCACTGGACGGCAGCGGGTTGGCGCTGGAGGAAGGCGACGGCCGGCTGGTCTACGCCAACCGGCGCTTCCTGGAGTTTCTCGCGCGATGCGGCGCGGAAACCAAGGAAGAGGCGGGCATTTGGACGCTGTACGTCTTCCCCGAGGAAAACGCGACCACCGCCGCCGTCAAGCAGCTCCGGGAACGGGCGCTGCACGGCATTGCGGCGGAGGTCGAGGTGACGCTGCCGCGCGCGGGTCGGTCTTCCATGCGGATCCAGGTTGCGGCGGCGCCCGGCGGCCCGGGCGAAGTCGTCTGGTCGAGCCGCGACGTCACCGCCGAGGCCGGGTTGGAAGCGATGCATGGCGCGCTCGCGGGGCTGCGCAATCAGTTCGAGACGGTTCCCGTTGGCATGGCGGTCGTGGATGCCGCGGGATGTATCATAGAGTGCAACCCGGCGTGCCGCGATCTCATCGGTTGTCTCGACCCGGATGGCCGGCCGATCACCGAATTCGTACGCGAGGCCGACCGCTCGGCGCTTGAACGCCGCTTCTCCGGCAGCGCCGACAGCGCGTTGCTGGCGATCCCGGTGGACGTGGAAATCGAGGATGCCGGGCATCGGGTCGCGACGATCTATTTCTCGCGGCTGCCGGAGAGCCCGGACGGCGAGGCGCCGTCGTCGGGCGAGCTCGCGTTGCATCTGATCGACACCACCGAAAAGAAGAAACTCGAAGTCCAGTTTTCGCAATCGCAGAAGATGCAGGCGGTCGGCCAGCTTGCCGGCGGCATCGCCCATGACTTCAACAACCTTCTGACGGCGATGATCGGTTTCTGCGACTTGCTGCTGCAGCGCTACCAGCCGGGCGAGCAAAGCTTCGCCGACATCATGCAGATCAAGCAGAACGCCAACCGGGGCGCGCGTCTCGTGCGCCAGTTGCTTGCCTTCTCGCGCCAGCAGACCCTGCAGCCGCGCGTGCTCGACGTGACCGACGTGCTGGCGGAGTTGTCGAACCTGTTGAATCGTTTGCTGGGCGAGTCGATCGAGCTCAAATTCGTTCACGGCCGCGACCTCGGGCGGGTCAAGGTCGACCAAGGTCAACTCGAGCAGGTGATCATCAATCTCGCGGTCAACGCGCGCGACGCCATGCCGCGCGGCGGCAACCTGACGATCTCGACGCGCAATTCGAGCCTGCTGTCGGAAATCGACCGGGCCCATTCGGAACTGATGCCGGCCGGCGATTACGTGATGATCACGGTCGCCGACAACGGCGTCGGCATGTCGTCCGATCTGCTCGACCGGATTTTCGATCCGTTTTTTACCACCAAGGAAGTCGGGTCCGGGACCGGCCTCGGTCTCGCCACCGTGTACGGCATCATCAAGCAGACCGGCGGGTTTATCTTCGCCGAGAGCGACGGGCACGGCAAAGGCTCGAATTTCACCATCTACCTGCAGCGCTATACCGGCGAGGAAGAAGACGCGACCATCCGCATGCCGGCGGAAGGGTCGCCCGCGGGCAAGGATCTGACCGGCGGCGGCACCATTCTGCTGGTCGAGGACGAGGATCCGGTGCGGCTGTTCGGCGCCCGGGCGCTGCGCAGCAAGGGCTACCGGGTGATCGAGGCGCGCAACGGCGAAAGCGCGATCGAACTGCTCAACGACGAGCCGATCGACCTGCTGATTACCGACATGGTGATGCCCAAGGTGGACGGCCCGGCGGTGATCGCACATGCGCGCCATAAAATGCCGCACCTGCCGGTGATCTGCATTTCCGGCTACGCCCAGGAATCGGTGCTGCGCGAGGTCAAGAACACCGAAAATGTGAGCTTCCTCGCCAAACCCTTCAGCCTCAAGCAGCTCGCCGGCAAGGTGAAGGACGTGCTCGAAGACGGGGCTTGAGGCGGCGGCCGCTTGCACGATCCCCGCGCCGATGCGAATGGATGCGCCGATTTTTTCGCCCGAATTGTCGCCATCCTGCCTGGATGTCCAATCCCCCAGCCCTGGCCGAGATCAAGGATTGCGGCGTCGACGTGTCCTGCTGGTGCAACCGGTGTTCGCACAATGGCGTTGTGGGGATCGAACTGTAGATAGTCCATTGCGGCCCGCGGCTATCCACACTTCCCGGTTGCATCCGCGACGTTCGCGATCTCGTTGTCGCGTATCATGAAGCGGTAATCGCGGATCCCGATATAGGCGCCACGGGAATTCTTGGAATTGACCTCGGCACAGACCACATAGCCATAGATGGCACGTTTTTTGAGCGGATCCATCACGGCATAACCACGGCGCGGTTTGGTAACGCGACCATATTTGGCCGAAAACGGGTCGGGCAGGTGGCGCGTAAACCAGTTGAGCACCATCCGGCCATGATCAGCAGGATGCGGACCATAGTCGGCATATGTGAGCTGGCGGCGACCGGGTTGCCATGCCATCGCCAATTGAGGCTGCCGCCATTCATCCTGTTCTGCGGTAAGGTACTGGTCCCGCTTGGCTATATCGCGTCCCACCGCTTCGAGTCGCTCGGCCCACACAACTCGCCATGCCGCGTTTCGGTTGGTCCACTGAGCGTTGACATCGCCGCGGTGGTCGATGGCGCACCGATGTACAGAGCAGATATCGCTGATCGAGTCATCGCACTGACGAAAGCAGGCTTCGAATTGTGCCGGTGTCTTGTTATAGGGCGCCTGGCTTTTTTTCAGAGCAGCCTTACGTTCGGCCTCCTGAGCATGTATGCGAGCAAGATCACGCTCGATCTGGCGCTTTTGCCATTCTGGGCTGCACGACCATAGCGTCATGGCCAACAATACCGGGACGATCGCAAATCTGATGGTTTTCATCTGCACCTCCGCAGGTGGCCTAATCAGAGATAACAGATCCCGAGAGATAGCAGATCCCGGCTAATCAACCGTTAATAATTCGCCCCTTTTTGAACACTAGAACGTCCCTTTTTGAACACTGGAAAAAGGCTGAGGCCTGAGTGTGTTAATACCAAGAACCATAAGACATTAGGTCGCGCGACAACGTCGTTCCGCCACTTCAGAAGGGTGATGGATGCGCGCGCTGAATGGTTAACGAATGGTGCCGGGCTTCGTCGTGCAATCGATGTCGATCGACGTCATTAAGCCCTACCCGGGTCACGCGCGGCGCATCACACGACCGTCGTCCGGATTTGCCGATCCGGGATTTCAGAAAGCATTAACAAGTCCGGTGGTATTGGCTGTTTCCGGCGGGAGCGATGATGTCTTACGCAGCCAAACGATCGGAACGATCGGCCAACGCCCGCCGGCACCGGGGTCCGATCGTTGCGTGAGGTGATCCAGAGTCATGACCGAGACGCGGCTTGAATTGGTCAGGCGTTACGGGGCGGACCCCATTGCCTATTCGACGGTGCAACCGGCGATGCAATATTTCGACACCTCGTTCGGTTACATTGCCTACCGGCGTATTTGGGGCATCGACATTACGCTCGGGCCGCCAGTTTGCGACGCCAAGGATTCCGCGGCGATGGTGTCGCGTTTTCTCGCCCGCTCGCGCCGGCCCATATTCTGTTATGTCCGACGGAATTTCATCGACAGTCTCGAAACATCGGGACTGTACTGCGGCGGCATCGGCGTCGATCGCATCGTCGATTACGACCGGTTCCTGAATGCGCCGGACAAGCAGGTGCGCAGCGCCTGCAAGAAGGCGGGAAAAGCGAAATTCGAACTCCAGCAGGCCGATTTCCAGACACTGCCCGCGCCGTCCCGGCAGCGGCTGGATGAGATAACGCGGAATTATTTCGACAAGGCCCGCTGCGCCACGGAAGTAACCTTCGTGAATCTACCGATGCGCTTTCAGGAGGACGGGTTCCGCCGCGCCTATTTATTGACCAAGCATGACAAGGAACACGATGGCCCCTTCGGGTATGCGGTCCTGAATCCGATCTTCAGCGCCGGTGAAGTAGAGGGATATCTCCTTGATATTCTGCGCTTCGA
>Ga0224508_10001810_pt1 | contig 18783 bp, 14 predicted proteins | sample SF_Jan12_sed_USG_4_FD_170157 | JGI IMG/M metagenome (GOLD analysis project Ga0224508, IMG submission 170157) | Sediment microbial communities from San Francisco Bay, California, United States - SF_Jan12_sed_USGS_21 | ecosystem: Environmental > Aquatic > Marine > Sediment | place: USA... | reverse complement strand
CGCACCCGCAACGCGTTCGAGCAGGAGCAACTCGACACGGCCACCGGTCGGTTTGGTACCGATCAGACGTGCGGGGATGACCCGTGTGTCGTTGAGCACCAGCAGGTCGCCGGGTGCGAGGCAAGACCCCAACTCACCAAAACGACGGTGCCGGATCCGGTCGCCGGCCAGCACCATCAGTCGCGAACGGTCGCGCGGATTCACGGGGTGCTGCGCGATCGCCCCGGGCGGGAGCCGGTAGTCGAAATCGTCGGGACTCATCGACGGATCGTAGCGCGACGGAACCGGACGGGGCTAGGTCAGAAACAAAACGAGCAGGGCGACCCCCACAGTCAGCGCCACGCCGACACCGACCCACAGCGCCAGCGAGGGCCGCGAAGTCGTCTCGGAGGCATCCGAGTTGAACTCGCAGGCCTGCTCCAGGCTATCGACACGAACGAGTTCCGATGCCAGAACCTCGCGGCCTGCGGCGCGGCGGAAAACCTCGCGATTGACTCGTGTCTCGGAGGATTCGACACGACTCGCCAGGATTCGCCGGAAGCGGTGGTGGCGTTGACACGGAGTCGGATGCGAAAGGAAGAAAGTACGGATGTGCGGATCGGCATCGGAGACGCGACCATCGAGCCGCACCAGAAGACGTAGCACCGAAGCAGGATCGAAACCCGAGTTCAGGACGGCGTCAAGCGCAACTGCGTCCGCTTCGAATTCTCGTTTGCACCCATAGCCCAGCGCCAGTATGTCGTCCACCGCGGAGCGCCAGACCTCGATCGCCGCATCCTGGTGGCGGGCGATATTGAGCAATCCTTGCCGCACCAAACGTAGCGCGGCGTCTCCACGCGCGCTGTGCACCAATTCGTGCGCGAGCAGGAACGCCAATTCGGATTCGTCCTCGACCGCAGCCAGGGCTCCGATCGAAAGAATCACCAGACCCGACGGCAGCGCCAGGGTTCGAACATCGGCGTCGTCAACCAACACGACTTGAGGCGTCTTCGGGGCGCCACCGATTTGGGCCGCCAGAACACGGGCCAAGCGGTTCAGGTACGCAGCCAGCGAGGGCGAATGCGCGAAGCCCCAGACCTCATCGAGCGCATCCTTGACTTCCCGCTCGGCAGCGGAAACCAACGGCGCATCGGGAACATCGACGGGCACGCGCCCGCCGAGACAATCGTCGCAGCGTTGCTCGGTCGGTTCTTCGAGATCGAAACTCAGGAATGGGAGACTGCAGGTCGCGCAACTGACGAGTAGACGGGGATCCCCGCTCTCGGCGGCGAACCTGCCACCGCAGCGGCGGCATCGACGTAGCGCGATATCGGGAAAGGCGCGGGTTTGCGCGTGCGGTAGCCCACCCCACGGCTCCTCGCAACAAGGACAGGCCCCACTGGTGGACGCCGTCGCGGAGACCTCCTCGTTTAGCGCTTGCGTTCCGCCCATCGAATCCATGCCCAGCCAAAGATTAGCCCAAGTCCGAGCCCGGCGCTTATCGCGTTCAACGGAGCGAAACCGAACTCCAACGAACCGTGGTAGCCGACGGCGGCCCCGAGACCGGTCAGGATGAACACCCCCAGGAGCTCGCGAATGGGGTTCGCCGGGCGTCGCGTCGCCGCATCCGCGTCGGCATCGGCCTCGTTCGCTTCGGCTCCCTCCTGGGATGTTTCCTCGGTCCCGTACAGCGCCTCGTCGTCGTTGAATTCGGAGCCAAAGGAGCCCTCGTCCTCAACTTGCATCGAATCGGACATCGTGGGGAACCCGTCCGTTCCGGCCGGGCGGTCAACCTGAGTCCGGGTCTCGGCGAGTCCTGCGGCAAACAGCGGATCGTGCCGGCCGGAGGTAACGGCGGGCATGACCACGTAACGACGCTTCGGTGCGCTCAAGGCGAAGGTCTCGTCGCATTCGGAGCAACGTCCGATCCGCAGAGCGTCGTCTTCCCGATGAGAGTAATGGGTCGAACAGCCTGGGCAACTCACGATCACGGGCTTGTCTCTCCTGCGGGAGGCCGGAACTCGGCCATCCCCCCGCAGAACGTAGGTCCGGCCGGGTTGGCGGTCAAATCGGACCGGTGCGGGGCGGTTCCGGGGTGCCGCCGCTATGCTATATTCCGGTTTTTCACGGGTTTGAACGCGATCGTTGATGGTTTCGGCGAGTGCCTCGGCATGCGGGTCGCGCCGTGGCCTAGGTCAAGGAGTCCCAGATGAAGGTTTATCCCACCACCGAGATCCGCAACGTGGTGCTGATCGGTCACGGCGATTCAGGGAAAACCAGCTTGACCTCGGCCATGCTGCATACCTCCGGCGCCGTCAAACGACTCGGTAAGGTCGACGACGGCACGTCGATCACCGATTTCGACGAGGAGGAGATCGAACGTAAGATCTCGTTGCAGACCGCGGTCGCCCATGTCGAATGGAACGGCACGAAGGTCAACCTCATCGATACACCCGGCTACGCCTCCTTCGTCGCAGACGCCAAGGTCGCTGTGAGCGTCGCCGACCTGGGGTTGCTCGTGGTCGAGGCGGTCTCGGGCGTTCAGGTGATTACGGAGCGGACGTTTGACTACGCGGCCCAGTTCGACACCCCGCTCGCGATCGTTCTGAATAAGATGGACCGCGAAAACGCTGTGTTCGACACCGCTGTCAAAGACATCCAGGAACGCTTCGGCCGCTCCTGCGTTCCCCTACAGTTGCCCATCGGATCCGAAGCCGATTTCGAAGGCATCGTCGATCTCCTGCGGATGAAAGCCTACACGTTCGCAAGAGACGAATCGGGCAAGATGACGACCGGGGATGTCCCCGCGGATCTCAAGGAGCGCGCGGCCGAAGCACGCGCCGCGCTAATGGAAATGGTTGCCGAAGCCGACGATACGCTGATGGAAGCGTTCTTCGAAGCCGGAGAACTCAACGAAGAGCAGTTCACCGCGGGTCTGCGGACCGCGATCCGTTCCCGCAACCTGTTCCCGATCGTCTGCACCTCCGCGACACACGTCGTTGCCGCGCAACCCCTGATGGATCTGATCGTCAATCTCGGCTCCGCGCCGGGCGAGCGGGGGCCCAAGATCGGCCACAAACCGGGAGAACCCGAGAGCAAGATCGAACGTGCCGTAAGCGACGACGAAAAGGTCTCGGCGTTCGTGTTCAAGACCATCGCCGATCCGTTCGCCGGCAAGCTCTCGCTGATCCAGGTTCAATCGGGTGTGCTCAAACCCGACAGCAACGTCATCAACGTCCGCCGCGACAACGTCACTGAACGGCTGGGGCAACTCCAGGTTGGACAGGGCAAACAGGTCAGCCCGATCGGTGAGCTTCACGCCGGAGACATCGGTGTCGTGGCCAAGCTCAAGGAAACCCTGACCTCGGACACGCTGTGCGATCCGTCCTCCCCGATCGAATATCCCGCCGTGACGTTCCGCGAGCCGGCGATTTCCTACGCCGTGGAACCCAAATCGAAAGGCGACGAGGAGAAGATCTCGACCGCGCTGACACGCTTGACCGAGGAAGACCCGGTGCTGCGCGTGCGGCGCGACCCGAAATCGGCCGAGTTGCTCGTTTCGGGGACCGGCCAGGTGCATGTCGAGGTCGCGATCGCGCGGATGAAACGCAAGTTCGGTGTCGACGCCATTTTGCACCCGCCGAAGGTCCCGTATCTCGAGACGATCAAGAAAAGAGTCGAGAACGTCGAGGGTAAACACAAGAAACAATCGGGCGGGCGCGGACAGTTCGGCGTCTGTGTCGTGAACGTGGAACCGCTCACGTCGGGATCGGGTTTCGAGTTCCTGGACAAGATCTTCGGTGGTGCGATACCGCAAAACTACCGTCCGGCCGTCGAGAAGGGCATCCGTGAAACCGCGGAGCGGGGTGTGTTGTCGGGTAACCCGGTGATCGATTTCCGTGTGACGCTCATCGACGGCAAGTACCACAACGTCGATTCCTCGGAAATGGCGTTCAAGATCGCGGGCTCGCTCGCGTTCCAGGAGGCGATGACCAAGGCGGCGCCGACGATCCTCGAACCGATCATGCATGTCGAGATCACCGCACCCGAGGACAACATGGGGGACATCATGGGCGACCTGTCGTCGCGTCGCGGGAAACCCCAAGGGATGGAAGCTCTGGGTGGGAATCAGATCATCAAGGCCGAGGTTCCGATGGCGGAGATGCTGGACTACGCGTCCACGCTCAAGTCGCTGACCAGCGATCGCGGTTCCTTCACGATGGAATTCAACCACTACGAAGAAGCACCCCAGAACGTGCGCCAGAAAATCATCGCGGATTACCAGGCCCAGAAAGTCCAACAGGCCGGATGAGATCGACATGCGGCGCGATCATGTCTACATCTCCGAACTCGGAGACCATGTCGGTTCGGAGGTTACGCTCAAGGGCTGGCTGAGCCGAAAGCGTTCCGGCGGCAAGATCCGTTTCCTCGTTCTTCGCGATGGGACGGGCTATGTGCAGTGCGTGGCGCTGGCCAAAGAAGTTTCCGCGGAGCTATTCGAATCCATCAACCGGATCCCGCTCGAGTCTTCGCTGAGCCTGCGCGGCGTGGTTCGAGCCGACGAGCGCGCGCCCGGCGGTTTCGAGATCGGTCTGACCGCCGTGGAACTGATCGGAGACGGTGGCGAGTTCCCGATCCAACCGAAGGAGCATGGCGTCGAGTTCCTGTTTGACAACCGCCACCTGTACTTGCGTTCGCGAACACCTCAGGCGGTGCTCAGGATTCGCCACGAGGTCGTTCAGGCCTGCCGCGATTTCTTTTACGAGCGCGACTTCGTGCTCATCGACTCGCCGATCCTGACACCGGCGGCGTGCGAGGGAACGACGACGCTGTTCGAAACCGACTATTTCGGCGAACAGGCTTTCCTGGCTCAATCAGGCCAGCTGTACCTCGAACCGGCCTGCATGGCATTTGGCAAGGTCTACTGCTTCGGACCGACGTTCAGGGCCGAAAAGAGTAAGACCCGCCGACACCTGACCGAGTTCTGGATGATCGAGCCCGAGGTGGCGTTCCTCGAACTCGACGGTTTGATGGATCTGGCGGAGGAATTCGTCGGTTATATCGTGGCCCGAGTGCTCGACCGTTGCGGCGAGCCGCTCAAGTTCCTCGAACGGGACACGTCGAAACTGGAAAAAATCGCGCCGCCGTTCCCGCGGCTGACCTATGACGAGGCCGCCGAGATCCTGTGTGCGGACGAGGCCCAGAAGAGGATGGCCGATGAGGGTGCCCCGCTGTTCCGTAACGGCGGCGATCTCGGTGCGCTGGACGAGACGATCCTGACCGAACGCTTCGATCTCCCGCTGCTGATCACGCACTGGCCTGCCGAGATCAAGTCCTTTTACATGCAGCCGGCGCCCGACGACCCGACCAAGGTGCTGGGGCTCGATCTGCTGGCCCCCGAGGGCTACGGGGAGATCATCGGCGGATCGCAACGGATCCACGACGTCGACTTGCTCGAGCAAAGACTCCAACAGCACGGCTTGCCGATGGAGGCGTTCCGCTGGTATCTCGAAATCCGGCGCCACGGGTCGATCCCCCATGCCGGTTTCGGGATGGGGATCGAACGCGTGGTGACCTGGCTTAGCGGGATCGGGCATCTGCGCGAAGCCATCCCCTACCCGCGCCAGATCCACCGTCTGTATCCATGAGCGACGCCGCGAAGCCGACGAAGGTCGGGGTGATCAGCCTGGGTTGCGCCAAGAACCTCGTCGACAGCGAGGTCATGCTCGGGCATCTGGGGCGCGCCGGGTGCAGCTTCGTCCAGGATCCGGCCGACGCCGACGTGATTCTGGTGAACACCTGCGGCTTCATCGAGGCGGCGCGCGAGGAATCCGTCGAAACAATCCTGGAGGCCGCGGAGCTCAAGAAGAGCGGTCGACTCCAACGTCTCGTCGTCGCCGGCTGCATGGTCCAACGTTACCCGGAGGAACTAAAGGAAAGTTTGCCGGAGGTCGACGCGTTTGTCGGGCTCGACGAACTCGATCAGGTCGTGAAGAGTTCGGGTATCGAGATCCGCGATCCGGTGCCGGCCAGCGATCTTCCCGTCTTGACTCCCGGCGCTCGCGCCGCCGGACCCACGGCAACCGCGGCGTGGGGTCCTTCGACGTACCTGTATGACGAGAACACCCCGCGTAGCCTGGCTACGCCGGCCTGGACGGCTTACGTAAAGATCGCCGAGGGTTGCGATCACAGTTGCTCGTTTTGCGCGATCCCTTCGTTTCGCGGCAAGTTCCGCTCGCGGGATCCCGAAAGCATCCGCGCCGAGGCCGAAGCGCTGGCCCGTCGCGGCGTTCGCGAAATCAGCCTGATCGCTCAGGACTCGAGCCACTACGGTCGCGATAACGGTCTCCGCGAGGGGTTGGCCACGTTGCTCGGCAAATTGAACGAGGTCGAGGCGCTTCGTTGGATTCGCCTGCACTACCTGTACCCCAACACGATCACACAGAAACTGATCGAGACGATGGCGGGGCTATCGCGGGTCGTGGACTACGTGGATCTCCCGCTTCAACACGCACACCCCGAGATGCTCAAACGGATGCGGCGTGGCGGCTCGGGGGAGACGCACCTCGAACTGCTCGAGCGTTTCCGGGTTTCGATGCCCAACGGTGCGTTGCGGAGCACGTTCATCGTCGGTTTCCCCGGCGAGACCGACGCGGAGTTCGACGCGCTGTTGGAGTTCGTTCGCGCGGCGCGATTCGACCACCTCGGGGTGTTTACTTATTCTCACGAGGAAAGCACACCGGCGTGGGGACTGACCGACGACATCCCCGCGTCCGTGAAGGAAGAACGACGCGAGCGCCTGATGGAAATACAGAGCGGCATCGCCATACAGGCCAACCAGGGGCGGCTCGGCCACACCGTCGACGTCCTTGTCGAGGGCGCCCATGCCGAGACCGAGCACCTGCTTGTCGGGCGGACTCCCGGACAGGCGCTCGACGTGGACGGCCAGGTGCTGATCAACGACGGGCAGGCGGCTCCGGGAGATTTCGTACGTGTCGAGTTGACCGAGGTCGCGGGCTACGATCTGGTCGGCCGGATCGTCGGCGACGCGTGAGGTCGGCGGGGTTGCGGTTCTGGATCGCCACGGGCTTCGGCAGCGGGTTCCTCCCGGTGGCCCCGGGGACCGCCGGGTCGGCGGTCGCGATCGGGCTGTTCTGGTTGACGTTGCTGCCCGGATTGCCGTGGCTCCCGGCGGTCGTGTTCGTGGCACTCGTGCTTGCCGGTTTCTGGTCCTGCCCGATCGCCGCGCAACGGCTCGGGGAAAAGGATCCCGGACCGATCGTGATCGACGAGTTCGCGGGGCAGTTTCTCGCGCTTCTCGCCTTACCGCACTCGTGGCCCGTGCTGGCGGCCGGTTTTGCGCTCTTTCGACTGTTCGATATCGTCAAGCCCCCGCCGGCGCGGCGGTTCGAGGCTTTGCCGGGCGCAACCGGTATCATGGCCGACGATCTGGTCGCGGGGGTTTACGCGAATTTGCTCTTGCAGGTGGCCGTGCGTTTCGTGCCGGAGTCCTGGGGAATCGTATGAAGGTCTTGAACGGACTCGACGATCTGTCGCAAGAACGCCCCCCCGTGGTGGCCAGTATCGGGAACTACGACGGGGTCCATCTCGGGCATCAGGCCATCTTGAAATCGGTCGTCACGGCAGGGCGTGCGCGAGGACTCGACGCCTCGCTGATCACGTTCGACCCGCATCCCTTGACCGTCGTTGCACCCGACCGGCGGCCGGAACCGGTTCAATCGCGCGGCCAGAAACTGCGCGGTCTGGAACGCTCCGGACTCGACGAGGTCCTGATCCTGCCGTTCGACGCTTCCCTCGCGAAACTTGACGGCGAGGCCTTCGTCAACGATTACCTGTTGCCACGCTATCCCCTCGCTGCCATTCACGTCGGAGTGAACTTTCGCTTCGGGAAGGCACGTCGCGGCGATGTCGATACGCTCGCGGCGATCGGGGCGCAGGCGGGATTCGATGTTCGGGGCATCGAGTCGATCGAGGTCGATGGACAGGTCGTCTCATCCTCGGCAATCCGCAGAGCGGTGGGCACCGGGGACGTCGCGCTGGCCACCCGGTTGCTCGGCCACCCGTTCGCGATGACGGGGTTGGTCGCGCGTGGGGCGGCGCGCGGACGCGAGCTCGGTTTCCCCACGGCCAACCTGGAGGCCGACAATCAGATGTTCCCGCGAAACGGTGTCTACCTGACCCAGGTCCGCGCACTGGCGGGCCGCTACACCGCGATGACCAACGTCGGTGTGCGTCCAACCTTCGGCGGCGAACAGCTGTGCGTCGAAAGCCACTTGCTGGATTTCGATGAGGATCTGTATGGCCAACGAATCGAGGTCCTGTTCCTCGAGCGCCTGCGCGACGAGCAGCGTTTCGACGATCCTCGGCAGTTGGCCGATCAACTCGCCCGCGACCGTGCGGCCACCGAAAGCTACTTCTCGCAGCTTCAATACCCGATCGAATGAGCGAGCGGAACGAGAGCGCGCGTTGGATCACTTTCGAGGGGATCGAGGGTAGCGGGAAGAGCACTCAAATCCGACGTTTGAACGACCGGCTGTGCCAGTGCGGCCGTCGCCCGATCGTCACGCGCGAGCCCGGTGGCACCGATCTCGGAGCGCGGATTCGATCGTTGCTCCTGCGTCCCACCAGCGCGCCCATGGCCTCGCTGACCGAACTCCTGTTGTATACCGCGGACCGCGCGCAACACCTGAGCGAGGTGATCGTGCCCGCCTTGGAGGCCGGAGAAACGGTCCTTTGCGACCGCTACCTCGACGCGACGCTGGCCTACCAGGGTTACGGCCGTCAACTCGGGTGCGAGCAGGTTCTCGAACTCCACGACCGGCCGCCGCTGGATCGTCGACCCGATCGCACCCTGTTGTTCGATCTGAAGGTCGCCACGGGTCTCGGGCGCGCACGCGAGCGCAATCGCGCGGCGGGGCTCGACGTCACCGAGGGACGCTTCGAAGACGAGGCGATTGAGTTCCACGAGCGTGTTCGCCAGGGTTACCTCGAACTTGCCACGTCCGACGACGCTCGTTTCCGCGTGATCGACGGTGGCGCCAAACCGGACGATGTCGAGCAAGCGGTTCTCGTGGCGCTCGCCGACTGGTGGCCGGATCTCGCCGAGACCCCGTCGTGAAGCCCTTCGATTCGATCCTCGGCCATGAGAGCGCGCTCGAGGCGCTCGAAGGCCTCGTGAAACGCGGGCGCCTACCCCACGCGATGTTGTTCCATGGGCCCGAGGGTGTCGGCAAGGCGTCGGTCGGCCGGCTGCTCGCACGCCGGCTCCTGTGCCGCGACGACGGGTGCGGGGCCTGCGCCGACTGCCGCTTGTTCGACATCGGGAATCATCCCGATTTCTTCGGTGTCGAGTTGGAGTTGCGTAAGGACTCTAAGACCGAATACCGCAAGCAGATCGTCATCGATCAGGTCCGTCGACTGTCCAGCCTGGCGGGACTGGCTCCGCGTCAGGGAGCACACCGTGTGTTCCTGATCGATCCCGCGGATCGCATGAATGCGGAAGCGCAGAATGCGTTACTGAAGACGCTGGAGGAACCGCCGGCGCCCACGATCCTGATCCTCATCGCGTCACGCCCCCAGGTCCTGGCCTCCACGGTCCGCTCACGCTGTTTCGCGCTGGGCTTTGGGCCGTTGCGCGCGGAGGACCTCGCAACGTTGCTCGAAGCGCGCGGGTTCGACCGCAACGAGGCGCTGGAACGCGCGGCACTGGCCGAGGGCCGGCCCGGCAGGGCGATCGACCTGGACATCGACGCGCTGCGCGAACGGCGTGAGATCCTCCTCGAGGGGCTCGAGGGGCTGGCCTCGCGGCGCGACATCGGCGGCCTGCCGGCCCTGGCGGCGGCGCTTGCCGGGAAGGACGAACCGGCGCTCCAGGCCAACCTTGAGCTCCTGCTCGCTCTGCTCCGCGACGCCGCGCGCGCGGAGGCCGGCGATCCTGCGGCAGCGCTGATTCACGCCGATCTTGCCGAACGTCTGGCGCGTCTCGGTGTCACACTCGGCGCCCCACGGGCCGCTGCGTTGATCGCCTCGATCGACCGCCTCCGCAATCAGCTGCGTTTCAACCTCAACAGAACGCTGGTCGCGGAGAGCCTGCTCGCCGCTGTTGCGGGCGGTCCTCTGCCCTAACCGGATCGCGTCAGCAGAACCACCGTTTCGACATGGTGGCTCTGGGGGAAGAGGTCGACCGGAACGACCCGTTCCACACGGTACCCCGCGGTCAGGAACGGCCGCAGGTCGCGCGCAAGCGTCGGCGGGTCACAAGAAACGACGATCACACGCGAGGGCTCGAGCGCAAGGATTCCGGCCGCCACACCGCGGCCGAATCCGCTACGCGGCGGGTTGGCCAGCACAAGATCTTCCGTCTTGCGCTTCGAACCCAAGTAGGATTGCACGGTCTGGTGCACATGGTTCACGTTCGCCAGCCCCGCGCTACGTGCCGTGCGGCGACCCGCGTCGATGGCCTCGCGATCGGCATCGCAGATCGCCACCCGCCGCGCCCCGCGCCGGGCCAGGTGTAGGCCGAACACGCCGACCCCGCCGTACAGATCGAGAATACGTTGATCGCGAACGTTCCCGGCGAATCGCCGGACGAGGTCGATCAAGGCCTCACCCCCGGCCGGATTGACTTGCATGAACGAAGCCGGCGGGAGTTCGAACTCGAACTCGCCGAGCCGTTCGCGAATCGTCGGGGAACCGTGCAGGATTTCGGTGCGTACGCCACCGCGTTGCCCGGGTCGGGCACGCAGCACGACGATGGTGTCGGGCGCATCCTTTTCCCGGACGAGATCTTCGGCGATTTCCTTCGCACAGGGGAACGGATGCTTGTCGCCCCACAACCCGACCAGCCGGCGGCCGCTCGAGGCGCTGCGGATCAGGATCCGAAACGGTCCCTCGTCAAGGAACCGGCGGCCGACTTCCGGACGCCGTTCGATCACCCGCCGGACGCTCTCGAGCAAGGCGTTGGCCGCGGCGCCCTGGAGCGGGCACGCCGGGATGTCGATGAGCGCCCGGGCTTCATCGGTGCGGCCCCACAGGCCGATCGCCGGCTTGCCGTCGGGGCCGGCTCCGGCACTGAATTCGATCCGATTGCGGTAGCCCAGGGGGTCCGAGGGCTGCTCGACGGGCTCGATCACCGGGGCCTCGATTCCGGCGATGCGCGTGAGTGCGTCGGCGACGAGCCGCCCCTTCCAGTCTCGCTGGACATCCTCGGCGAGGGGCATCCACGGGCAGCCGCCACAGCTGGCCTGATACGAGCACGGCGAGCTCCTCCGCAGCGGCGACCGCTGCTCGAAGCGAACCCGCGTAGCCTCCACGAATCGGGGCCGAATCCGCTCGGGCCGCGCCCAGACTCGATCTCCGGGGAGCGCCCCCCGAACGAACCAGACCCGGCCTGTCTCGCGGCCGACCCCGCGGCCCCCGGCGACCAATCCGTCAATCGAAATCAGGGTTTCGGAAATCTTGTGGCCAACCCCCATATTTAGGGGTTCCTTTCGGCCCCGCTGCTCTATATTGGACTTTTCTCTTGACATTGATTTCTTTCCAGGGGTATGGTGCCGTCGGTTTTGGCCCCATCCGGGTCCGGGGTCTGTTAAGCAAACGACTGACGAAAAATGGGGGTAGGAATGGTTGTCGGGTGCTGGTCGCTCTCTCCGGCGAATTGTAGCCCAACCTCGATACATTGGATCCGGTCTTTGACCGGCTCCTCCTACCTACAACCTGTCGGGGTTTTCTCCGGCAGGTATCCTGCTTTCGCCTACCGTTGGAGTCTTGACCCGTGCCAGGGTAGCGATTCACCGGGGAGAGCGACCAGCATCTGACGAGCATAGCTCATTGCCGACCGCCGGCGTTCTGCCGGCGGTCACAATCCGTCCTCAAAAAGTAAATATCCGTCCTGTTTCCGTACTTTACTCCGTCTGGGTTCCACCGTAGTTTCAAAACGGTTCACGAAGGTTCAAACCATCGAGAACCATGGGTGGCTGTCGACGGCCGAGAATGACCGGGGGGGATAGGATCGGCCGCCCGGCCGCCCATTAAGGCAGCTGAGTAGCCCACCTCCCTCGCAAGGGGGAGTACCCGGCTGCCCTGCTTCCGGGGGCGATGACGCACGTTGTCGCCCCCTTCTTTCTTTTTGGACCCCGTCAGTAATCTGCGAGTTGGCGCCGGTAGGCCTCGAAATTACGTTTCAACTCGCCTACGTGGTCGCCTCCGAACTTGATCGTCAGTTCTTCGGCGAGGATCCAGGCGACCATCGCTTCGCCGACCACCCCGGCCGCCACGATGGGGATCGTGTCCGTGCGCTCGCGCACCGCTTCGAAGCGTTCCTTGGTTACGAGGTCGATCGAGTCGAGGGGCTTGGGCAACGAGGCCAACGGTTTGAGCCAACCCGTGCAACGAATCGTCTCGCCGTTACTCATCCCGCCTTCGATCCCGCCGGCCCTATTCGTAGGGCGCACGAAACCCCTCCCGGCGAGGTGGCGGATCGGATCGTGGTGTTCGCTCCCCTGCCGAGCCGCCGCCTCGACGCCCTCCCCGACGCTCACCGCCTTGACGGCCTGGATTGACATCAGCGCACCGCCGAGACGTCCGTCCAGACGGCGATCCCAGTGCGTGTGGCTCCCGAGGCCCGGCGGAGCGCCACGAGCGAGAACCTCGAAGCGGCCACCGATCGAATCCCGGTTGCGTTGGGCTCGTTCGACCGCCTCGATCATCGCCAGCGACGTGCTCTCGTCGAGCACCCGCATGGCCGCGTCGTCGGCAAGCGCGATCAAGGCGTCGAACGCGCCGTCCGGTAACGCCGGCGCCGTGACGTCCGCGACGGCAACGGTGTGGCTCGTGACCTCGATTCCGACAGACGCCAGCAACTGTTTGGCCAGTGCGCCCGCCGCGGTGCGTGCCGCCGTCTCCCGGGCGCTTGACCGTTCGAAGACATCCCGCGCATCGTGGGTGTCGTACTTGAGCGCTCCGGCGAGATCCGCGTGACCGGGACGGGGCCGCGTGACGCGCCGCGCGGCATCCCCTTCCGGAGCCTCGCCCAGGGGCGCCATCGCCTCGATCCAGTTCGAATGATCGAGATTGGCGATTTGCAGCGCGACCGGCGAACCGAGAGTCTTGCCGAAGCGCACGCCGCCGAGCCATTCGACACGATCCTTTTCGATCTTCATCCGGCCACCGCGGCCGAAGCCGCCCATCCGGCGGATCAATTCGCGGTCCACATGTTCGCGGTCGATGGCGATGCCGGCGGGGAGGCCCTCCACGATCACGGTCAGGGCGGGACCGTGGGATTCGCCTGCGGTGAGGAATCGGAGCGCCATGAGATCTCCAAAACGAGGATCTTAGCAGGGCGGCGAGAGGTCACCCGTTGCCTTGACCGTGCTCGGAAATGCGGACTATCTTTGACCCAACGGGCAAAGACTCGTGGAGCGTTCCAGTTGGAAATCCTCACCGGCGAACAGATGCGCGCCGCCGATCGCCATGCGATCGAGACGCTCGGCATCCCCTCGCTCGAGTTGATGGAGGCGGCGGGCGCCGGGATAGCCGGGGCGCTGCTGGCGGATGAACCGGGTCTGCGGCACCGCGGCGTCACCGTCCTTTGCGGCAAGGGCAACAACGGCGGCGACGGCCTTGTGGTGGCTCGGCATCTCGCGCGCGCCGGGGTTTCGGTCTCGGCAATCGTGCTGGCCGAGCCGGATGCGCTTAGCCACGACGCCGGCGCCAACTACCGTCGCGTCCGGGAGCGGAAAATCGAACTCCATTGCGCCCCCGACGAGATCCGCTGGGCGGACTGCCTGAACCGGATCCCTTCCGACGCTTTGGTCGTCGACGCCTTGCTCGGGACGGGTATCCGCGGCGCGGTACGCGGTCTCGTCGCGCGCGTGATCCAGGACCTCACTCGCGAACGATTCGACATCGTTTCCGTCGACCTGCCCTCAGGTCTCGACGCGGACAGCCCACGCGTGCTGGGTCCCGCCGTTACGGCGCGTAAGACTTACGCACTCTGCCGGCCCAAACCGGCGCTCGTGTTCGACCCCGCGGCGCAGCACGCCGGCCCGTGGTCTTCGATCCCGATCGGGATCCCCGACGATGCGATCAAGAGCCGGGGTTCGAAGCTCGACTGGCAAGACGCGGCCAGCGTACGCGGGATGCTGCCGCCGCGTCCTGACGACGCGCACAAGGGCAACCTCGGGCACGTCCTCGTCGTCGCGGGCGCTCCCGGCCGAGCGGGCGCCGCCGTGTTGACGGCGCGGGGCGCCCTACGCAGCGGCGCCGGTCTGGTCACCGTCGCCTGCCCGGCTTCGATCCGCAGCGAGATCGCCGTGCAGCAGGCCGAGGTCATGACCGAAGCGTTGATGGAGTCCAGCGAGGGCACTCTGAGCGCGGGTAGCGCGGCGCGCGTGCAGGATCTGCTGGGCACACGCGACACCCTGGCGATCGGCCCCGGACTCGGGACCGATCCGGAAACCGCGAAGGCGGTGCGCGCACTGGCGTTTTCGGCCCGCCGGGGCGCGATCATCGACGCCGACGGGCTGAATGCCCTGGCCCTGGATCCCGATTCGGTGCTGACGTTGCGCGAGGCCGCGGCGCCACGCATATTGACCCCGCACCCCGGCGAAGCCGCACGGCTTCTCGGGATCACGGCACGGGAGGTCCAGGCCGACCGGCTCGCAGCCGCGAGGAACCTGGCCGAGCGATCGGGAGCAGTGGTGGTTCTGAAAGGCAAACGAACCCTCGTGGCCAGACCGGACGGTGCCGTCGCGGTCAACGCCGGGGGCAACCCCGGGATGGCGACGGCCGGGAGTGGTGACGTGTTGACCGGGATCGTTGCGTCGCTGCTGGCCCGTGGGCTGGAACCGGACGCCGCCGCGCGTCTCGGCGTATTTCTTCACGCCGACGCGGGTGATCGTGCGGCGCAACGCCTCGGCCAGGATTCGATGCTCGCGTCCGATATCCTCGGCGATCTCCCCGCGGCGTTTTGCGCCCACGTCGAGGCGTCAAGATGAAACACGGTGAGAACTCTCCGCCCATCGTGGACGGGCCGGGGCTCGAGACTGGCGCACCGAGCACGGTGTACTCGCTCAGTGAACAGGAAACGGTCCTCCTCGGGGAGCGTTTGGGCCAGTCGCTCAAGGGCGGCGAACTGATCGTCCTCGAGGGCGATCTCGGGATGGGCAAAACCGTCTTTGCGCGCGGCATCGCGGCGGGACTCGGTGTCGGCGAGGAGGAGGTTCGTTCGCCATCTTTCTCGCTCGTGCATGAATACGAGGGCGGCTGCTGCCCGTTGTTTCACGTGGATTTATACAGGCTCGACGGCGGCGAGGATCTGGAAGGCCTCGGACTCGACGAACTGACCGAGGCGGGCGGTGTAGTGATGGTCGAATGGGGGGAAAAATTACCCCTGTGGTACCGGCGCGATGCACTGACGGTGCGGTTCCACGATCTCGGCGAGGGCTCGCGCCGGATCGAAGTGGATCGGCGCGCCACGCCCGCCAAACGGCGCGGGGACGCCTGACGGTCAATCCAGCCGGTAGTTCGGCGCTTCCTTGGTGATGATCACGTCGTGGGCATGCGACTCCTTGAGTCCCGCCGACGTGAGCCGGACGAATCGAGCCCTTGCGTGCAATTCGTCGATGTTCGCCGCGCCCACGTAACCCATCCCGGCACGCAAACCGCCGACCAGTTGCGAGATCAGAGCCGAGAACGAGCCCTTGTACGGGACGCGGCCCTCGATCCCCTCGGGAACCAGCTTCTTTTCGTCAAACTCGTCCTGGAAATAGCGGTCCCTGGAACCTTGCTTCATCGCCCCGATCGATCCCATCCCGCGGTATTCCTTGAACGTCCGGCCCTGGTACAGCACCGTCTCCCCGGGCGATTCCTCGGTCCCCGCGAACAGGCTGCCGATCATGACCGAATCCGCGCCTGCGGCGAGCGCCTTGGTCACGTCCCCGGAGAATTTGATCCCGCCGTCGGCGACCAGCGGGATTCCGGCGTCCCGGCAGGCCAGCGAGGCCTCCACCACGGCGCTCAACTGCGGGACTCCCGCACCCGTCACGACACGTGTGGTGCAGATACTTCCGGGACCGACACCGACCTTGATGCCGTCGACCTCGCGTTCGGCGAGCGCGGTGGCGCCGTCCCGTGTGGCCACGTTGCCCGCGACGATCTGGACTTCGGGGAACGTCTCACGAATCCGTCCGACCATCTCCAGCACACCACGGCTGTGCCCGTGCGCCGTGTCGATGACCAGCAGATCGGCCTGCGCGTCGATCAACGCGCGCGCACGGTCCAGCGTATCGGCGGCGATCCCGATCGCGGCGCCGACGCGTAGCCGCCCGAGTTTGTCCTTGCAGGCGCTGGGGAACCGAATCTGCTTCTGGATGTCCTTGACGGTGATCAAACCCTTGAGGTGGAAGTCCTGATCGACCACCGGGAGCTTCTCGATGCGGTGCTTGTGCAAGAGTTCTTTGGCTTCGTCGAGCGTCGTGCCGACCGGCACGGTGATCAGGTTTTTTGAGGTCATCAGCGACGAAACGGTCTGGTTCGTATTGGTGACGAAACGTAAATCGCGGTTGGTCATGATCCCGACGAGCTTCCCGTCGGCGTCCGTGACCGGCAGACCCGAAATCCGGTAGCGTTTCATCAGATCGAGGGCTTCGGAGACCCTGCGATCCGCCGACAACGTGATCGGATCGACGATCATGCCCGATTCGCTGCGTTTGACCTTGTCGATCTCATCGGCCTGCGACTCGATGGACAGGTTCTTGTGGACGATCCCGATACCGCCTTCCTGGGCTATGGCGATCGCCAGCGCCGACTCGGTCACGGTGTCCATGGCCGAGGAGACGAACGGGATGTTGAGCTCGATCCCACGGCTCAGCCGCGTGACCGTCGCAACCTGGCCGGGGAGCACCGAACTGGCCCCCGGAACCAACAAGACATCGTCGAAGGTCAATGCCTCCGGTATCGGGAACTCGATCATGGAGCGTATTCTAGCAATCTCAGCTTCCGCAACAACGCTTGTATTTCTTCCCCGATCCGCACGGGCAGGGGCTGTTTCTCCCGACCTTGCCCTCGGCCTTCCTGACCGTCTTGATCCCACCCTTCGCCGTAACCCCGGCCTTGGCTTGGCTGGCGGAACGGAAGATCTGCTCCTGCTCGGCGCGCCGCCGCTCCTCCTCGCGCGCGCGCTCCTCGTCGGTCATCGGGTCGAGCAGGAACAGGTAGCGCACCGCATCGTTCTCGATCCGCTCGCGGGTGTGCCCGAACATCTCGAACGACTCCTTCTTGTACTCGATCAACGGATCCCGCTGACCGTACGCCCGCAGACCGATACCCTCCTTCATATGGTCCATCGCGAGCAGATGGTCCTTCCAGGAGGCGTCGATGATTTGCATCAACAGGTGGCGCTCGTACTCGCGCATCCTTTCGGCGCTTATCTTGACTTCCTTGGCGTCGTAGCGTTCGACCAACGGCTTCCACAGTTGCTCGGCGATCTCGTCGAGCCTGATCGCTCGCAGCTCGTCGTCGGTGGCCGATAGTTCCATGCCGAAGAAGTGCTTGAGTTGCAGCCGGAAGTTCTCCAGGTCCCACGCTTCCGGGCCGGATTGAGCCCCCAGGAACTCGGCCACCTGTTCGTCGAGGATGGCGCGGCCGTTGTCCAGCACGAACTCCTTCTGTTCGGCCCCGCCGAGCACCGAGCGACGAAGACCATAGATCTCGTTGCGTTGCTTGTTGTTGACATCGTCGTACTCGAGCAGATGTTTGCGCACCTCGAAGTTGCGCTGCTCGACCTGTTTTTGCGCGCGCTCGATCGCGCGGCTGACCATCGGGGACTCGATCGGGACGTCCTCCTCCATCCCCAGGGTCTTGAGCGCCGCCTTCATCTTCTCGCCGGCGAAGATGCGCATCAGGTCATCGTCCATGCACAGGTAGAAACGCGATGCTCCGGGATCCCCCTGGCGGCCGGCGCGGCCACGCAACTGGTTGTCGATACGCCGCGACTCGTGGCGTTCGGTCCCCATGATCAGCAGCCCACCCGCCTCCAGTACGTGCTGCTTCTCGGCGGCACATTGTTTGACGGCCTTCTCGAGCGCGTCGGCATAGGCGGCGTCCCACTCTTCCTTGGGCGTTTCGCCGGGCTTCTTCCCGTCCTCGGCGAGCCCGCGTAGGGCCAGGAACTCGGCATTGCCGCCAAGCACGATATCGGTCCCGCGACCGGCCATGTTGGTCGCGATCGTGACCGCTCCCCGGCGGCCCGCCTGCGCAACGATCTCGGCTTCCATCTCGTGGAACTTTGCGTTGAGCACGACGTGCTTGATGCGCTCGCGCTGCAGCATCTTGGCCAGCAGTTCGGAATTCTCGATCGATACCGTCCCGACCAGGATCGGCTGGCCCTGCTCCTGCGCGGCCTGGATATCGCCGACCACGGACTTCCACTTCTCGGGCTCGGTGCGGTAAATGACATCCGGGTGGTCGACGCGAACCATCGGCTGGTTGGTCGGTACGACGGCGACCTGCAGCTCGTAGATTTTGTCGAACTCCACGGCTTCGGTATCCGCGGTGCCGGTCATCCCAGATAGTTTTTCGTACATGCGGAAGTAGTTCTGGAACGTGATCGTTGCGAGGGTCTGGTTCTCGCGTTCGACCCGCACGCCTTCCTTGGCCTCGACCGCCTGGTGCAGCCCGTCACTCCAGCGGCGGCCCGGCATCAGGCGACCGGTGAACTCGTCGACGATCACGACCTGGCCGTCCTTGATCATGTAGTCGACATCGCGCTTGAACAGGACGTGC
>Ga0224508_10001808_pt1 | contig 18800 bp, 15 predicted proteins | sample SF_Jan12_sed_USG_4_FD_170157 | JGI IMG/M metagenome (GOLD analysis project Ga0224508, IMG submission 170157) | Sediment microbial communities from San Francisco Bay, California, United States - SF_Jan12_sed_USGS_21 | ecosystem: Environmental > Aquatic > Marine > Sediment | place: USA... | reverse complement strand
TGTGAGCATTGCTATTCGCCTGCAGGGGAGCGCAGCGATCGACGTCACGCGCGACCCGGAGCAACATTACGCGCACGAGGATGTGTATGTCGCCGTTCGTGATGCCTTTGACGCCGCTCGCCGGCGAGTGGAGGACTACGCAAGGCGGCGTAGGGGGCAGGTCAAACACCACGACGTGCCTGCACACGGCGTCATCGTACAGCTTGTCCCCGAAGAGGATTATGGCACCATCGCCACCCCGGACGATCGTCGCGTCTACTTCCACCGCAACAGCATCGTCGGCGCTGACTTTGAGCAGCTCGACGTGGACACACAGGTTCGCTTCGTCGAAGAGATGGGCGAGCAAGGTCCACAGGCGAGCACGGTGAAGCTCATCGGTAAACATCATCTGGCGGGCTGATTTCGCGTTTGGGCCAGAGGTGGCGCTTGGGATTCGGTACTGGCCGTTTGCATGACCTGGGTCATCCTGGATCCCGGCGGCAATGCTTAGCTGGATATAGCTGACCCAGCAGGAGACCGAAGGGGAGAGCAATGCCGGTCAAGACTCTCAAGAAGTTTCTCGACGACAACGACGTCAGGTACGTAACCATTCGTCATTCCGTTGCTTACACGGCTCAGGAGATTGCCGAGTCCGCGAAGGTTCCAGGAAACGAGGTGGCGAAGACGGTCATGGTTAAACTCGATGGCCGGATGGCGATGGCCGTCCTGCGGGCGCCTGACAAAGTCGATCTCGGCCTGCTGCGTGGCGCCGCCGGCGCGAAACAGGTGGAACTCGCTACCGAAGCAGAGTTTCAGGGACAGTTCCCCAGTGTAGACCCGGGCGCGATGCCGCCGTTCGGAAATCTCTACGACATGCCCGTGTACGTGGAGGAAAGTCTCTCCCGGGATGATCGGATTGCCTTTAATGCGGGCTCTCACAGTGAACTGATTCAACTTGCCTACGAAGACTTTGCTCGCCTTGTGGAGCACAAAGTGGCGAATTTCAGTCTCGAGGAATGATGCTGGGGCTGCCGGGTGAACGCGGATAGCAGTTATGCAGTTGGATTTGAGCAGCCGGGGAGTTCACATGGCAGATAAACGAGCCGATCTGGCTGGCCCAGGCATTGGCACTTATGAAGAAGTGGCGCGCATCCTGCCCCGGGGCTATGAATCCCTGCTCACGCCAAAGGACACCATGCGTGCGCTGTTTGGCGTCAAAAACTACATCGAAGAAAACCTCTGTCAGGAACTGAACCTGATGATGGTACAGGTGCCCCTGATCGTGGATCGTGACAGCGGCGTTAACGATATGCTGGATCGCGATGGATCACGAACGCCTGTGGAATTCACTTGTGGTCTGGGCCTGGAAAAGCCTATAGATGCGCAGGTGGTGCAGGCTGCTACGAAATGGAAGCGGTTGGCGCTGAAGACATTCGACTGCGCTGCGGGTGAGGGCATCTGCACAGACATGAAGGCTATCAGGAAGGATTACTTTCTCGATCATGATCACAGTGCCTACGTCGATCAGTGGGACTGGGAGAAGACCATTACCGCAGAGCAACGCAGCCTGGACTTCCTGACCGAAACGGTGCAACGGGTCTGGAAGGTTTTGCGTGGCGCCGAATCGCACGCACAGCATCGCTATCCACAATTGAAAGATCGTCGCTACCCCAGTCTGCCCGACGAGTTGACCTTTATCCACGCCGAAGACATTCTCGAAATGTATCCCGATCTACCGCGCAAGGAGCGGGAGATGAAGCTGTTGCAGGAATACCCCGCGGTTTTCATCTATGGCATTGGTCGGCCGCTGGCGGATGGCTACCCTCACGAGCTGCGAGCGGCGGACTACGATGACTGGGTGACAGCAACAAAATCAAAAGACGGGCGGCCGATGCATGGGTTGAACGGCGATATCCTGGTTTGGAACCACGTGACCGGGCGCCGCCATGAATTGAGTTCAATGGGGATCAGAGTCACCGGCGAAACTTTGCTCGAGCAGCTCGAAATGAGCGGCCAGATGGAACTCGTCGAGCAGCCTTACCACAAGGCAATCTTGAATGACGATGTACCGTTGAGTATCGGCGGCGGTATCGGCCAGTCGCGCGTCTACATGCTGTTGTTGCGCAAAGCACACCTTGGAGAGGTTGGGATTACGGTATGGCCAAAGGAACTGAAGAGGATTTGCGTGGCAAGGAACATTCATGTGTTGCAGTAGCGATTATTCCTCTATTCCTCCAACTCGCCAACTTTCATTCGCGCTCGCCTGCGTCCGCCACAACGATGCGCGGCACACGTGGCCCGCATTGTGCTCTGCGCCGTGTCCGTAAGCGTCCGCTTTGATGACCGGCCACACGTGTGCGCTACCGGCCTCCTCCTGCAGCAGCCGCAGATTGCGGGTGAGGCGTCCCAGGTGGATATAGGCCCTCGTCAAGTGCCGCGCACCCGACGTTACGTCGGACGCTCCTCGCCAGGATCGCCGTGCGATACGTCTGTCGGCCCGCTGTGCCCTGCGCCAGGACCGATCTCAATCTTTTTCACATACTCGGAGGTCATCGCCGCGGTCAGCGCGCTGTAGCTCAAGGAAAAGGCCAGTCGGTCACCCACGCTGATGTTGCCGCGGGCCGCGGTCGCGTCGACGATCAGGTATCCGCTCGAGGCGCCAATAATTGACAGGTGTGAATCCAGCGGGGCTATGCCCGGTAAGTAGATGTCCTCGCGCCCCACATTCAAGATCGCTCGCTCGCCGTTCCCCGCATCGACAAAATGGGGTGTTTCGCCGTATGCGTCCTCGCCACGCTGGCCAACGGGTACCGAAGGCTTTTGCTTCAGCTCCAGCACCTCGGCGTGCAGGATGAAAGCGTCCTGCACGGTGCCGGGCCAGGGCCCGCGGTGCACGGTTTCGCGACCGAGCAAAATGCCTTCGCCGATGCGCGCATTGTTGATGCCGGGCGGTGCATGCCCGCTGGCAATGAGTTCGTAGTGGCTGGAGTTGGCGCCGGATACCTGGTCCAGTTTCATGCAGAAGGTGGTTTCGATTTCCCGGGCCAATTGCAGAAACTGCCGCATGTTGTCAGACGAGGGCACGACGCCGCCAAAACAGGCGAGGTTGGTGCCGAGTCCGGCGATGCGAATTCCGGGCAGGCGCAGCGCTTCACGCACGAAAGGCACCAGGTCATCTGGCAAGATGCCTTCGCGTAAATCACCGAGGTCCACCATCAGGACGACGTCGTGGCGCCGGCCCCGGCGCCGGGCAGCTTGCGATAGTGCCTCGAGCACCGCGAGCTCGGAATTCAGGCTGAGCGCCACCGCTTCAACGATCTGGTCAGCAGCGCTCAAAGGCGGCAGGCGGATCATCACGAAAGGGCAGCGCAGCCCCGCCGCTCGCAGCCGCGCGATATTCTCCAGGCGCGAATCACCTATAGCGCATACGCCGCCTCGCAGCATCGCCCCGGCCACACCCGGGTGGCCGCAAACGCCCTTGGTTACACCGGTGACCGTCATCCCATGCGCGGCACAGAAGCTCACTACGGTACGGGCGTTGTGCTCGATCTTCTCGAGGTCGATGCTTAGGTAGGGGGAAGTCATTCCGACTTGCGCGTTCAGCCGTCGTTCATGGCCTGCTTCGACTGCAGGGTGCGCACGATCACGCTTGCCACATCCCGACCGGTGGAGCCCCGACCGAAACCGGCGTCGAGGCCACACTCGCTTGCCAGTTCATGATTAACCTGGGTGCCGCCGGCGATCAGTACCAGGCGCTCGCGCAAACCGCGCTCTTTAACAAGCTTGCTGAGGCCGCGCATATTGCGCATGTGCACGTCGCCGTGTGTGATGATGGTTGAGATGAGAATGGCCTGACTGCCGGTCTGCACGGCAACGTCGAGCAAACGCTCCAGCTCTACGGACGTACCAAGGTAGTGGCATTGGAATCCGTACCGTTCAATACCGCCATGTTTGATATCCAGTATCTCGCGCAGTCCCACCGAGTGCTCGTCTTCGCCCACGGTGGCGGCGACCAGGCCGATGTGGCGCGGGCGCACCCAGGCCTCGATCTCCGCATCACTCAAAGGTTCCTCACGCGCTGCAATTGACAGATCGGCGCTCGGTATCGCGACATCCAGCACCCCCTTTACCTCGAATACGCTGCCCTCCGCCGGATGCATGACGTGTCGGCTTATCACTTCAGGCGAGTCGAGTCCCATGCGTTTTGCCATAGCCAGAGCCGCCGCCTCCGCCGCGTGCGGTTGTGCGGGTACAAACAGGGTTACACACACGATGCCATCGCCGTGCTGTTCCACTTCCGGGCGTAACAGCCCCGCATCGCGTTCCGCCAGCGGCACTGCCAGGCGCGCATCGACGTTGTCATGCGGATCGAGTTCATCGATATAGCGGATCTTGCCGGGATCGCACAGCGTACACCCGCCGTAGTCGGCGCAGGGTTTGTCGCTCGTGCGTGCAAAGATGTTGTTACCGAAGTGGCTGCAGACCGGCGCACCGTAGCCGGCCGAGCGTGCAACGACGGTTTCCGCGCCATCGCCTGCGTTTGGCGCACGCACTATGCCGTCGCCTTTGCGCTCGGGGAAGTAGCCCGAGTCGACGAACTGGCCGGCGTTCACTGCGGCATAATAACCGCCGTTTTCCAGGATCTCTTCTAGAAACAACACGGCGCGCTCCTTGAGTTCGCGCGCCTGCATGCCGAGTGGTCCGTCACGTTTGAGTTCGATCAATTCATCGAGCCCATCCAGCCCCATGAACGTTTGCCGCGCGGTTTCCACCCCTGCGATATTGTTGTAGTGCCACGGAATGTTGCGTCCTTCATCCGGCGTTATTGTGCTTTGCACATCGGCGGACGTCAGCCGGGACAACAATGTGTCCAATACGTGGGTGACTGTCGCCTCGCGAGTATCTGCCTCGATGTAGCGTGTGTTCTGCTGCGCGCGGAACCTGTAGCCATCGAAAAGCTCTCGCAGCGCGACGGCGTAGGGAAGGTCGAGGCGCAGTTTTGGTGCCGGCGGTGCAGTGGGCGGCACCGTTGACAGCGCGATCTGCCCGGCCGGCATCCCCACCGCGCGCGAGAACGCCGTGTTGATCGCGTGTTGCACAAAGAGCTCGGGCGTCACTTTCCAGGCTTGTTTGGCGGTGGCGTTCGCATTGTGCGCGCCATCGAGCTGCAGCAACCCGGCGTCGCTCAGTACCCGCTTGGCCTCCGCTGCGTCCACGAACGAGCGATGTATGTTGACGTCACGGTAGAGCACATTGTACTGAGGGTCCTGGTGTGCGCCGTTGACGCCTTCTTCGGCAAACAACACGGCCATTTCCGGACCGGCCAGGCCACTCACGTAGGAGTGGAAGTTGATCGGCCGTCCAACCTCGTCCTCGATCGCATCCAGCGCTTTGCGGGTGGCGCGTAGCTGTTTGCGTGTGACCGGGATTCCGCCGATGCCTTCGGGCGTGCCCTCGATGAGGCCGTCTATGTGCGACTGGCCGGTGGTGCGGATCACCATGATGTGATCGGCGCCGTGCCAGGCGGCCATGCGCATGCGTCGCAGGTCATCTTCAAACCGACCGGAGGCGATCTCGGTCGTGATCACGCACGCGCACTGCGGATCAATGTCTGCGAAGGCATGCGCTGAGGGCAGGGGTACCGAGTTTGCGAGCTCAGACGCCGCGTCCCTGTAAACGAAAGGGCCCAGCCGATGCTCGGCCAGGCGGGTACGCCAGTGCCAGCCACGGCGCCTGGGACGGTATTGGTCGAGGTCCTGTAATACCTCGCGTATGTCGAGTTTTTGATCAATGGTGAGTTTCATGTGCCGGTTCGCACTTCCCGTTCAGGGTGTCAGTTCGTCCCAGTGGTGGCCGTCCAGAAGCAGGGCGCCGGCGTCCGGCACGGTTATACGTTTGGCCTTCGCCAGCTCCAGCACCAGCCGGCCGACGCCGCGGCCAAGTAACTCCAGCTCTTGTGCACGCTCGACCAGTGCTTTTGCCTCGACGCTGGAGAATCCCATGCGCAACAGCACGGAACGTTCTATGGACGGGGTGGTGTGCGTGCGTGCTTCCACGACCAGGGGCTGCACCAGAGCGTCGACGAGCGCCCAGAAGCGCACGTGCAGTTGCTTGTCCGACAGTTTCTGCAAGTGCCGGCGGCGCACATTGAAATCGTCCTTGCGTTCAACGGTTGTCATCGATCATCTCCTGTACATGGCCGGTTGAGGAGCGCGTGTCTTCGGCGAGAAACCTCACATCGTCCGTTGTGAGGGCGGTACCTGGCGCGAGCGTGTCCAGCGCGTTGCGCAAATACGAACGGCGTAGCTGTTCGAGGTCGACATCGACCACTGCCAGCTGCTCAGGGTGCGCGGGTATCACGATGCTGCTGCCCGGTTTTCCGAGCCGCGGATCGCCACGGCACACCTCGATGCCGAGCTCCCTTGCCAGATTGAGTTGCGCCAGGGGGTGCTTACCCGCACCCGTATACTCTGTTTCCTGCACGACAACCGTCTGTTGCTGGTCGAGCTCGCGGGCGATAACGAATGCTGCGGCGAGCGACGTGTTGCCGGCTGGGCCACGCTCAAGCCCTTCGAGCTCGGCGAGCGCCTGGGTCACATAGAAAACCTCGCCCTGCGTGACGGTCACAAAGCGATCGATGTAGCGCAACGGGCGCGCGGCGTTGCGCGGCACGTCGGCGCGATCCGGCCAGGTCGTGAAGGGTATCGAGAAGCCGGTGTGCCCGGTGGTGAACGATTTCCGGTTGAAGTCATGGTCCGAGGCCATGTGCAGACCCTGCAGATCGACACTCGCAGCCACCATGCAGGTCGCATGCGAGCCGGCCTTCAGTAAGCCACGCGCGGTGCCGGTAACGTTGCCGCCTCCGGCATGGGTTGTCACGACGACGTCCGGGAGCCGGCCGGCGCGCTCGGTTGTTTGCAGCGCAAGTTCATAACCCAGCGTTTCGATACCGACTATGGAATAGGGCGTGTACAGCGACGCGTTGAAATAGCCGGTCTCCTCCAGCACCCGCAAAAACATGTAGAAAAGTTCCGGCCCTACTGACAAGCGGATGACCTCCGCCCCGTAGGCCTCGCAGGCACGGGTTTTTTCGGCGATCTCCGGTTGAGCGACGCCGCGGCTGTCGACCGCTTCCTGCACGATGATGCAGCGCAGCCCGGCCTTGGCCGCCTGTGATGCGACAGCCGCGCCGTAGTTGCCGCTGGTGGCCGCTGCCACACCGGCAAAGCCACGCCGTTTCGCTTCATGAACGGAAATCGACGCGCGGCGATCCTTGAACGAGCCCGACGGATTGGCGGCTTCGTCCTTGACGAAGATCCGTGCCCCTCGACCCGGACGCGCCAGAGTGCGTACCACGGCGGTTAGGTTATGGAGTTCTACCAGAGGCGTGTCACCTACCGCAGTACGCGACTGAATATCGCGCGCCATGTCCAGTTCATAGCCGGTGTCTGAGAGCAGCCTCTCGTAGTCAAAGGCGAGTGCGCCGAGCGCGTACTGCGCGTAGTCGATGCCGACTGAGTCGCGCATTATCCGGTTCTGCCGGGCCATGACCGCCTGGTAGTCGCTGCCTGTGTTCATCGTGAGTGGCCGCGTCTGCGCAGGATCTCACGCAGTTCTGCGCCGATCGGTGTGAGTTCGGCTATGCCCGGTCCGAAGGTGTGGGTGTAGGCTGGTGCAGAGTCGACAAGCGTGCCTTGCAGGTGGCGGCCCGTGGCTGTCCTGATCTCGGCCTGCGCGCCAACGTTCGCCTCGCCGACCAGTACTCCCTTGACGCGCATCTCCAGTGGCAGACCTCGCGTATCCTCGGGTACCTGCGGCGCACGCTCGCCGGGCGCAAGCACCACGGCGTGGATTTCGACCAGGGTGCCGGCTGCTACCCGTTCAGACATGGGCGCATGCGTCGCGCTGCGGATCGCTGGCCAGCGCGGCCGGTATGGGCAAGTCGGCCATGCAGTACAGCCCCGGCGCCGCATCCATCACGCGCGGGATCATGTTCACCGCCAGCGCGATCGTGCCCTTACCTCCGGCGATCTCCGGGGTCCCGGCCAGGTGTATGTTGGGCGTGCCGCTGATCTCGATGCTGTCACCGGTCTGCACGTCTTCCAGGTGTGGATGAATCTGCTGCGGGTGACGCAACGTTATTGCTGGAACGCCGTCGCGGTAGCCCGTAGCACAGTGCAGGCAACCTGCGGTTTGACCGGGCAGGACCGTGATAAGCGGTGTCTCCCGGCGCACCTTTGACACGATGGGCTCGCGGCTTTGTTCGATACGGTCAATGTTCCAGCCGAGTGCCTGCGCGATCATGTGGATGGATTGCGAGAAGCCGTGATGTCCGGACACCTGGCCGGACGCCACGCGCTCGCGGAATTCCTGCGCGGCGAGCCCGACGCCCTGGCTCGCAAGCACCGTGGCGCCGTAAGGCGACAGATCGTTCACGCGCTCGGCCATTATGGATTGTACGTCCATGCAGACGCCTGTGAGCACGATGATCAGCAGGTCCATTACGAACCCGGGATTTATCCCGGTGCCTACCACCGCGGCGTCGTTGTCACGCGCAAGCCGCTCGATCTCCGCGGCAACCGGGACCGAGCGCGCCGCCGGGTAGGCCATTTCTTCCGCGATCGAGATAATCCGCACGCCATGTTGCAGGAGCGTCATAATTTCTTCGCGGGCATCGGTCAGCAGCGAACAGGTAGCCTGGATCGCCACTGCAGGCCGGGCAGATTCCAACAGCTCCACGAGGTCTCCGTTTACCGGGACGCCGAGATCGCACTCCAGGCCGATCGCCCGGCCTACATCCATACCGTGGCGTTCGGCCCGTTTTGCGTAAACGCCGACGAGTTCCAGTTCGGGCTTATCGAGTACCAAACGGGCGATACCCGACCCCATCTGACCGGTGCCGAGCACCATGACTCGGACCGGCTCACGCATGCGCTGCCTTCACGTGCGCCGCCCGCGTCTGTCCGTGCGGCCGTCGCAGATGGGCGACGTCAGACGTCAACGTGTTCCCGACGCGTCGAGAATATTGTGCGGGGTGTTCAGGCACGCCTCGATTTCCTCGCGGCCCAGGGTTTCGTGTTCTTCAAGTGCCGCATTCAGGCGATCCAGCGCCGCCCGGTGAGTGCGAATAACGTCCGAAGCGCGTGCTTGAGCTTCCGTCAGGAGTTTGCTTACCGCGCTGTCCACCGCCTGTGCAGAGCTCTCGGAGAAGTTGCGCGGTTGCGCGATCTCGCGGCCGAGAAACGGGTGCTCTTCGCTGTCACGCAGATCCACTGGGCCGATATCCTCGGACATGCCCCATCGCGTTACCATCGAGCGCGCCAGTGCGGTGGCCTGGCGGATGTCGTCGTCGGCGCCCGAGCTCACGTTGCCCAGAACTTCCTGCTCGGCTGCTCTGCCCGCCAGCATCAATGTCAGCCGGTCCCGAAGGTAGTCCTCCGGGAATGTATGCCGTTCTACCTCGGGCAATTGCTGAGTAACGCCCAGAGCCCGCCCGCGCGGGATGATGGTCACTTTATGTAACGGATCGGCGTTCGGCAGGTGATATGCGACGAGCGTGTGCCCCGACTCATGCACCGCCAGCCGGTGCCGTTCCTCGGGCTGGATAGCCAGGGTACGCACGGTACCCAGCAGGAGTTTGTCACGCGCTTCGTCGAAGTGCGTCATGTGCACCTTCTCCGCATCCTCGCGCGCAGCCAGCATGGTGGCCTCGTTTACCAGGTTTTTGAGGTCGGCACCCGAAAATCCCGGTGTACCGCTCGCCAGCACACCCAGATCGACGTCTTCCGCCAGCTGCACTTTGCGTGTGTGCACGTACAGTACTTCGAGCCGCCCGTTGCGGTCCGGCAGATCCAGCGTCACGTGCCGGTCGAAACGGCCGGGTCGCAGAAGCGCGGGATCCAGCACGTCCGGGCGATTCGTGGCAGCCAGCACGATCACGGCCTCGTGGCCGGTGAATCCATCCATCTCCGCGAGGATCTGGTTCAGGGTCTGCTCGCGCTCGTCATGGCCGCCGCCCAGCCCGGTGCCGCGGGTGCGGCCGATGCTGTCCAGTTCATCGATGAAAATGATGCTCGGTGAATTCTTGACCGCTTCCTCGAACAGATTGCGCACCCGGCTCGCGCCGACACCGACGAATACCTCGATGAACTCGGAACCGGATATGGAATAGAAAGGCACACCGGCCTCGCCTGCCAGCGCTTTTGCCATGAGCGTCTTGCCGGTTCCGGGCGGGCCCATGAGCAGAACACCACGCGGGACTTCAGCACCCAGTGCGCGGAAACGTTCCGGCTCCTTGAGGAACTCGACCAGTTCGACGACCTCCCGTTTGGCGCTGTCCTGACCGGCGACGTCGCTGAATTTGGTCGTTGGTACTTCGGCTTTTTTGGCCCCGCCTTTGAGGAACTTGCCGAGCTCTCCGCGTCCTCCCAAGCCGCCCGTCAGATTGCGCGTCGCCCGTCGCATGATCCACCACCAGAAACCGATGATCAGCACCCAGGGAAGCAGCGAGATCAGCACCGACCACAGTCCGCCCGTTTTTTCGGGTTCGACTTTCACTTCCACTCGTTTGTCTTCCAGCAACGCGAGCAGGCTGTCGTCGCCCAGCATCGGGATACGTGTTTTGAAGCGACTGAAAGTCTGTGCCACAGGGCCGATCTGACTAGGCTCGACCAGGATCCCCGAAATCTCGTAGCCGCGCATTGTGAGCGCCTCGACGTTGTCCTCGTTCAACAGGCGTTTGAACTCGGAGTACGACACCTCGGGCACAGGCGTGGGGGACATGGTGCGCAGCAACAGGGCGTTGACGAGCAGTATCGCGAGCGCGATCCAGATCAGATGGATCCAGGTGAGGCGCTTGTCGGGACGCCACCGATTGTTGCCGTTCATACCCGCCTCTAATGGGATCCGCGCGTGGCAGAGTGGCCGGTCACTCGAACTGCTGGCTTGCAGTCGATCAGTATCTGAATGAATCTTCGCCTTGTTGCGAGCCTTGCAGCTTGATGCAGATCAATCCCTTCCAAGCGGCCGCGCGCATAAGGCGTTACGATGTAACGGCGCCACGCGATCACCGATTGGCTGACGACAAGGTCGGGGGAGTTGATTAATGGCATTTAATCTCAGAAATCGCAATTTCCTCAAGCTGCTCGATTTCTCGCCCAAGGAGATTCGTTATCTGCTCGATCTCGCCAGACAACTCAAAGCAGCAAAATATGCGGGCACGGAGCAGCCCCGCCTGAAGGGAAACAACATTGCGTTGATCTTCGAGAAGACCTCTACGCGTACCCGCTGCGCGTTCGAAGTGGCGGCGCACGATCAGGGCGCGCACGTGACGTTTCTTGGGCCCACCGAATCGCAGATCGGCATGAAAGAATCGATGAAGGATACCGCGCGCGTGCTGGCCCGGATGTATGACGGTATCGAGTTTCGCGGCTTCGATCAGGATGCGGCAGAAGAGCTCGGCCGTCATGGTGTGCCTGTGTGGAACGGTTTGACGAATGAATACCACCCCACTCAGGTGCTGGCAGATCTGTTGACCATGATCGAATATTCGACCAAACAGTTACACGATATTGTTTTTTGCTACGTGGGCAACGCGCATAACAACATGGGCGACTCGCTGCTCGTCGGCGCGGCCAAGATGGGCATGGATCTACGCATAGCCGCACCGGACGAATACCAACCTGAAGACCAGCTGGTTGCAGAATGCATGGAGATCGCCAAGAAGTCCGAAGCGACGTTAACGATTACCGAAGATATCGAATCGGCGGTCAGGGGTGTTGATTTTTTGTATACCGACGTCTGGGTGTCCATGGGTGAGCCTGACTCGGTATGGGAGGAGCGCATTCGTGTATTGAAGCCTTATCAAGTCAACGCCCGACTGCTGAAGGCGACCGGTAACCGAAACGTGAAATTCATGCATTGTCTGCCGGCTTTTCATAACCGTGAGACAAAAATAGGCAAGCTGATATACGAACAGTACGGGCTGGAAGCGATGGAGGTTACCGAACAGGTTTTCGAATCGGAAAATTCGATTGTTTTTGAGCAGGCGGAAAACCGCATGCATACCATAAAGGCAGTAATGGTGGCGACGCTGGGTTGATCGTGCGTGTCGTGGTTGCATTGGGTGGCAACGCGCTGCTACGGCGTGGTCAACCGCTGACTGTCGACAATCAACGCCACAACGTACGCTTGGCGGCACAAGCGCTGGCACCTCTCGCGGGTGAGCACGAGCTGGTTATTTCCCACGGTAACGGGCCACAGGTCGGCTTGCTGGCTTTACAGGGTGCTGCCTGCAAACCCGATGAGATCTATCCGCTCGATATCCTGGATGCCGAGACCGAGGGCATGATCGGTTATCTCATTGAACAGGAGCTTGCCAACATACTGCCCGTCGACCGTCGCTGCGCGACGTTGTTGACTCAGGTCGAAGTCGATGCCAGCGATCCCGCTTTCAAGAGACCGTCAAAACCTATCGGACCGGTCTATCAGCAAGCGGAGGCGGTTGCATTGGCTCGGGATCGGAACTGGTCCATTGCAGGAGATGGGAAAGGTTTCCGCAGAGTCGTTGCTTCGCCACGTCCGCTCAGAATCATCGAATTGCCTGTGATCGAATTACTGGTTGACCAGGGTGTCATCGTCATTTGCGGGGGTGGTGGCGGAATACCGGTTGTCCGCCGCAATGACGGCGCATTGATCGGTGTCGAGGCAGTCATCGACAAAGACTTCGCCAGCGCGCTGTTGGCTCAGGAACTCGCGGCGGAAGCTTTTCTCATGCTCACCGATGTGGATGCGGTGTATCGGGATTGGGGAAGTTCCGAACAAAGAGGGATTCGCTGCATTGCGCCCGCGGATCTACGTGGATTCTCCTTCGCCGCCGGATCAATGGGCCCGAAGGTAACGGCGGCTTGTGAATTCGTTGAAGCCACCGGCGGTGTTGCGGGGATTGGGCGGTTGCAGGATGCATACGACATACTCAATGGCTGGGCAGGCACGACGGTGCGAAATGATTGCATGTCCCCGGCCTGGTGGGATGAGAACGATTGATCGCAGTGAGGTCGTGAAGGTCAGGCTATCGCCACGCTAGCCCGCATATTTCACGAAGGCGGCTGCGTACCCCATACGTTTGCGAGTGGAATCAACTTGTTAGATGTACATTTGCGCAATGTTGCGCGGGCACACTTTGTACCTATTCACTTTCAGGAAAAATCTGGCGTTGTATATCGAACGATCGACCTTGAGCAATAGTCCGGCTATTACTCTGCGGTCGATCGTTCAATCTACTTAGCCACATTTTCCCTGAGAAGCGAATCCTTCGTGAAATATTCGGGCTAGTTCACGAACTCTTTAGATCGCAAAAAATCCAATACGAGATCGCTCAATTTCACATCCCCTGCCTCGGCAAATTCATAAGCGACGCGGGCGACGGGTTTATTCAGTTCCACCAGGGCACTCAAATCGCAGGGTGTCGCGGCGATGACGATGTCGGCGTCCGCTGCGTTAATGGTTCTGCCCAGGGCCTGCAATTGCTCCTGGTGATAGCCAATCGCGGGCAGCACGCGGCCGATATGCGGATACGCTGTGTAAATGTTGGCGATTTCATCATCGGCGCTGCTGCGTGGATCGACGATCTCTTTCACACCCGTCTGGGTAGCCGCGACATAGCCCGCCCCGTAAGCCATGCCGCCGTGCGTAATTGTCGGTCCATCCTCGACAATCAACACGCGCATGTCCTTTACGCGTTGAGGATCATCGAGTTGTACGGGTGAAGCACCTTGGACCAGGGAGGCTGTTTCGTTTATTTGGCGAGCGGTTTGGGAAACACGCTCAATGTCCTCTTCCCGCGCAGTGTTCACTTTGACCACGACCATAATGTCTGCCATACGCAACACGGCTTCGCCAGGATGATGGGTGGTTTCGTTGCCGGCCCGCAGCGGATCGATCAGAACGATATGCAGGTCCGGGCGTACGAAAGGAAAGTCGTTATTGCCGCCATCCCACAGAATCACGTCACATTCTGATTCCGCGAGGGCTACGATGCCGGCGTAGTCGACGCCCGCAAAGACCACGTTACCAAGCGCGATATGCGGTTCGTACTCCTCCCGTTCCTCGACTGTGCATTTGGCCTCGTATAAGTCGGTGTTCGACGCGAACCGCTGAACCGCCTGGTTCTCCAGATCGCCATAGGGCATGGGATGGCGAATTACCGCTACCTTCAGGCCATGCTGTTTCAGCAGCTTCGACAGCCAGCGGGTGGTTTGCGATTTACCGCAGCCGGTGCGAACCGCGGACGTGGCAATAACCGGCACATTGGCGCGCAACATCGTGCGTTCAGGGCCGAGCAGAACAAAGTCGGCGCCACTTGCGAGAACGATTGATGCTTTGTGCATGACATGAGCGTGGCTCACATCACTGTATGCAAAGGTAACCTGGTCGATGTCTTCTTTGTGGCACAGTGCTTCCAGTTCAGCTTCGTCAACGATGGGAATCCCGTCTGCATAGGCCTTACCGGCCAATTGCGCGGGATAACGCCGATCAGCGATCTCTGGAATCTGTGTGGCGGTAAAGGCTACTACCTCGAAGTCCGGATTGTCACGGTACACTGTATTGAAATTGTGAAAATCGCGCCCCGCGGCACCCATGATGACGACACGAGTCGGTCGATCTTGTTCCATTCTTCTCTCCAGTAGTGCCATCGGGTCGATTAATGGCGCCGCTGTGTTGCCAGCGAACGAGCCGCAAGAACGGCGCACGGAAAAAAGCGACAGTTGCGATCCGCTGCCACTGTCCTGCATTACCGGAGGCCAAACGACATATCGGTGATTCGCTTATCCTCCACAGGCACTCCGTGAACAAGATGCGAGAGACAATTCAGAATAGGGTTGACCCATATCAACGGGAGATGTGTTATGTCGTCATGGGTGTGCACTTTCGTCCATGTCGGAGGCCTCGATATCGTGCGGGTCAACGGTGGACGGCGAAATCAGGGTGCTAATCTGTTGAGCAGAATTTCTGGCGGACAAGGTCCCTGGGGCAGTGACAGGCCTTGCCAGAAACGGGCGATGGATTCTGGAAAAAGGTCTTGAATGAATGTCTCGTCGCGAAGCCGGTTCTTTGGAACATGTACAACGGTTAGGTGAGGATGGTGTTCAATGAGGTAGTTCAATTTTTTTTGCCGCGACTTGATCGGTGTACTGGCGCCGTCGATTTTCACGCCAATCAGCTGTGCTGACAGACTGAAGGCAATATCGAGTTCAGCAAAGCTTGGCTGGCGGGCGTCAAAAGCCGGCGGCAACAGGATCTGGGCTTGAGGCAATGGAAGCCACGCGGAGAAAACCCAATCCCGGTAATCGAAAATTTCATTGTCTGACGGGCCCGCGCCCAATTCGTGTTTGTGAACTTCCAGTTGTGCGCGCGCAAATTCCAGATAACGTTCCAGAAACAGGCGGATGAGCTTCGAGAAAGGAGAGCTGCGATTGATGATTCGTTCGCGGCAGAGATCGAATATGTCTCCAGTGGATTTGACCTGCGACATTTGCTGGAATGAAATATCGATCCACCCGGGGCTGCTCAATCGCAAGCCAAGCGAAACCGGCGACACCAACGCATATCGGTTGGTCAACTCTGCCGGACGTTCACCTGGGCGTTGGCCGAAACCATTGGCGATAGTTTCCGGATTCGTGACGATGCCATAAACGATGAGCGTTTGCGGGCGATCCTGGGACAGGAAATCCGGATATTCCTGAATCATGTTCGCTTACAATTCATCGTGTCTAAATATCCAACTCCATGATGTACAATCCGCCCGCCCATCGATCACCGGCGTAAACAATGCCGTTTTCGTCAACGTAAACTTCATTCATCTGGATAGCGTTGACGCGCGAGTTTGCAGGCGCCGGTGGCACAAAATAGGCGATTAATTCGGGTTGATACGGATTGTTCAGATCGTAAACGCGAATGCCGGCATTAAAGAACGCGCCGACGATGATTTCCTCGCTGTGAAAAGAGGGGCCGGGGCGGTTCTCATGCAGATTGTGTGAACCGAAGCGTCCGCCCCTGTGACCATATTCCTCTACCGGCGGCAACGGCAAGGTGCTGATCGGCACCAGGTTCTTCTCGTTCCGGGCATCGATAACCCAGGTCAGTTTGGGCCAATCCTCGGCGTCGTCCTTGATGCACTCATCGGTGACGACCAGCAATCCCCGATCGAACAGAGGCATTACGGTGTGCGTGAAACCGGGATACGGGTTGTGCGGACTCCAATGTGAAACAGCTTCCGGTCTGGACTTGTCGGCTATGTCGAGAATAAATGCGCCGCCGTCGATATAGCCGAGATAGGCCCTGTCCGGATGGTCGGGATAGACATTGGCATTGTGGAGGCGAAACGCATCCCCGCCGCGTAATTGATCCATCGGTTCAGGGATGATCCGCTCCGGCGGCGGGGCATCGTCACCCTCACGTGTTCCCGGGTACCACCAACGTCCGATTTCCTCCATTTTACCTGGGTTGCGAACGTCGATAATCTGATAGATCTGATCGTCACGTGGATGACGCGGCGTAAAATCCGGGGCGCCGCTGGCCATATGGACATATTGACCGTCAACGAACCAAAGGCAATGAACGCCACGCGAATGCGGCCCCGCGGTGGAATGGAACCCGATTGATTTCGGGTTTGCAGGATCACTGACGTCAAACAGTTCAATGCCGGCGGGCTCAAGACCCAATTCATAGACCTGGTAGGCAACCGCCAGGATATCGCCGGTCACCTCGAGCGAGTTGGAACGCATTTTCTGATGCGGCAGTTCCGTTTGGCATACGACCACGGTGTTTTTTGGATCTGTCACGTCGACACCGGTAAAATTTTTTGGCGGCCCTTCATGCGCTATCCACAATATACGCCTGCCTTTGCCGGTCACCTGCAGGGCCATTCCCTCGCCAACGCCGCCAAAGCCACCCAGGGTGTTCTGCGAAAGCAGGCTCATGTTTTTTGAAAGTGTGTCAGACATGCCGATTTTCAGACTCCCAACTGGTTTATGTCGCTGTCACTATGCGGATGAAGTTTCTAGAATACGAGTATTCGATCAGTGAAAGGTTCGAGGATAACCCGAATGCCGGTTGCAGAAATCAGCTCCAGACTGAACAGGGCTCCTGTTTCGATCATAACCGGGTTTCTTGGGAGTGGCAAAACGACCCTGCTCAATCATCTGGTTCATCAGGAGGGCATGGAATCGACTGCCGTGATCATCAACGAAATTGGTGAGGTTGGGCTGGATCACCTTTTGGTGGAGTCGGCGATCGAGAACATCCTGATGCTTGAGAACGGGTGTATCTGCTGTTCGATCCGGGGCGATCTGATCGATACGATTTGCGATTTGTTCGCCAAAGTTCAAAATGCTCAGATACCGGAATTTACCCGTATCCTTGTCGAGACCACCGGCTTGGCCCACCCCGGTCCAATTGTGCAGAGCCTGCAGTGTGAGGAGGCGGTTATCCGCCGCTGCCGCCTGGATTGTGTTATTACCATGGTCGATGGCGTTCAGGGCGCGGTGCAAATCGCTCAATACGAGGAGGCGGTAACGCAAATTGCCCAGGCGGATACTGTCCTTTTGACTAAATCCGATCTCTGTGCGCCGGGCTCGCTGGTGAATTTGCGCCACGAGATTCTGCAGATAAATCCGGCCGTGACCATTACCGCCGTTGAGTTTGGACGCATCGATCCCGACAGACTGTTCCGAACAGTCGGCAAGGACCGTCCGTTAACCGCCACACACCATCATCGTGAGGTCTCGAACGGAGAGCATCGTCACGGTGAAATATTCACGTGCTCGTTGATCCACGATGCGCCTCTCGATGAAGCTCGACTGCGTAATTGGCTGGCGATGATCTATTCCCTGAAACCTCATGCGATGCTGAGGCTGAAAGGTTTCGCCAGGTTGCTGCATTCGAGCAGGCCCTTATTCATTCAAGCCGTCGGCGCTACCATCAGTTCAATTGAATGGCTGGACGAGTGGCCAGATGGCAACCCGGCAACCCGGTTAGTTTTCATTTTCAAGGGAATGTCCCCGCATGCCGTGAAGGAGAGTTTTCAGCGGCATGTGATGATCTAGGCGACCTGCGGTTTCCTGTCTCAGGTGGCGGTCGCTCGATGCCATGCCGTATAATAGCGAGAACGTTTTTGCCGTTTCCCGGATACGCCGGGGCTTCCAACTCGGTTCGAAAAACGTCAACGGAGGATATCAAGTGAGAAATACATTCGTGACAAAAGTCGCGGCGGCGTCCTTTACGGCGGTGACCGCGCTGACATTCATATCATCGCCGGCGATGGCCGCATGGCCCGAACAACCCATAGAAATGGTTTGCGCGACGAGCCCCAAATCCGGTGCCGCCCACTGGTGCCGCCTTATGTCCAGCATCGTCTCGAAGGAGCTGGGAACACGTGTCGATGTGCTGTTTGAGGGCGGTGGCGGCGGCAACACTGCGGCGGAATATGTCGCCAATAAACCGGCGGACGGCTATACCTGGTTACACCGCAATACAAGCTATGCCGGCTACATGAACATGCCCACGTTCAAGCCGGACCCGACCCAGTTCGAGGTTGTGGTGCATATGACCAAGTTCCTGTACGTGATCGGTGTTCCGGCCGACAGTAAATACCAGACGTTTGATGAGGTTATCGCGGACATGAAGGCCAATCCGGGCAAGATTTCCGTGGCCGGGAACAAGCCGGGATCTGCCCACCACCGACATTTGATTAACCTGTTCAGGGCGTTTGACGTGCAATGGAACTATGTGCCCTACAAAGGTTCCGGCGGCGCCATGCGGGA
>Ga0224508_10001807_pt1 | contig 18811 bp, 16 predicted proteins | sample SF_Jan12_sed_USG_4_FD_170157 | JGI IMG/M metagenome (GOLD analysis project Ga0224508, IMG submission 170157) | Sediment microbial communities from San Francisco Bay, California, United States - SF_Jan12_sed_USGS_21 | ecosystem: Environmental > Aquatic > Marine > Sediment | place: USA... | reverse complement strand
TGTGGCTTGGAGTGGCGCTGGTCGCGTTCGTGGTTGCCTCCCGATTCCCGCCGCGGTTCATCGAGTGGTTCGCCCCGTGGGTGTATGGTGCGTCGCTGGCCCTCCTGGTTCTGGTGCTCTTCATCGGGACGGGACCGCAGGGCAGCTGGCTCGAGCTCGGACCGGGTCGTCTGCAACCCGCGGAGGCGGCAAAGCTCGGTACGATCTTCATGCTTGCACGCACGCTCGGGGGCAAGGACCAGGACTTCGCTGGCCTGTCGCGCCTCTGGAAGCCCGTGGCGATCGTCGTGGTCCCATTCGCTCTCGTGCTGCTGCAGCCGGATCTCGGGAGCGCGTTGGTCTTCGGGGTCATCCTGATCGCGGCCCTGTTCTGGGCCGGCGTCCCGCTCATGAAGATCTTTCTCCTCGTGAGCCCGGCCGTGTCCCTCCTCCTGGGGTTCAACGGGTTCGTGTGGGGGGCGTGGTTCATCGTGATCGCCGTGGTTCTCTACTTCCACAGGCCGTTCGTGCTCGAGTCGGTCGGCGTGATTCTGGCGAACTTCGCCGCGGGCGCGCTGACGATCCCGCTCTGGAACAGTTTGGCCACGTATCAGCAAAACCGGCTGGTCGTGTTCCTGGACCCGGAGATCGACCCCAGGGGGGCCGGATGGCATCTCATCCAGTCGAAAGTGTCGATCGGGTCGGGAGGGATGTTCGGTCAGGGGTTCGCAAGCGGGCCGCAGAAGCGACTGGCGTTCCTCCCAGAGCAGCACACCGACTTCGTCTTTTCCGTGGTGGGGGAAGAACTCGGCTTCCTCGGGGTCCTGATTTTTCTGGGTCTCTTCGGTGCGCTGCTGTGGCGTGTCCTGAGAGTGGCCATCGACTCCTCCGATGACTTCGGGAGCACGGTGACGTTCTGCCTGTTCGCCGTGTTGTTCGCGCACCTCGTGGTTAATCTGGGGATGACCGTCGGGCTCATGCCGATTACCGGGCTGCCCCTTCCGCTGATCAGCTACGGGGGGAGCTTTCTCCTTCTCCTCTACGCCGGCTTCGGGGTCGTCCAGCGAGTCGCGGCCGAGCCCTGATCCCGTCGTCTTTCCGACATCCGCCAGTCGAGCCATTTCGGTCGCCCGCGCCCGTCCCGGGGTCGTATATTCCGCGTCGAGGTGCCGCCGTTCGGTCAGTCCCCGCGGCGCTCGTCAAAACGGGAGGAGCCTGATTGTCCTGGTTCAAGAAGCCGAAACAGAAGCTCGTCTCGCAGAAGCGGGATCTGCCCGGCGATATGTGGGACAAGTGCGAGGGGTGCGGCGAGATTCTCTACAGCGGGCGACTGGAGGAAAACCTCCATGTGTGCTCGCACTGCGGACACCATTTCCGAATCACGGCGGACTCGTACGAAGCGCTCCTCCTCGATGACGGGCTGGAAGAGGCGTTCGATGTGTCGCTTCGCTCGACGGATCCGCTCCGCTTCCACGACTCGAAGAGCTATTCGGATCGGATCGACCAGGCCGAGGCCCGCGGCGGGACGCTCGATGCGATCCGCACCGGCCGCGGGCATGTCGACGGTCGGCCGCTATATCTGGGGACGATGGACTTCCGCTTCATCGGAGGGTCCATGGGCTCGGTCGTCGGCGAGAAGATCCGCCGCCTGGCGAAGCGGGCGATCGCGGAATCGAGCCCCATGGTGCTCATCTCCGCATCGGGGGGGGCCCGCATGCAAGAGGGGATCCTGTCTTTGATGCAAATGGCGAAGACCGCCGCCGCGCTCGAACAACTGGCGGCGGCCCGCCTCCCCTACATCAGCGTGCTGACCAACCCCACCACGGGGGGCGTGACGGCCTCTTACGCGATGCTCGGAGACATCATCCTGGCCGAGCCGGGCGCGCTCGTCGGTTTCGCGGGACCGCGAGTGATCAAGGAGACGATCCGACAGGATCTTCCCGACGGCTTCCAGCGCGCAGAGTTCCTGGAGGAACACGGGATGGTCGATCGAATCGTCCCTCGACCCGAGCTTCGCGGAGCGATCGCGAGCTTGCTCCGCCACATGTGCTGACGCGCGCGACTGCCGAGCCTGCGGGGGCCCTCGACCGTCTCTTCGCGGCCCGTCCCATGGGGGCAATGGAGTGGGGACTCGAGCGCATCGAAGCTTTGCTGGCAGCGCTCGGCGATCCGCACCACGCGTTCGCATCGGTCCATATCTCGGGAACCAACGGAAAGGGCTCGACCGCCCTGTTCTGTGCGCGACTGCTGGAGGCTCACGGGGCGCGCGTCGGTCTCTACACATCGCCGCACCTGCACGACATCTCGGAGCGTTTCGTCGTCGACGGGGAACCGATCGACCGTGCGAAGCTGGACAGGATCGCGGCCCGGATCACCGACCTGCCCGAGACCAGACCGGCGACCTACTTCGAGGTGGCGACCGCCCTGGCTTTCGAAGCGTTCCGGGAAGCCGGCGTGGAGTGGGCCGTGGTCGAGACCGGGCTCGGAGGTCGGCTGGATGCGACGAACGTTTTGACCCCTCGGGTCTCGTGCGTCACGACGATCGGACTGGACCACGCCGATATCCTGGGAAGCTCGCTCGAGGCCATCGCAGCCGAGAAGGCGGGGATCTTCAAGCCGCACGTCCCTGCGGTGATCGGTCTGATTCCGGATCCCGCGCGCCCGATTCTGGAGGAGGCGGCTCGCCGGGCGGAGGCCCCACTGCGGACGCTCGGCGAAGAGACGTCGATCTGGGACGTGTCGACGTCGCTCGACGGCACTCGATTCCGATATCGGTCTCCGGTCTGGCCGGACGATCTCGAGCTTTTCATACCCCTGGTGGGCCGGCACCAGGCCCAAAATGCTGGGCTCGCTCTGCTGGCTCTGGAGGCTGCCGGAGTCGATCCACGCGCCGACGTGATCGCCATCGCGCTGGAGGCGGTTGCCCTGCCAGGTCGCTTCGAAGTGCGGCGCGGGGGGGACTGCGTGGTGGTGTACGACATCGCCCACAACCGGGAGGGCCTGGACGTCGTGCTCCGCACCCTCGAGGAGGTCGGGGCGCCGAGACCCTGGGTCGCCGTGGTGGGCATCCTGGCCGACAAGCCATGGTCCGGCATGCTCGGGATGCTGCGTCTTGACATGCAGGCTATCATTTTGACCCAGGCGCCGTCGGCGCCGGAGGCACGGCGGTGGAACCTCGCTGCCGTCGTCGTGGAGGAGGAGGCCGGGACGGCCCTCGTTGTGGAGGCGGATCTCGGAAGGGCCCTCGAGCTCGCGAACGAGCTGGGGGCGGGAGGAACGGTGCTCGTGACCGGCTCTGCCTATACGGTTGGAGATGCGAGGGGGCGACCGGGCCCGACTCGAACGTCAGGGGAATGACGAATGCTATACGATCCGATGTTGGTCCAGCCCATGCGCGACGAGCTCACGCGACTGGGAGTGCAGGAGCTCCGTACGGCCGAGGAGGTCGAGGAGGCCCTGTCGGGCTCGGAAGGCACGGCCCTCGTGGTCGTGAACTCCGTGTGCGGGTGCGCGGCCCGTAACGCGAGACCTGCCGTGGCCCTCGCTCTCGAGCACAACACTCAACCGGGGGCCGTGGTGACCGTCTTTGCCGGTCAGGACATCGAGGCCACGGCTCAGGCCCGGGAGTACTTCGCCGGGTTCCGGCCTTCCTCGCCCTCCATCGGCCTGCTGCGCGACGGCGACGTCGTCTTCATGCTGGAGCGACATCAGATCGAGGGGCGAGAAGCAGCGGACATCGCCGAGGACCTCGAGGGAGCCTTCGATCAGTTCTGCACCGCGGCGTAGGTCGCGCCAACCCGCGGACGCGCCGATGACGGGAGGCGACCCTTGAGCTCGGAGGACGTCCAGAGCCTCGCCGGGTTTCGCGAGTTCTTTCCGGCCGAATTCGCCCTCCGCCAACACATCTTCGCCGCCTGGCGGCGCGTGGCCGCGCGGTATGGGTTCGTCGAGTATGACGGCCCGCCGCTGGAGCCCCTGGAGCTCTACACGCGCAAATCGGGGGAGGAGATCGTCGGTCAGCTTTACAGCTTCACCGACAGGGGGGGGCGGGAAGTCGCTCTTCGTCCCGAGATGACACCGAGCTTCGCCCGGATGATCTCCGCTCGGGCGGGGGGTCTGCCGAAGCCCATCCGCTGGTTCTCGATTCCGCAGCTGTTTCGATTCGAGCGCCCGCAACGAGGCCGGCTTCGGGAGCACTTCCAGCTCAACATGGACATCGTGGGCGAGTCGGACCCCCTGGCGGACGCGGAGATCATCGCGGCCGCGCTCGACGCGCTCCGTGAGCTTGGACTCGACGAAACGCACATCGTCGCCCGGGTCTCCGACAGACGTCTGGTCTCGGCCATCCTGACGGCCGAGGGTGTGTCGGATGACCGGCATCTCGCGGTGTACGCAGTGCTCGACAAGGCGGATCGCGAGACGCCCGAGTGGCTGTCCGAGCGGCTCGAGGCCGCCACCATCGAAGAGGGAACGCGGGCACGGCTCCTCGAGTTGCCCACGCTGGGGCTGGAGGAGGTCCGCCTCAGATACGCACGTGACGAGGCGATTCTCGCGGCGGCGGACTCGCTCGACCTTGTGCTCTCCCATCTGGGATCGGCCGGGTTCGGCGACTATGCGCGTTTTGATGCCGGGCTCGTGCGGGGCCTGGCATACTACACCGGGACGGTGTTCGAGATATGGGAGCGAAGCGGAGACCTGCGCGCGGTCTGCGGCGGGGGACGGTACGACGATCTCCTGGCGTCGCTGGGGGGTGTCGATCTTCCCGCCCTCGGTTTCGGCATGGGAGATGTAGTGCTCGCCGAACTCCTGAGGGATCTCGAGCTCGCGCCAGACGCGACGCTCGAGATCGACGATTTCATCGTATGCGTGTCCGATGATCAGAGGGGGACCGCTCTGGCCGTCGGGGCGGCACTCCGGCGCCAGGATCGCCGGGTGATCTACGATCTTCGCGAGCGGGGCGTGGGACGCCAGTTCAAGACGGCCAACCAGCTCGGGGCCGCACGCGCCATCGTGGTCGGCCCCGACGACGTCGCGCGGGGCGTTGTCGTGACGAAGGACATGTCGTCGGGGGATACGGGCGAGATCGAGCTCGGTGAGCTCCTGGACGGCCCGGATGAGTAACCGCACGGATCGGCAGGGCACGGCGTGGCCAAACAGGGACTGACCCCGCAGGGTGAGGACTTCTCGGCCTGGTACAACGAGATCGTGCAGGCCGCGGAGCTCGCGAGCCACTCTCAGGTTCGAGGGTGCATGGTGGTGCGCCCCTACGGCTACCGGATCTGGGAGCTCATTCAGGCGGGGCTCGACCGGATGTTCAAGGACACCGGTCACGAGAACGCATACTTCCCTCTGTTCCTCCCGAAGTCGGCGCTCGATCGAGAGGCCGATCACGTCGAGGGCTTCGCTCCGGAGACGGCCGTCGTCACGCACGCCGGCGGTCGTGAGCTCGAGGAGCCACTCGTCGTGCGCCCGACGTCGGAGGCGATCATCTGGCCGATCCTGGCGGACTGGATCCAGTCCTACCGCGACCTGCCCGTCCTCTTGAACCAGTGGGCCAACGTCGTCCGCTGGGAGCTCCGAACGCGACCGTTTCTGCGGACGACCGAGTTTTTGTGGCAAGAGGGGCATACGGCGCACGCCACGGACGAGGAGGCCGAGGAGGAGGCCCGGCGCATGCTCGGGGTCTACCGCACGTTCATGGATGAGCACATGGGGCTGGCGGTCGTCACGGGCGAGAAGACCCCGGATGAGAGATTTGCCGGGGCCAAGCGGACCTATGCGACCGAAGCGCTGATGAAGGACGGCAAGGCGCTGCAAGCGGGGACGAGTCATCACCTCGGTCAGAACTTCGCGCGAGCATTCGACGTGCAGTTCCAGACCGAGCACGGGGAGCACGACTACGTTTGGAGCACGTCCTGGGGGGTCTCGACGCGCTTGATCGGAGCGCTGATCATGACGCACGGAGATGATCAGGGCCTCGTGCTCCCCCCGAGGCTCGCCCCGTTCCAGGTCGTGATCGTTCCGATCTGGAAGAGCGATGAGGAACGAGCCCGCGTGATGGACACGGCGTGTCGATTGGAGCTCGAATTGGGGGAGATGGGCGTCCGGGTGAAGCTCGACGGTCGGGAGACCCACAATCCGGGGGCGAAGTTCTACGAATGGGAGCGAAAAGGCGTACCGCTCCGGATCGAGATCGGGCCGCGCGACATCGAGGCGGGACAGGCCGTACTCGTTCGTCGTCTCGTGCTGGAAGGACAGGACCGGAAGGCCGCTACGGGGCTCGACGGGTTGTCGGAATCTGTTCCCGCCCTGCTCGATGAGATCCAGAGCTCCATGCTCGAAGCGTCCCGTGCGCGGAGGGAGGCGTCCTCGAGGCGCGACTTCGGGTCGTACGAGGATCTCCGGTCGTGGATCGAGGAGTCCCCGGGGTTCGCCTTCGCGGGGTGGTGCGGTGGAGTCGAATGCGCGAGACGCGGCAAGGAAGACCTCAAGGTAACGATTCGGGTGATACCCGACGAAGAGTTCAGGTCGGATGACGTCCCGACTCGCTGCGTCGTCTGCGACCAGCCGTCGACGACGGAAGCGTTGTGGGCCAGGGCGTACTGAGCCCTCGCAGAGAACGAGGACACGCGAGCGCCGGGCGCTCGAGGAGAGTGAGATAGGTGAGTCGGGTTCTGATTCTGGATTTCGGATCGCAGTTCACGCAGTTGATCGCGCGTCGCATCCGGGAGGAACGGGTCTACTGCGAGGTCCACCCGCCGACAAGGGATGCGGACTGGATTCAGGAGTTCGACCCGGCCGCCATCATCCTCTCCGGTGGACCGGCGAGCGTCTACGACGACGGGGTTCCACAGCCGGACCCGGATGTGCTCAACCTCGGTGTTCCGGTCCTGGGGATCTGCTACGGCATGCACCTGATCGCGCAATTGCTGGGTGGCGAGGTGACTGCATCGGAGCGGCGTGAGTATGGGCGCGCGAGCTTCCAGGTGCAGCAGGGGAAGGGGCTCTTCACCGGTTTCGATGATGGCGAGGCGACCCAGGTCTGGATGAGTCACGGAGACGAGTTGCCGTCTGCGCCTCCGGGGTTTCAGGTACTCGGAACGACCGAGAACTCGGTCGCTGCGATCTGGTCGCCCGACCGGGACATCTGGGCGGTTCAGTTCCACCCGGAGGTGGCCCACACGACTCGCGGGGACGAGATCCTCCGAAATTTTCTCTTCGAAGTAGCGGGGTGCGAGGCGGACTGGACGCCATCGAGCATCATCGAGCATCACGTCGAGGACATCCGTCGCCGGGTCGGTGACGGGCACGTCATCTGCGGCTTGTCCGGAGGCGTCGACAGTGCGGTGGCGGCCGCAATGGTACAGCGCGCGGTGGGAGACCAACTGGTATGCATCTTCGTCGACACCGGGCTGCTCCGAAAGAACGAACGGGTGTCGGTGGAGGAGGTGTTCCGCGACCACGAAGGCATGCGGCTCGAGGTCGTCGACGCAACCGACCGCTTTCTGGACGCCCTTTCCGGCATCGCGGATCCTGAAGAGAAGCGGATCCGAATAGGGCACACGTTCATCGACGTCTTCGAGGAGGCGGCGGGCCGCCACGGGAACGCGAAGTTCCTCGTGCAGGGCACGCTCTATCCAGATGTGATCGAGTCCGTCTCCGTGTCGGGACCGTCCGTCACCATCAAGTCGCATCACAACGTCGGCGGTCTCCGCCCAGACCACCCTTTCGATCTCATCGAGCCGCTCCGCGACCTCTTCAAGGACGAGGTCCGCGAAGTCGGACGTGAGCTTGGCCTTCCGGAGCACATCGTCGGCCGCCACCCGTTCCCGGGCCCCGGGCTCGCGATCCGCATCATCGGCGACGTGACCCGGGAGAAGCTCGAGACCCTGCGTGACGTCGATGCGATCTATCTGGAGGAGATACAGCGCGCCGGTCTGTACGACGAGATCTGGCAGGCCTTCGCGGTCCTCCTGCCGGTTCAGTCCGTGGGCGTCATGGGCGACGCGAGGACCTACGAGAACGTCGTCGCGCTGCGAGCGGTGACGAGTCGAGATGGCATGACGGCGGACTGGTTCCAGTTCCCACACGATGTCCTCGGACAGGCCTCGAATCGGATCATCAACGAGGTCCGCGGCGTGAATCGAGTGACGTACGACATTTCTTCGAAACCGCCCGCGACGATCGAATGGGAATGAGGACAGGGCTGGAGCGAGGCGCCCCGTGATCGACGCGACGGAGATCGTCGGATGGTGGGATCGGTACCTGCAGATCGCCGAGATCGAAGACTACCCGGGCGCGCTCAACGGTCTGCAGGTCGAGGCGACACGTCCGGTCACGAAGATCGGGGCGGCCACCGACGCGTGTCAGGCGACGATCGATCTCGCGGTGGGAGAAGGATGCGAGCTTCTGCTGGTTCACCACGGGCTCTTCTGGGGTGGCGTGTCGCCGCTGACCGGGCCCTCGTTTCTCAGGGCGCGCACTCTGATCGAGGCGGGGACCGGGCTCTATTCGGCGCATCTACCTCTGGACCTTCACGAAGAAGTCGGAAACAACGCCTTGCTCGCGAAGGCGCTCGAAATGCCCATCGAGGGTCGCTTCGGTCCGTTCGGAGGGCGGGATCTCGGTGTGGTCGTGACAGCGGGACGATCGCGCGAGGAGCTCGTCGATCTGGTGACTGGCGTTTGTGGGGGTCCCGTGACGCTCATCCCCGGCGGGCCGGAGCGTGTCGAGCACCTCGCCATCCTGTCCGGTGGTGGCGGATCGATGATCGCCGCGGCCGTCGATTCGGGGGCGGATGCCCTGCTCACGGGGGAGGGGAATCACCACACCTACCACGAGGCGATGGAACTCGGGATCAACGTCCTGTACGCGGGGCATTACGCGACGGAGACATTCGGCGTTCGGAAGCTGGCAGAGGTCACCGCGGACCGTTTCCGGATCGAATCGCGCTTCTTCGATGTGCCGACGGGTCTCTGATCGTGGATCCGGCGCGCCTGCCGACTAGAAGACCGAGACCTTGATGTCCTTCAGGTAACGATCCGGTCGATCCCGGATGTCCTTCATCAGGATCGCGACCTCCTCGCTCGCCGCCTGCAGGTTCGCGAGCGTCTCCGTGAGACCATCGTACAGTTCCTCATCCGTCAGCATCTTCCCAAGCGTGCCTTCGCCCTCCGCCAGCCGGGTCGTAATCGTGGCGAGGGCCGAGCTCGTGGAGTCGAAGCTGGCGCTGGCAGAAGCCAGACGCGTGGACAGCGTATCGAGGTTCGCGAGGGACCGGTCGAGCTCGGGAGAGCTTGCCAGGTCTGCCAGCTCGACGGTCGCGGCGTCGAGGTTGCCGAGCAAGGCGTGAACCGCCTCCCGTTCGCTCGCCATCAGATCCTCCAGCTCCAGCATGGCGGAGGTGAAGGCCCGCGAACTCGCGTTCAGGTTCTCGATCATCTCGTCGGACAATACTCCCTGCACGCGCTCCAGCAGGATGCCGGTCTCGTCACCGAGGCTGGAGGCGAGCGACATGAGATCCGAGGAGCGCCCCAGAACGATCGTGTCACCGGACGTCAGTGCCGCGGTGGCCGCGCCCGGTAGCAGCTCCAACATCTGGGCCCCGAGGAAGCCCGCGGGCTTGATGACCCCTCGCGTATCGGCGGGGAGATCGATGTCCGTGAAAAAGGACATGGAGAGAACCACCCGAGTGGGTTCGAGTACGACCTCGTCGACCCGGCCGACCTCGACGCCGCGCAGGAAGATCGGGGAGGCGGGCGTGATCTGGCCGGCGTCCGCTCCCACACCATGTACTTGCAGCGTGCTTCCGCCGACCCTGAAGTCGGAGATCCAGAAGAGTCCGAGAACCAGGGCAATCAGAGAAACGAGTACCAGGATGCCCACCTGGACTTCGGCGCCGCGATCGCGCAAGCCGGGGTCTCTCACGCGACCTCCATCGTCGGGGCAGAATCAAGGAATTCGCGCACGACCGGGTTGGTCGTCGTCCGGAGCTCGTCAGGGGTCCCCTCGGCCTGAACGAGTCCATCGGCAAGCAGGACGATGCGGTCCGCGAGGTAGAATGCGGAAGGCACGTCGTGGGTCACGATGATGCTGGTTGCCTCCACCTGCCGGTTCACGCTCGCGATCAACTCGTTGATCCTGGTTGCATTCACAGGATCGAGCCCCGTTGTGGGCTCGTCGTAGAGGATGTATCGCCGCTCCCCGATGATTGCACGAGCAATTCCGACGCGGCGCTGCATACCGCCCGAGAGCTCGGCCGGGACGAGGTCCAGGACGTCCACTCCGAGATTGACGTGACCCAGGGCCTTCTGCGCCATTGCCTCGCAGTCGACCTCGGGCTTCCGACAATGTCCCTCGGGAAGCCCCATGATGAGGTTCCCTCGAACCGTGAGCGAGTCGAACAGGGCCGAGTTCTGGAAGACGTAGGCGATCTTCGACCGGACCTCGAGGATGGCCTTCTGGTTGGCCGTCGGCACCGAGGTCCCGTCCACCCGAACGTCCCCCTCATCCGGATCGAGCAGCCCGACGATGTGCTTGAGCAGGACGCTCTTGCCGGTCCCAGACGGCCCCATGATGACGAGACACTCCCCCTCTGCGATCCGGAGGTCGACGCCGGCCAGCACCACTTTGTCGCCGAACGCCTTCTTGACCCCGATCATCTCGATCATGAAAACGCCTTGTACACGGGGGCCAAAACCACGTCGAGGACCATGATCGCGACGATGATCGCTACCACCGCCTTCGTCGCGGTCCGTCCGACGCCGGCCGCGCCGCCGCCGGCGCGGAGACCGACGTAGCAGGCGGTGAAGGTGATCGTGAACCCGAACACCACCGCCTTGGTCAGCGTGTAGAACAGGGCCGCGTGGTGGTAGTAGCCCTGCGCCCCGGACGCGAACTCCTGCGGGGTGAGTCCCAGGAGCATGGTGCACACGATGTACCCGGCCACGATTCCGGTGATGTTCGCCAGGACCACGAGCGGGACGAGGATGATGGTCCCGGCCACGACTCTCGGTACTACGAGCTCCACCACCGGGTCGCGTCCGAGGGTCAGCAGCGCGTCGATCTGATTGGTGACCTGCATCGTCCCGAGCTCCGCTCCGATGCCGGCTCCCATCCGGCCGGCCAGAACGATCGCCGTCAGTACCGGGCCCAACTCGGTGAGCATACCGCCGACCAGGCTGCCCGCGATGATCTCGAGCGGGAGCCCGGCGGCGAGCTGGTTCGCGGTTTGCTGCGAGAGGACGCCGCCCGACAGCGCCCCCATGAGCAGGACCAGACCCAGCCCCTCGACCCCGATCCGCTTGGCCTGGGCGAAGGTCTCGCTTACGTAGAGACGGGGATGCCCCAGCGCGATGACCGTGGCCCAAAGCAACATCCCCGCGCGTCCGGCATGGAGCGCGCTCGTCCGCATGAAGCTGCCGATGCGGAATGCCAGGCCCGTGATCACCGCCCGTCCTCGGAATCCAGCGGCGTTTCTTCCACGCCAGGAAGCGCGCCGGCCTCGATCGCCTCCAGCGAGTCGACCCGTGCGCGGATCAGCTCATGCAGCCGGAACATCCGTTCGACGTCTCTCCCGTTTCTCTCCGAGAAGGCGATCAGGTCCGCGGCGGTCACGCCGTATGCCTCCATGATCGTCCGACGAGCCGAGTCCGCCCGAGTCGAGTCGAGATAGCGAGTCTCGGCGTAGGACAACTGCGCCATGAGATCGACGTACCCGTCTTCGTCGACGGGGCCGGCCGGCTGTGAGCAGCCGACCGGCGCTAGCAGCCCGAGTAGCGCGAGGGTCCGCAGAACCGGGCGCGAGGTCAGGCGTCCGCCCTCGAGGAAGCCCGGTAGAGCCACAAGATGAAGCCGATCGCGAGTGCCAGGCCGATCACCGTGGCCATCGTGTCGAAGCCGGCCGGGGCGAGCGCGAGGACATCGGTGCTTTGCGCCGCGGCGAACGGAATCGCGAGAAGGATCCCGACGAGGGCTTCGCCCGTGATCAGACCCGATGAGAAGAGGAGGCCGCGCTGACCACCGCGCTCGACCGCCGCGTCGTCTCCGCCGCCACCCCGAATCGCGCGCGCGGCGGCCCAGGCAACGAGCCCGCCCAGGAAGATCGGCAGGGTGAGCTCGATGGGCAGATAGATCCCGACCGCTACGGCCAGCACGTGGGTTCGGAAGCTCGCGCCTCTCGCCTCGAGTACACGGTCGAGCGCGATGATCGCCACCGCGATCACGGCCCCGATCAGGATCATGTTCCAGGGGAGATTCCGGGTGAAGACCCCGTCCGCGACCGACGCCATGAGCGTCGCCTGGGGCGCATCGAGCATCTCGGCGGGGTCCATGCCCTCGCGCGGGAAGACTCCGCCGAGGCCGTAGGCCTGAAAGAGCAATCCCAGAATCGGAGCGATCGCGATCGCCCCGGCGACGACTCCCAGGATCTGCATGATCTGCTGCTTGACCGGGGTAGCACCGACGATCCGTCCCGCCTTGAGGTCCTGCATGTTGTCGCCGGCGATCGCGGCCGCGCAGGCGACCACGGCCCCGACGAGGATTGCCGTCGCCGCGGCGGCGGTGGCCTGGGCCCCGCCGATCGTGAAATCGATCTGCGAGCCCAGGATCAGGTACAGGAGGAGAGAGATGGTGAGGATCGTCGCGATCGTGACGCCCGAGATGGGGTTGTTCGACGAACCGACGAGTCCGGCCATATAGCCCGCTACCGAGGCGAATAGGAATCCGGCCGTGATGGCGAACACGGTGCCCAGAGCCAACGCCGTCAGGTACAGTCCTTCCGAGATCCCGAGAGCATCGCGGTCGATCACGTTCACGAACACGATGAAGATGGGCAGGGCGAGCGCGAGCGTACCGATGGCCACGAAGTTGATCGGAGTGTCGCGCTCGGTGCGTTCCACCTCCTGTGCGCCGCCGCGTCGTGCCTCTCTGACGGCCTCGAGCGAGGAGGAGATCCCGTCACGGATCGGTTTGAGGAGCGCGACAAGGGCCCAGATTCCGCCGACGGCCATCGACCCCACGCCCATGTAGCGAATGCGAGCGCTCCAGACTTCGAGCGCGCCCTCGTATCCCGTGGCTCCGCCCGTGATCTCGGCGACGCTGCCCGGGTCGGCCAGCGCCATGTAGATCGGGATACCGAACAGCCAGGAGATGAGGCCGCCTGCAAACACGAGGACGGCGATGTTGAGACCAACGATATACCCGACGCCGAGGAGGGCGGGGGAGAGGTCCGCCCCCATCCCGAAGGTCGAACGACCGACGGTGAACGCTCCGCTCGCCGACCCCGCGGCGATCTTGAACCCGGTCTGGCTCAGCTTGAGCAGGGCCGCGGCGATCCCCCCCAGCGCGATGAGCTTCGCTCCGGCTCCGCCCTCGGTGCCCGCCTTGAGCACCTCCGCCGTCGCGACACCCTCGGGGAACTTGAGGTCGGCCTCGACGATCAGCGCCCTTCGCAACGGAACCGTGAAGAGGACGCCCAGCACCCCACCGCACAGCGCGATGGACATCGTCGGTAGGAACGGGAAGCCGGCCCATTGTTGCAGCAGGATCAGCGCGGGCAACGTGAAGATGACGCCGGCCGCGAGCGACTCGCCGGCCGAGGCCGCCGTCTGAACGATGTTGTTCTCGAGGATGTTGTGTTCGCGGAACATCCGGAGGATGGCCATCGAGATGACGGCGGCCGGAATCGAAGCCGACACGGTCAACCCGACCTTCAGGCCGAGATAGGCGTTTGCGCCTCCCAGCACCGCCGACAGGAGGAAGCCGAGGATCACCGCCTTGAGCGTGATCTCCGGCAGGCTCTGCGAGGCCGGAATGTACGGCTGTGCGACGCCGGCTCCGGGGCGTTCCGTCGGATGGTCGGACATGCGTGTGGCTCCGCGAAGAGTGGGAGGCGAACGGCGGGTTGAGGCTAGTCCGCGGGCCGACGGGGGTCAAGCGATTCCAGCCCCGTTTTCCGCGGGCCTCATGCCTATGTGGCAGGTCCGTGGCGGGGGTCCAGGCCGGACGCCGCCGCATCGGCGGAAAGGGCCATCCCGGCACGCCAAAACGCCACGGTTCCGGCGGCCCGGGAGGGCATGTGACTTGCCCCCCCAGAGGGTCGTCCCGAGGAATGGCTCGGGCCACGGACCCGATCGAGGAGAACGAACAGTGGACGAGCACGTTGACGAAGCCGGGCGCGAGCCTGAGGACCAGGCGGACGGGTACGCGAACGACGAAGCCCCTGACACGACGGGCGGCCCGGCGGACGCGGCCGACCCCGATGGATCGAACGAGGAACCGATGTCCGGCGAGGAGAACGGTGCGGAAGGGGCGGACGAGCAGGAGAAGCCCTGGTCCGGATGGGGCTCGTTCTCAGAGATCCAGGACGCGGTGAGCGGTCTCGTCGACTCGGCGCTCAAGACCGTGGCGCCCGCGACGGGCCGGTTCCCGAGATACGACTTGATAGAGGTTCCGGAGGACGGCTACGTGATCCTGTTCGATCTGCCCGGGCTGGAGAAGTCGGACGTCGACGTGTCGGCTCGAGCCGGCGAGGTGGCGGTGGAAGGCACCCGCTCGAGACCCACGATGCCGGAGGGCGCGAACATCGAACGTAGCGAGAGGACCTACGGCCGCTTTCGCCGCGCGGTGTCGGTGCCGGCGGATGTGGATGTCTCCAACATCTCGGCGAAGATGGAGAACGGTGTCCTCGAGATCCGGCTCCCGCGGCAGACGTCGCAGGACTCGCAGCACATAAAGGTCGACTGAACAGAGGAAAGGACCCGAAGGCCAAATGATCCCCGTCGACAGACTCACGGTCAAAGCCGCGGAAGCGCTGAGAGATGCATCCCTCTCCGCCACCCGGGACGGCAACCCCGCGGTGGAGGACCTGCATCTGCTGCGAGCCCTCCTCGATCAGGAGGGCGGCGTCGTCGTGCCCGTGCTCCAGAAGGTGGGTCTCGCTCTGATCGATCTCGAGGGACGGCTCCACGAGGCGATAGGACGGCTTCCCAGGCAGTCTGGCGGGTCTCCACAGGCGAGCCGCGAGCTCCAGAAAGTGATGGAGAAGGCGGACGCCGTGGCGCGCGACATGACGGACTCGTACGTCTCGACGGAGCACATGCTCCTGGGGCTCGTCTCGAAGGCGGCCAGCACCACGCGTCCGATGCTCGAGGAGCTGGGGGCGGACGAGTCGACGGTTCACCAGGCGATCGAGGAAGTGCGGGGCCCGCACCGGGTGACGGACCAGGACCCGGAGGGGAAGTATCGGGCCCTCGAACGGTATGGCGTCGACCTCACCGCGCAGGCCCGTGCCGGCAAGCTCGATCCGGTCATAGGTCGTGACACGGAGATTCGCCGCGTGATGCAGGTCCTGTCGCGCCGCACGAAGAACAATCCGGTCCTGATCGGTGAGCCGGGGGTCGGCAAGACGGCCATCGCGGAGGGTCTCGCACAACGGATCGTCTCCGGTGACATCCCCGAATCCCTGCGAAACAAGCAACTGGTGCAGCTGGACATCGGTGCGATGCTGGCCGGGGCCAAGTACCGCGGAGAGTTCGAAGAGCGTCTGAAGGCGACCCTGAAGGAGATCACCGAGTCCGGGGATCGTTACGTCATCTTCCTGGACGAGCTGCACACGATGGTCGGAGCCGGTGCAGCCGAGGGTGCGGTCGACGCCGGGAACATGCTCAAGCCGGCGCTGGCCCGCGGCCAGCTCCGCATGGTCGGCGCCACCACCCTGGACGAGTACCGCCAGCACATCGAGAAGGACCCAGCGCTGGAGCGACGCTTCCAGCCGGTGCTGGTGGGCGAACCGTCTCTCGAGGAGACGGTGGCCATCCTGCGGGGGCTCAAGGAGCGTTACGAGGTCCACCACGGGGTTCGAATCACCGATCCGGCGCTGGTGTCGGCGGCCCGCCTGTCGGACCGATACATCGGCGACCGCTTTCTGCCGGACAAGGCGATCGATCTCATCGACGAGGCGGCGTCACGGCTGCGGATCGAGATCGACTCGATGCCGGAGGAGATCGACGAGGTCGAGCGCCGGACAACACAGCTCGAGATCGAGCGAGAGGCCCTGAAAGGCGAGGACGATCCTCGAAGCAAAGCCCGGCTCGAGGATTTGGAGTCCGAGCTGGCCGGCACGCGGGAGACCCTGGCGGGTCTGAAAGCGCGCTGGTTGACCGAGAAGGAGGCGATCGAGGCCGTCCGCGAGCTCAAGCGTGAGATCGAAGAGCTCGGGATCGAGGCCGAGCAGGCGACCCGCACAGGGAATCTTCAGCGCTCGGCGGAGATCACGTACGGCGACGTGCCCAGGCGCCGAGAGGCCCTGACCGAGGCGGAGGGTAGGCTTGCTCAGCTTCAGTCGGAGGGATCGTTCCTGAAGGAGGAGGTCGGCGAGGAGGACGTCGCGGAGGTGGTCGCTTCCTGGACCGGGATCCCGGTTTCGCGGATGCTCGAGGACGAACGGGAGCGGCTCACGAAGCTCGAGGATCATCTGCACCGCCGGGTCGTCGATCAGGAGCATGCGATCACCGCGGTCGCCAACGCGGTGCGTCGAAGCCGCGCGGGGCTTCAGGATCCGAACCGTCCGATCGGGAGCTTCATCTTCCTGGGCCCCACCGGGGTGGGGAAGACCGAGACGGCGCGGGCGCTGGCGGAATTCCTGTTCGACGATGAGGCCTCCATGATCCGAATCGACATGTCGGAGTACATGGAACGGCATGCGGTTTCGCGCCTGATCGGGGCTCCCCCGGGGTACATCGGCTACGAAGAGGGAGGGCAGCTCACGGAAGCGGTCCGGCGGCGCCCCTACGCGGTGGTGCTCTTCGATGAGATCGAGAAGGCGCACCCCGAGGTGTTCAACGCGTTGCTGCAAATCCTCGACGACGGCCGACTGACGGACGGTCGGGGTCGAACGGTCGATTTTCGAAACGCGGTGCTCATCATGACGAGCAACATCGGGAGCGCGCGGATCCTCGAGAGGGCCGAGGCGGAAGCGCCATGGCCCGAAGTCGAGACGGAGGTACGTGGCGCGCTTCGAGGACAGTTCAAGCCCGAGTTCCTCAATCGAATCGATGAGACCCTGGTCTTCCGTCCGCTGACCCGGGAGCACCTCGAGGAAATCGTCGGCCTGCAGCTGGAGCGCGTGGCCCGCACGCTCGCGGAGCGCGAGATCGAGATCGATGTCTCGGACGCAGCGAAACGGCGCATCGCCGAGATCGGATACGAGCCGGCGTTCGGAGCCCGCCCCCTCAAACGGGCAATCCAGCGGCTGATCACGGATCCGCTCGCGATGGCGTTTCTGGAGGGTCGCTTCGAGGAGGGCGATGAAGTCCGGATCGACGTGGAACCCGGGGGTGAAGCATTGACAATCGAGGGAGTTGCCCCCTCTGGGGACGTCGAAGTGCGCGAGGTCTCCTGAGGACCCGTCGGGACTCCGGGGTTGGAGGCGGGGGCTCGCGGTTGTAGGATGTCCGCAGGGTTGGATCCGTAAACGGGAGGTGAGGATGCGTGTGAGACCCGGATCCTGGGTGGTGGCTGCCTTTGTCGTACTGACGACCGCGTGTGCCTCTTCGGGCAACGCGGGATCTGCCGCGACGATCGAAAGCGCCTATGGTGCACTCTCCGCCGAATCGGCGGTCGGTCAGTTCCTCGATGCGGCAAAGCGAAACGACTACCAGTTGATGTCGCGCCTGTTCGGTACCCGAAAGGGTCCGGCGGTCGAAGATATCGGACGAATCGAGATCGAGCAGCGGATGTACGTGCTCGCTTCCGTGCTCGCCCATCGTTCGTACTCGCTCCGCCGGCTGCCGGTCGCCGAGGCGGACGGACAGATGCGGATCGCGGCCGAGATGGTCGGCACCCGCAATGGGAACGTGATCGTGCCGTTCGTGACGTCGAACAACAATGGCCGGTGGTTCGTCGAGCAGATCAGCACGGAGGCGCTGAGCGGCCGGTAGATGTCCTGGTCGCGCCTACCCCCGTCGGTAGCGGGCGGCCAACGTCTCCGGGGATGCGCCCAGCGCGTGTCGAAGACGGAGCCAGAGGTGAAGCCCCACGGTTCGCAGGAAGCCGTGAGCCTCCCAACGTCGCGGAGACGTCTGAGCCGTGAGCGGGAGGAGCCTGAAAGCCCCGCTCCGGCGTGCAGCGCGGACGAAGCGCACATCTTCGAACATCGGGACGGGTTGGATTCCTCCCGAGGATCGATACGCCTCCCTGGTCGCGAAAATCGCCTGGTCTCCCGTCGCCGTTCGGAATAGACGCGTGCGCGCGTTGATCGCGGCCGCGAGGAGACGGTATCTCGCCAACGCACCGTCCCTGAACCCCATGCGAAGGCAACCGACCTCGGCTCCGCGGCGAATCGCGCGTTCGATCGTCGCCCCGGTGCCTGGCGGAAGCCACGTGTCGGCGTGAAGAAAAACCAGGATGTCGCCGCGGGCGGCTTCCGCCCCCGTCGCGAGTTGTCTGCCTCTCCCCGCTCCGGTCTCGAGCACGGTCCCGTAACGGCGGGCGATCTCGAGGGTGCGGTCCTCGCTGCCGCCATCCACGACGATCAGCTCGGCTTCAGGACCCAGCGCCCGCGACGCTCTCGACAGGGTCTCGGCGATCTCGCGCGCCTCGTCGAGCGTGGGAATCACCGCCGAGAAACGAACATGAGGGTCGCTCACTCCCGGGGAGCTGTCTCGCGGAGCTCGAGGAGGACGCCGCCCATCGAGCGCGGGTGGAGGAAGGACACCCGGGCTCCCTCGGCGCCAATCCGGATCGCCGGCGGAATCGGCTCGACCCCGGCGGCGGCGAGATCGGCCAGGGAGTGGTCGAGATCGGCAACCCTGACGCAGACGTGGTGCACCCC
>Ga0224508_10001806_pt1 | contig 18814 bp, 10 predicted proteins | sample SF_Jan12_sed_USG_4_FD_170157 | JGI IMG/M metagenome (GOLD analysis project Ga0224508, IMG submission 170157) | Sediment microbial communities from San Francisco Bay, California, United States - SF_Jan12_sed_USGS_21 | ecosystem: Environmental > Aquatic > Marine > Sediment | place: USA... | reverse complement strand
CTCAAAAAAATCGACCCCCATGAGCGTGGGTTCGCCACCCTGCCACGCGACCGTAACCTTGTCGCTGCGATGCGACTCGATGAGCTGGCGGATATAGTTCTCCAGCACCTCATCGGGCATGCGAAAGCGGCTGCCGGGGTAGAGCAGCTCTTTGTCAAGAAAAAAGCAATACGCGCAGTCGAGGTTGCAGATGGCCCCGGTCGGCTTGGTAAGCACGTGGAAGCGCGGCGGCATCTTCTCGCTGGGCATCGGGTCGGTCAACGGGCGTGGATATATAGGAAGCCGAGCAGGCCGAATACCAACATCAGTATTGCCGTGATCAGACCCATGGGGAAGGATTCGAGATAGACGAAATCCGCGCCTCGAATTCGCTTCAGCAAGCGTACGTTCTGAATGACGGCGGCAAACAGTGCCACGACGCCGAGTAGGATGAAGGCCGAGCCGACCCATTCCAGGTCGTGGATTCTGGTGGGCTCCGGTCCGCTCTTGGCGAGATAGTTGCCCGCCGCGCCGAAGCCGATGCCGAAACCGATCATCGAAATCGTCGTGCGGATCCACGCCAAGAGCGTCCGTTCGGCTGCCTCGCGGTTGCGCTCGCGAGCGAGTTCGGTGGCGGTGCTGGTGCCGGTGGACTGGCTACTCATTGATTGTTGGCTCTTGTCACTCCGGTTGCTCGGGTGTTGAAAGCACCTCAGGCATCTTGAGGATAACGATTACGCTGCCCTCAAGTTAAATAACGCGGGCTACGTTGGACACGCAGTGATTGCCTGTCCGAGACCACACCAATACATGATTGCCGGGGAACTTGTCAAGACCGACTGCCTGCTTTGGTGACGGCGCGTTTAGAGCGTCAGATGGAGCGTTTGGTTCTGCGCGTGCCTTACTCTTATTCGGTCGTCGCCGACTGCACTTGGCGCTTGCTCCAGATCGCATAAGGAACCGCAATGACCGCCCCCAAAATCATATAGGTCACGATCGTGGGAATAGAAGTATGCCCAGCATCGCTTAAGCCCACCACGAACAGGGCGAGTCCGACGTTGCGGGCGATGCTGGCGACGGCGAGGGCGGAACGCCGATCCTGGGCTGGACCACCGAGCCCATGGCCGATCGCCAATGCGGCCACCACCATAATCAGGATGGCCGCGATCGCCGGCCACCCCACCTTCAGCATTGCGCGCATGTCAGGGGCGATGACAAGGAGCACAATCAACGCAAGCATTAACAGCATGAACAGGGCGTCTGCGATCACATTCAGGGGTTTGCCAATCACCGCAACGAGCTGCGGTGCAAAGCGCTGCAGAGCCAAGCCGATAATTACTGGAAGGAAAGTTACCTGAGCCACTTGCTGAGCGACCTTGAGGGCACTCACGCGCTCTATATCCAGTTCAAACAGCCCGTAAAAGATGGCCAGGGTAAGCGGTGTCACGACCACCGCCAGTAAAGCCAGGGTGAGCTGCAGGCTGGCGACGTAGGTGAGATCCGCACCCGCCATTTGCGAGCGTTTGTGGGTAAGCGGTGCACCCGGGGCAGCGGCCAACACCGCGAGGCCTGTGGCAACGGCGGGCGGCAAGTCGAATACCCACAACAGCACGATCACCACCAGGGGTACCAGTACGATCACGGCAAGGAGTGCGCGCAGGAGAACGTCACGTTGCCGCCACACCGAGCCGAGATGCTCCAGAGAGTGGTTCACGCCGATGGTTAGCATGAGGGTAAAGATCGTGAGGGTGACGAATTTGAGGAGAATGCCGTTGTCCATGTTGCGAGTTTGTTGGGTTTGTTCGAGGGCTGCGATCAGTTCACGGGCGACAATGTTAACACTTATTGTGGGTCATTGACTCCCCCGGAACATGTCTGACTGTCCAGATCAGCAATTATGAGTGTTCGGCGCACGAGGCTGACAATCCAGTTGCGAGCATCTTAATGATGCAAACTAACGCCAGCGGGACCGACCGTGGCGCTGCTTGAATCATCCCGTTCGTGTAGGGGATAAGGCTACCGATTCGACGATGATTGATCTTTTGTGACCTCGCGGACAATATTAAGGCCAACCAGTCTGGCGATCATCACGGCGACGTAGAACATCGCAAATACCGCCTGCACCACAGACAACGAGCGCACCAGATTGGACGACGGCACAATATCGCCGAAAGTCATGGTTGTCATACAGACAAAGCTAAAGTAGATCAGCGCGTTAGTCACTTTTTCAGTAGGGAGTCCCGCGAGAGAACCGGGCTGCAGGGTTTCGATCAGCCCATACAACTCAGCAAATGCGACCACTGCCAGCAGGTAGACCACGATTGCGCCGAGAATCAGGTTAACCGTGACCTCGCGCTCTCGGTACAAAGCCGCGAAGACGATCTCGATGGCATAGATGATCCACACCAGGGTCAGTCCGTATGACGCTGCATCGACGCTTATGTGAGCGGACAGCTCATCGGACCATCGAGCACCCAGGGTCACCAATGTAAAGATAATGAACGGCCATCTGTGCCGACTACTCCATGCGGCCGAGTACACGCCAGCCAGTAATACCAGATCGAAGGCGAGCTCGAGGAAGTGTCCGGGCCAGTCCGCCGGAAGCAGCGGCACCGCGATGATGAGGACCAACAAACACAACAGTAGTGCAGTGTAGTTTGGACTTGTTTGTGCTAACGGCATCATTGTTTGAACGGTTTGCGTTAAACGTTATATTGAAAACACACTATCACAGAATTTTGGTCGCAGGCTCTACCAGACATCGTGCTAGCGCGACGACATCCGAATCAATCGAGTAGGTCCTCGTACAACGACAAGATCCCTACGTGCTTTAACCGTCTTCGCCAGTCGCACGGATCTTTACGATTTGTTTCTCGATGCGTTTGCACCGATCGGCATTCGCCCGGAACAACCCGTAGAGCCCTTGCCACAGTAGTGACACTCCTCCGGTGGAGAAGGCAAGGGCAACGCTCGCGCCGCTTGTCGCCAGGCCTACCGGATTCGCCACTAGCCGAGGATTCGTCAACGGACCCCTGAACTGCAGCATCCGCACAAGATCGCTTGAACTCAACACACTCCTGCGTGCTCTCGGCTGGACGCGTAGATCGATTGTCTCGTTCTTGAAGTCTATCTGTCCGCTGCCGAGCCAAGTGACCCGCGGGACCTGTATCGCTAGACCGCGCGGTGTCGTCGCCACGCCGTCCGTGAATTCGAAATGGCTGGCGGCGCAATGCAACGTCGTGTATTCCTCACTCTCATCAAACGGGTTGATGCTCGAAATGGATATGCCCGCCCCAAATCGGTTTAGCAAATTATTGGGTGTGCGTGAGTCGCGTATGGCCAAGAGCACATGACCGTTCAGATGACCCATGACTTCCCGCATCGACACGCCCGCGCCCGCGACGTCCACTTTGAACACAAGGACACCGCCTTGCAGCACAGCGTCTAGTTGTGAGATCGGTGGCAACGGGATTTGATCCAGATCGACCTGTATCCGCACAGTAGGCGGCTGCACCGTGGCATCGAGCGTAACTGAGGCTTCGATCGGTTGATCACCGATTCGTCCTCTTGTTAACTCCGTCTTCGAGACCCCCCCATCAACCGTCGTCGCGACAGAGAGCGCGTGGATGTCGGTGTGCAGAATCTTTAGGCGCTCGCTCTCAAACTGCAGGTCGATGTCATGGCGGCGCAGCCAATCTAGTGGCAGCTGCGTATCCGTGAACACCCCCTCGGCCGTCTCTTCGGGGACCTTGGCCTTCTCACCGGCGGCGGTGCCGGCCGGCGGCAGTTCGGGTGGCACATGGTCGTCGACTCCAGGCTCAATGTCGAAAATCTCATTCAGGTCGATGTGCCGACTTGCAAGCCGTCCCCGGATCGCACCCTTGGTGTTGGGGTCGTCCGCGTGAGTGACGTACTGAAAACTGCCATCGAGTCGGCTATCGCCGATGGTGAGCTCAAGCGGGTCGAGTGCCAGACGCCCGTTACTGTGCACCATTTTAGCGCTGGCGGTAACTGGTCCCGAAGGCGACAATGTAGCTCCCGCAAGTTGGCCGATGGTTTCAAGCGTTGCGGCGGCGAGGGTCAAGTCTACGTCAAGCTCGTCCAGGGATTTCAGCTCGGCCAGCGTTCCTTCGATCGAGCCGCTTAGCGTCTCACTATTTACCTTGGCCGAGAGCGTAGTCGGCGCTGCGATCCCCGACTCGGCCTGCACCGATGCTTGCATTTCGAACGGACCGGTATCGGGCAGCTCAGTGTCGATGAACCGAGAAAGCCTCGCCAACGAGGGGGTGGTCGCCGCCAACTCGAGGTTGACGCCTGTGACTGCGAGCAGATCGGTAATCGCCCCAGTAAGGTGCGCTTCAAGGGCCTCGTCGGCAAGTACAGCATTGATATCGGTGAGCTCGTAGGAAGTATCGCGGCTACGGATGTGTCCCGAAGCGTTGAGCGGACCCATGTCCGGCAACGATGCCCCGGCAAGGTTACCGATCGAGATTAGCGAAGCGAGCGTGAGCGACACATCCGCGTCGACGTCCTTGAATTCACGCAACTCACCGATACGACCCTTCGCTTCAGCATTAAGCCACTTGCCCTGGACACTCGCGACCACGTTGCCCGGCCCTTGCGCGCCCTGCTCAGCAGTGAACTGCGCCGACACCTCCAACGGCGCGGTCTCGGGGAGCGGTTTCTCCAGTACGTTTGACAAATCCGTGAGCGAACGGATGTGGCCGTTAAGATCCAAGTTGATGCCTTTGAGCTTCAATAGATCGGCAATCGAACCGGTCACTGTCGCATCCATCACCTCGCCTGCAAGCGTCAGGTTCAAATCATCGAGGATATACGTCCCGTCGCTCGAGCCGAGCTTTGCCGAAACGTCCAGCGGTCCCGTCTCGGGCAAGTCACGCCCAAACGTTGTGGACAGCTCCGCCAACGAACTCAAACGACCGCTCAATTCCAGGTTGACACCGCTGAGCGCCAGTGCATCCCCGATTGAGCCCGCCAACTCTAACTTGAGCTTTTCATCATCAACGTGCACGGTCAGATCGGTAACCTCGTACGCCGTATCCTTAGAGGTCACGTGACCGGATGCCGATAGCGGAAAGAAAGTCGGCAGATCAATACCGGTCAACGCCGCAATCTGTTGCAGGGAGTTGAGTTCGATGCTGACATCACCATCGACACCTTTAATCGCTCGCAGGTCTTGCACCGCGCCTTGGAAATTTGCCCGCAGCCCATCACCTTCGATATCTGCCGCGATCTGGGCGGCACCTTGAGCACCTTCGCTGACCCTCGCCTTTACCGCCAGCGGGTCGGTTTCCGGTAGCTCCGCTTTGATGAGGTCGGAGAACTGCGTCAACGACCCAACGTTGGCATCCAACGTCACGTCGACACCCCTCCAATTCGCCAGATCTGCCACGGCACCGCTCAGTTTGCCATTCAACGCATCGCCTTCGACTTCAAGGTCAAGCTCGGAGATCGCATAGATTGAATCGTCGGCGCTAACGTGCGCCCGTGCGTTGACGGAACCCGTCGCCGGCAGCTCTTGACCTACAAACTTTGAGAGGATCGCTAACGAACCTGCGGTCACGTGCACATCCGCGACGAGGCCTTGTCTGGTCACCACGTCAACTGCAGAGCCTGTTAGCGTCACCGACACTTGCGCGTCTTCGATGCTTGCCCGCAGATCGTGGATGGCGAGCGCACCCTTCCCCCCGCGGAGCACGCCGCTTGCCTCGACAGACTGGGGTAGTGGAGTTGGCACATCGATCCCGAACGCCTCGATGATCGCCGGCAGTGCAGTGGTTTTAATCTGCGCGCGCGCATCGATGCCTTGGAAGTCTTTCAAGTCATCGATCTGTCCCTCGATATCGACGATTGCGGCATCGCCGCTTAGCTTGAGGCGGAGTTTGTCGGCGACGTAAGCGCCCGCACTGCCATTAACGCGCGCCGCGAAATCCAGCGCGCCAAGATCGGGAAGCTCACCAGCTACCCATGGATCGAAGACCTGCGTCGCAGGCCCGACCACGCCCAGCGCGAGACCGACCGTAGGCCCCGCAGCGCTCATGATATTTGCCACGCTTCCTTCCACCGAGACCGACACTTGTCCAAGTTGTCCGTTCAGTGCAAGCGCGACAGGTTCCTCGGTCTGCAGTTTTTCCAGCTCACTTAATGCACCGACTAAGGTGACCGGTTGGTCGTTATAGCGGCCGGTTAGGGTGACACCAGGCTTTTCGCCTTCGGTTCCCAATCGGAATTGGTCGATTTCAGCCAACTTCGTACTGCCGCTGCCACCGCGAAGATAGGTCACTCTCGCATCGGTGATCTCGATGTCGCGGGGAACGATTCGAATCCTGGTTCTTTTAACACCCTTGTCTTCATCTTGTTCCTCCGCTTGATCACTCGGCATATCCCAGTTGCCATGACCCGCCGCGTTCGTCTCGAGCAGCAGCGCTGGCGACTCCGCTTTCACCGTGACCTCTAATAACCTGTTCAACAGTGGCCACACACGTGCGGTGGCACCCACATGCTTAGCGGTTAGCATCGCAGGGCTCGCACTCCAATCGGCGTTAGCGAAACTGACGTCCTCGGCTGTGATGCGCACAGTGGTGCCGATGTCGACGGTGAAATCCCCTGCAATCTCAAACTCGTGGCCAGTGGATGAGGTCACCGCACTCTCGATCCACCCCTTGTAAGTCTGGTTGGGGATCAGCTTGGCGACGACGATGGCCAGCACCACCAGACCAACCAGGGCAGCAAGAGCGATCAGGAGAGTTCTGGCAACGCGCAACTTCGTTCTATTTCAAGTGACAACCAGGGATTGCTAGAATGACACTTCTCCCGTGCTCAAGACAATAGCGAAATAAATCTGATGAATTTCTTGGACTAGTAAATGGATTGGGTCTCTAAGATGACGTTGTGCCTGTGTTCAGGCGTAGTGGAACACCATCACAAACCTTGGCCTACACAGCCAAAACAAGAGCGACTCACAGGAACTAATGACGTTCTTCCCAAGCGAGCGTGGATTCATTAGCAAGCTAACTCCACAAACCACCGGTGCGCTTTGCCAACGCGGGAACTTGTTACGGTCAGATTTGATCTTCTATCCAAAGTCTGCTTAAGTCACGAATTAGTAAACTTGTACATCTCATTCCCCCGCGCGTATCGTTCACGACGCGTATATGCCGCTGTCAAACAAGAGGTTGATGCGAGTGCCACTATTAAAGAGCGTACCCATTACTAATTTCGAGATTCCAATTGCGCGCCGCGGAACTATCGTGCAACTCGTGCTGTTGGTCGCGTTGTTCACTGGATCGGGCGTGGTGCTGGCCATTGACGATCTACCCGATGAAGACGATGTGATGGTTCTTAAGCTTCCCAATACGAGCGGATGGGGTGGCTTTGTGCTATTCGGCGTCGGCAACGTCGATTTTGACAGCAACGTGGTGGCGGGCAACGAGCTCATCGACATCGGTAACACGACCATCGGCTCAGTGTCCGACACTCCCCAGTCCGATGACGACACCTACGGGGCACTGACGGGCGAGATCAACTATACGTTTGCCGAACAACGCACGCAGGTGTTCCTTGGCAGCTCCCTCGAGGATCTGGTCACTTTCGATTTCGCGCAGCTGTTGGGTGTACGCAGAGAGTATCCCAATGTGGGGGTGCTGTCCGCGGCCTTTGAACTCGACGGTGTTCCCGCGGAAGTATGGGAAGACCCTTTTCTCGAGGGGTCGCCGCGCACCCGCACGGACCGCGACGCGACCGGCTTTCGCCTTGAGTGGGATGACATCATGGGTTCCGGCTTCGAGGTCCAGTTCACTGCTCGTGACATCGATATTGATAACGAGCAAAGTGGGGACTTCCTCGTTACCCAGGGCAGCCTGGCCCCGGCCGACCAAAGCTTGCTGAGCCGTAGCGGCGACCAGTACACGGCGACGGTATCTTACGCCTGGCAACTGGCCCCACAGCACCTGCTGCGGCCGCAGTTCGGCTATCGCAATAATGACCTTGACGGCGCTGCGATGAGCAATGATCGCTACTGGCTGCAGCTGGCTTACGCCTATTTTGCGAATCCGCTCACAGTAATTTTGACTGGCGAGATCGGTGGATCTGACTTCGATAGCGCGAACCCGATCTACGGCGAGTTCCAGGACAGCACCACTGCTCTTCTGGGTGCGACACTGTTTTACCGGCTGCCGACGCAAAGCCAGCGCTGGTCCGCGGTCGCCAACATTATCTATGTAGACGACGACTCCGACATTGATTTTTACGATACCACCGCGACCTCCATCATCCTCGGTGCGGAATACCGGTTTGGGAATCGATAAGCAAGTTAAGAATGTTCAGCAATCGGCTACGCCCGCGAAAGCGGTCGACCCCAATGACGGGCGAAACAAGATTCAGTGCTCACTAATCGTTTCAACAAGATTTCTTGACGTGTAGAGTGTAACGAACAACCACGGTACGTTGATTGCTCGTCGTCGCGGTGTCTGCGAGCTTGACCGAAGTAATTACCACCTCGTTTCTGGCGCGCTCCGATCGACTTGAACGCGCGCGATCCATTGAACTTTGGGCACGATGGATGTTCCCGTTGGTATGCAGCATTCTCGCTGTTTATGCTTTGTTACTTTAGATCCGTCAAAGGTGTCAACGGCATTCCCGACCACAAAAGAAACGTTTTTGTCGCTTTCCCGCCGCTGTGAGAGGATATCAGACGCCACTACTTGTAATTCTAAACGGATCGTTAAAAGACCGAACGGTCACAGCCTGACGCAGGATTTTTGGGCGCTCGCGTTGTGCAGCTATGCAAGACTTGACGATTACGCCGGGCTGCGGGCCTGTCCACCAGATTCGTCATCAGTAACAATGGCAAACCGGGATTGCCGAGTCACTAGAGTCAGACAGCGAGCCTATATCCCCAGAGGGTAACGAAGGCTCATTAGGCAGCGTACATTCCACCATCGAGGTGAAATCATGACGACCACAGCGAAGCGAGGGTTCGATCTTCTCCAGAATCCAGCCGAAAACAGGGGTACAGGATTTACAAAAGAAGAGCGCAGCCGACTGGGTCTTCGTGGCTTGCTACCCGCAAAAGTTTGCTCTCAATCAGTACAAGAAGACCGGATAATGGAGAATCTGCGGCGCAAAGGCTCTGATATCGAGCGATACATATTCCTACTGGCCTTACAGGGTCGAAACGAGCGGCTGTTCTACAGGACGGTGATGGACCATATCGAAGAAATCATGCCGGTGATTTATACCCCCACCGTAGGCCAGGCGTGCAAAGAATTCGCTCACATCTTCCGTCAACCCCGCGGTTTTTACATCACGCCAGAGGACAAAGGACAAATACGCCAGATATTGAACAATTGGCCGGACAACGATGCCCGCGTGATCGTTGTTACCGATGGTGAGCGCATACTGGGTCTGGGCGATCTCGGTGCCAACGGCATGGGTATACCAATCGGCAAGCTTTCGTTGTATACGGCATGCGCGGGCGTTGACCCTCGCCGGTGTCTCCCAGTCATGCTGGATGTAGGCACGGACAATCAAGAGCTGCTTGACGATCCCTTGTACTTGGGCATCACCTGCCGGCGCGTGCGGGGCTCTGCCTACCTCGAGCTGATGGAGGAGTTCATCGCCGCAATTGAAGACGCTTTTCCCCACGCTTTGATTCAATTTGAGGACTTTCTCACCCCCAATGCATATAAGTTGCTCAACATCTATCGCGATCGGGTATTGTGCTTTAACGACGATATTCAAGGCACAGCTGCGGTGGCGCTTGCCGGGGTGTACGCCTCGACCCGAATCTCCCTTCTACGGTTTGCGGATCTCCGGATCATGTTCCTCGGCGCAGGCTCAGCCGCCACTGGCATTGCCGATTTGATGGTGTCCGCGTTCAAAAACGCAGGTCTGCCCGCTAAAGACGCTTATGAGCGCCTTTGGTTTGTAGATAAGGAGGGACTCGTGGTCAAAAGCCGTAGCGATTTATTGGAGCACAACTTGCCCTATGCCCACGAACATTCTCCGATGGACTTTCTCAGCGCAATTAAAGCGATCAAACCCCATGTCCTAATCGGCGCCACAGGCTTTCCCGGCACATTTACCGAGGACGCTGTGAGACTAATGTCCAGCATCAATAACCGTCCTACCATCTTCGCGCTGTCAAATCCTACATCCCGTGCGGAATGCAACGCTGAGCAAGCCTACAAGTGGTCCGATGGCCGCGCCATTTTCGCCAGCGGAAGCCCGTTCCCCAAGGTGTCGTTCAACGGACAGACACTTCGACCGGGCCAAGGCAACAATGCCTACATCTTTCCGGGAATCGGCTTGGGCGCAGTGGCTTGCAAAACGACACGTATCACTGACGAGATGTTTTTAGCATCCGCTCAGGCACTGGCTGATCTTGTTGGCGAAGAAGACCTGGCCGCCGGAGCGATTTATCCACCGCTCTGCGATATCCGTGGTGTGTCTCTCGACATTGCTGTGGCGGTGGCAGAGAAAGCGTACGAACAAGATTTGGCCGGTGAACCAAAACCACAGAACCTCAGGGGAACCATAGCGGCCCAGATGTACGATCCGACCTATTAGAGCTCTTTGGCCAATGCCAAATGTTCTACACGGATATTACGTAAAGCAAGCGGTTGTACCGGACCACGAATATTGAGGGCCGAGCGTAACCAGGCGTCCTGCGACTCACCGTGCTGCTAGGCTGCTAGCGGCATGGCGCGATTCACCTCCGGTAAGCCTGATCGCACGCTCCCAGATCGTCTCTCCCTTTGGTCTTTCCAACCAGTTGACCAACCGTCGCCATTGCTCCAGCTCCTGCGTCACCCCCCTTGAGGGCTGTAGCTCGCAAAGCCCTAACCCACATTCATAGGCTCGCACATAGCTCTGAGTATCGCGTAGCTGAGCGATACAAGGAATTCGAAGATTACTCAAAAATCTCCCCAGCCTGGCATAACTGTTGGTGTTCAATCGAACCCTATTTGCCACCACACAGATGTTCTTTCTCTCCGGATCCACGTTCAGATTTACCAGTAGGTTGCCGATAAATCTCGCAGCGGCAGCAGTGTCGATATCGGAAGGCAGCACGGGAACAATGACTGCATCTGCATGGGCAACCAGGGGCGCGAGCTGTGTGGTTGATATCCCACCCGGGGAGTCGAGGATCAACCGTGCTAGACCTTCGTGCTTGTCACAGTCTTCCCACCTAGCCATGCGTTGGATTTTTGGAGACGAACTAGGACGACGCCTTAGCCAGGTCTCGGTGGATCGTTGCCGATCGCAATCATAAACAGCGGTGCGCAGTCCAATGCCCCTATAGTAGCAAGCAAGGTTGGTGGCGATTGTCGACTTACCACATCCACCTTTGGTGTTTACCACCAAGATCGAACTGAGTGTCATGATCGATACCCCCGTATCCGTAGCCAACGCGCGCACAAGGTTGTTTTCATGTTGGTTCTTAGTGTCCGGAGACACTAATGCCTTACCGCAAATCGACTCTCAGAACATTATATCTCGTTGTGAGTTATTCGTCGAAGCACGCCTCATCAACCACATTAATTGTATACTGTAACGTATTGAATCGGATGTCAAACTGTAATTGACAAACATCTCTATGCGCTGAGATCCTTTGGCTTGTGGCCTGCGTTAGGGCGGGCGAAACTAACGCGCGCAACTAGATCAGACGCGAGAACCCTTTGAGAACAGTTACCCTACACAGTGGTGAAACGGTGCCGGCTCTCGGCCAAGGCACGTGGCAAATGGGTGAGCGCCAGCGTGACTACGCGAGTGAGGTATTAGCACTTCGGCTCGGATTGGATCTTGGACTCACTCTGATTGATACCGCTGAAATCTATGCTGATGGCGGTGCCGAACAAGTCGTAGCGGAAGCCATCGCAGGGCGCCGCGATCAGGTGTTCTTAGTAACCAAGATACATCCAGGCAATGCCACCGGCGGCGGCACCATTGAGGCATGTGAGCGTAGCCTGAAACGTTTACGCACCGACCGCATTGATCTTTACCTACTCCATTGGCGAGCCACAACACCTATCGAGGAGACATTAGACGCTTTTGGTCGACTCATCGATGCGGGCAAGATTCGCTACTTCGGCGTGAGCAATTTTGGTGCCCGCGATTTGGAAGAGCTATGGGCTACGCCGGGTGGAGCCCATGCCGCAACCAATCAAGTCCTCTATAACCCGGGTCGTCGCGGCATAGAGTGGGACTTGTTACCTTGGTGCCGTTCACACGAAATACCAATAATGGCTTATACCCCACTGGAGCAAGGTCGACTGCAAAACAACAAGGCGCTGCATCGCATGGCCAAGCGCATGGGTGTCACCCCTTTGCAGATCGCCCTTGCTTGGGTATTACGTGACGATAACGTTATAGCGATTCCCAAGGCTGGCGATCCTGAGCACGTTCGTGCCAATCAGGCGGCGCTAGAGCTGGAGTTGCAATCCCAGGATTTCGTAGAGCTTGACCGCGCCTTCCCGCCGCCAACGGGACCGACCGCTTTGGAAATGCTGTAAAGCTCTAGCTTTGCACAGAGGCGTTACACCGCTTCATAAGTGGGCCTTACGTTGCCGCCACTCACGTATGTTTTTTGCCGCCGACCACACGCCCAGGGACAACACGATCAGCAATGTCGTGCCAGACGCCAACAACGGACTCGTCCCCATCGCACCGATCGCTATGATCAATGTGCCAGCGCCTATGGCAACACTCACAGCGCTCGCCCGACGAGACATCTTTATCTGATGACTGCCAAGACCAAGAATTCCGAGCCAAACCAATACCGTCCCGATAAGACTCGAAAACAGGGCGATCCGATTTCCCTCAATGGAGGTATATCGAATTGAAAAGGTAGCGTCTTCGGCTGATTGATTCGCATATAGTTTATCAAAAGCGAAATGGATCCCTTTAGTCGGCACCGTCAGTCGAAGTGATTGCCCGATCTGCCGCTCACTGGCTTCGGCAGCACGCAGCAGCGACGAAGAACTGTATACATCGAATGTACCTTGCGGATTCCCATCAGCACCATCTACTACTACGTCTAAACTCGTCTGCGGACGGTGATATCGAGCACCAGTAGGAACAAACACATCCCAATGGGTGTGGGTCACAATCATATCCGGTTCAGGCAAGCGGGCCGAAATTGTCCCCAGAAAACCCATCTTGTCCATGCGGGTCGCATATATGATCTCCACCGGGAATCCGCTGGCTGAATTAATCATCTTGATCAGGACAGACGACTGATCTCCAACTTTCCCTGTGCTCACCTGCGCCGGTTTTTCGGACTTACCATCGACAAACACAGACCAGACCTGAGATTGCGCGGGTAGCTCCAGCCGCAGAAACTGTTGACGAGTATTGCGCACGACAAAGTTTGCGGTTGTCACTGCAAAGCCGTCACGGGTTATCAGCGTCTTGTAGACTGCCCTCTCGATTGCTGCGACTTGCACGTCGATCTCTTTGTGACGTGTGACTTGCAACGTCAGATTGAAACGAGGCTGGGCGCGGACATATTTATAGGCAAGCAGAATGGGATTCGTGGTCTTTAGCACGAGCTGCTGCGGCAACTCATTCACGTCCACAGATAAGAGCTGCTCTACTGTGCTCGCTTTGACCTCGACCGCAGTGAGGGCCTCGACCGCGACCCTGCCATGCTCCACCTCGGCGTCACCCACGGAGACCGTCGGCACGCCAATATCTGATTGTTTATCAGCCATGATCTTTTCATAGTTCACCTCGATGCGAAACTGGCCTTGCATTTGCTGAGTGAAGGTCAGCTTAATGGTCTGATGGCGTCGCTCCACGAGAATTTGATGGGATCGCAGTGAAGGCCCGGAAACACCCAGAACATTAATGCCCATCGGTAAATTCAGTGCTAGCTCCTCAATCGAACCTGATTTCACATTGATCGCTACACTCGCCGATCCCCGCAGTGCCACTTCTCCGATTGATATCAAGGTATCTATCTGGGCATCAAACTTCCCTTGCTTACGCTCGGGTGCGATCGTCCGAATTATGAGTTGTGGTGCCTCGGTGTACTTATAGGTGTGCGCGATAGTCATGGAAAGCTCATTGCGAACAAACGAGGGCAATTGGTTTTCACCCACTCGTGTCACATTCTTTTCCACAACCGGGCTTAGCGCCAAATCGGACCCAGCTAGGAGGGCTACCATGCCGCGTTGTCGTCCAACATTTAACACCGACATCAAGGGAGCTTCGACACGCTCGCCTGGCGCTGAGATCTCCATCCCGACCAAACGCTCGAACTCCACTTGCAGCACGTATTCGCCTTTGACCGATCGATCAAGAAATATGTCTAGCTTTTTGTACTCCGCATCGTCTGGATTTGTCACTATCCAATCTGAAACGCCCCCAGCCGGAGCCGTGATGCGGTTGACTTGTATATTGGTCGGCATGGAGAGTTCGAGCAAATTAGTCTCGCCATGGGTAATCTCGTAGACCACCGTGGCGCGACCGTGTAACACACCTTCTTCAGCAGAAATCGCGTGATAAATTGTCGCGTTGGAGCGTAAGTGTGCCCGCATATTCTCTGGAATAGCCTCAACCCAGGAGAATTCAATCTGTTCGACCATAGGTATGAACGCCGTCGCCCTAGTCTGATCATCAATTCGTGTCGCGATCACATTGGCTTGAGGCGTCGACTTAACTTCCTTGTTACCGGGTAAGGTGAGTTCGAATTTTGAAATAGGAACTTGTGGAATCCGCAAGCGCGCACTTGGCGGCCCTTCATCCCGGGAAACCGGCGTCTCAAACCGTATCTGCACTTGGTGGATGCCCTGTCCCTTAACTACTGTGCTAAATTTGTTGTCTTTCTCAAAGACAGTGGATCGCTCAGCATCTACCAAAACATCCGTCAAAGTTGCTGTGTGGGGCAGCAAAGGCAGTATCACCGACTCGCCACCGAATAACTCAACATCGAAGCTCGCCCTCCAGATCACCGCATTACCCTGCAACACGCCGGTATACTGAGCTTGAGTCATGGCGTAAGGTCGCCGCCCGGGAACCCGCCACGAAACCAAAACCGAGGAAGTCGCGGGAACGCTGGCGGTGAGTTCTGTTTGGCCCTCTTGCTCGACGCTTTGCACGTCTACGGCCGGAATCACCGCGGTATCCAAACCAGTACCCGGTAATAGCACTGATAAGTGAATCGCGGCGGCATACGGTGCTACCAGGGGGAGCACATAGCCCGATTCCGAGGGCGACGGATCGACATCGTAGCTTAACTCCATCTTGTACGTACCGGCATTCTTGGTATTCCAGGAAAGGCCGTGGGGTCCTTGCACTAATTGGATCGGAACCCCATTGATGGACACTTCTGTCAACGCTACGCCAGGCGGCACAATAGGAACCTGGGTCCATTCATTCTCGAGTACCTCTATAGCAAAAGTGGCAGTAACACGGGCTGATGGGCGCCGGGTTTGATCACTCACTACCACTGTCACATCTGCTTTACCGATGGCATAGTCTGCTGGTGCAGGACGGCCCTGTTGATTCACCAAATTCAACAAGCCCGTGTACTGAGACAGCGGGACTCTCACCTCTCCACCCGCTATGTTCGCCATCGGTTCAGCCACCGCGTGAGCGCCAGTCAATAGAGATAAAATTAAAAATAGCGTTCTCATCTTGCCCCCCTACTGCACCTATGACTTAAGGCGCCGGTAACAACTTACGTAGCGCCGCATAATGTAATGAATTCGCGAGGTATAAACGCTGCTCTGGACTATCCAAAACAGGCAATGCAAGCACCTCGACATACTCGGCAATCATGCGTTCATCGTTAATCAAATCAATATCGGCGTCCCAACCGGTTAGCTCCGCTCGCAATCCCCGCAACAGTTCATACGCCTCAGAGAGCACCGTGGCTGCTTGGTCACGATTGCCATCCGTCAAATGCTGACTAGCACGCCAAACACTATCGGAAACCTTCCAAGCGAGCAGATTCTTGAGCACGTTGCGTTGCAGCGGCCCGGGTGCTCGATGATCACCCGGCAGCGACAGCCGCGCACGGGCGACGCTATTACGCAAATGAACAAGATCCTTATAACGTACTGTCACATCGGCGACTGGACCGAGCTCGTCCGCGACCACATCGAGCAAGATCACGTGAGTGTCTCCTGACTGGAAGCTCGGAATAACTATCTGGATACCTTCTTCGTCCGCACCTCTGTCCACCTGAATACCCATCTCACGCGCCAGCCGCTGATCGATACCGTGTTCCGCCTGGCGTACCCGTCGAACCTGAGAATCATCGAGCCGGCGCGAGCCCACCACATTCACTAGCCTTACCCCCGGCGCGAGGCGAATGCGCAGTCTTATCGCACGTGCGATAGAGGCGCTAGCCGCGTGAAGCTCACGCCCGATAAGCTTCAAGGCTTCGTCAGATTGGTGAAGGATCCGGCGATTGCCTTGTCCTGCCAAAACCAAGCGGTCCAAATGCGTGGGGCTTATCCGGTCGCCAACTCCGACGACGCTCAACATGACCCCATTTACAGCGCTTTGATGGGCGATACGTTCCAACTCAGCCAGATCATCGTTGGCGGTGTGTGTGGTCGCCAGCAGAACTAAGTTTGTTTCCAAACCAGCATCCTGATCATCGCTACTGCGGATCGTTTCCGCGGCGGCCGTAACCGCCTGCTCCACACTCATACCATCTGCAGCAGTTGTTTGGGAATTGATTAGCAACCGAGTCAACGTTAGGCGCAACGGTCCATGACGGAACTCTTCCGGAGGCACCACCACGCCGCCGGACTTGCCGGCGACCACCAGGGCGAAACGATCTCCAACTTGCTTCGATTGTTCCAGCGCCGCAACAAGTGCACGTAACGCAGCGCTCTCATCGTTGGTGAGCTCATCACCCAGATCTAGAACTAGCGCCACATTCATTGGCGGTCTATGACTCGACTGGCGTAGTGCCCCTTGCAAGCCGACCTGCAGCCGCATTCGCGTTGGGCCGTCGATACCCCGCTTGTCGGCATCCATATACACGGCAATCGCAGCACCCTCAGGCATGTCGAAGGGTTGGGCGATAGTGTGAGCTGCACGTTCAAGCGCGAACTCACCACCAGATAATACGGAACGATCCCAGGCCGCTAGCCGCGCCTCCAACATCCGCAGTGTGTTATCTCCCGGCACATAGGTGTTTGCCCAGTAGCCAGTCGCATCCTGAAACTTAAGCTCCTCGGTTGATTCCAACTGGGCAAGAAAGTTTCGCGCCGCACGCCTTGCTCTATCGGGAACAGTTTTAGTCGCGAAAGTGGGGTTTATATCTGCACCAACATCATCTAAGTCCGCTGCTACTGAAGCGTGCGGTAGCTTATCCTTTGGGTTGATTTCGGCGGTCTCATTTTTTGACCCTACGGTGCCAACTGCGAACATTTCATCCGCAGCGCGCTTACCTTTGGCGGTACTTTTATTTGCCGCACCCACATCCGCGCTTTCTGCTTTCGACTGGCCCGCAATAGCCGGCTCGTCCACCTTTTGAGCGAGACGAGACAAGGGATAGTTCGATGTTTCGGGCGAGAGCAGCGCGACCTCACTTGAGGACTGGTTCGCGTCGTTATTCGATGCGTGCTCTACATCAAGTTCGGCAAAGTTATGCACTTCATCACCGATCACTATCGGTGTAGCAACGTCAGAGCGCATGTCCGCCGAGTTGCTCAAGCTCTGCTGCGTAATTTCGCGCCCTCCTTGGCGCTCGCGCAGCGCATCAAATTCCTCAGGCATGCTGTAGAATCGACTTTCTTCGGCACCGGTAAGTCTCGCGACAAGCTCGCCGGTAATGATTGGACCACCTTTCTCGGTAGTTGATTGCAGCTCAGCTTCGTTAGATCGACTTAGCTCCCGACGATACAATTCCATTGAATCATCCCCAGGTCGATGCTTGGTCGCCGCTCTATCCCGCAAACCCCCTATGTCGGACAACGTCTTACCTTCACCCTCTACTTGTCCGAACTCGACCATACGAGAGTCGCCGCCGAAGTAATCGACATGTTCTTGGTTTTTCGAATCGAAATATTGACCACGTTGAACCTCAGGATTAGGTTTAGAATTTGCCGCCAGGTCGGCGACTTTTCCCGCCGGTCGTTTAGCAGGTGCGATCAGTACCTGCTCTAGATCGAACGAATAGAACACCTTTGATCCAATCCCGACGGCAGCCAACACCACCGCCACGCTCGCTATACCGGTCGCCCAACGACGCTGCATAAAGCTGGGGCGGAGTGGGTCTCGCTCAATGGAGCGTTTTACCCTGTCTAGAAGATCCGCTGGAGGTTCATGCTGTGGTAGCGAAGTCAGCGCGTTCTCTATTTTCTTGAGCGACTTGAAGAAGCGCGCGCAGTTCTCACAGCTTTCAATATGAGCTCGAACCTTCGCCTCGGCAGCGACGGCCGGCGTCCCTTGATCGGCGAGTCGCTTTTGAATTTCGTTACAGCGCACCATGATCGCCTCCCGAATCGACAGCCAGGGTCGCGCTCAAGGATCGAGTCAGCGCAAGCCGTGCTCGACGTAGGTGCGTCTTTACTGTGTTGGCTGGAATGCGGAGAATTTCGGCCACGTCTTTTTGCCGCATACCTTCAATGGTCGTCAAAACCAGAACCTCCCGTTGCGCAAATGGTAGTCGTGCGATTGCTTGCTCGACATGGCCCACCAATTCGCTCGCCGCCACCTGTCTTTCCGTGCCCCCGACAGGATCTGGAATGTCGGGCGCCTCTCGGTGATCAAAAACCGATCGGCGCGTGCAGTCACTGCGAAAGTGATTTCTCACCGTATTTGCCACAATGGTGAATATCCATGGTCG
>Ga0224508_10001805_pt1 | contig 18817 bp, 18 predicted proteins | sample SF_Jan12_sed_USG_4_FD_170157 | JGI IMG/M metagenome (GOLD analysis project Ga0224508, IMG submission 170157) | Sediment microbial communities from San Francisco Bay, California, United States - SF_Jan12_sed_USGS_21 | ecosystem: Environmental > Aquatic > Marine > Sediment | place: USA... | reverse complement strand
GAGGGGTCAGGGGTGAGGGTCTTCTAGCCGGAGAAGAACTCTCGCAATGCGTCCGCACACGCCTGCGGCTCCTCCAGGGCTTTTCTTTTCCCCTCTCCTGTTGGGAGAGGGGTCAGGGGTGAGGGTTCCCTATCTGGAAAAGAACTCCTGCAACGCCGCGGCGCACGCCTGCGGCTCTTCCTCGGCGATGAAATGACCGCAATCCAGGCACAGTTCGCTGACATCTCCGGCCCAGGCTTGCCAGATACGCAAAGGTGAACTGCGCGTATATCGTTTCCCCCACGGCACGAATACCGGGCAGGTGATTTTTCTGCCGGCCACCCGGTCTTCCCGATCGTGCAACAGATCGACGGTGGCGCCGGCGCGGTAGTCTTCAGCCATGGCTTCGAGCACCGACGGTTTGCGGAAATGCTCCGCGTAGTGCGCGACCGCAGCCTCGTCCAGGACGCCGGGGCTGCCCGCCCAGCGGCTCAACAGATGCGCGAGGAAAAAGTCCGGATCGTTGCCGATCAGCCGTTCGGGAAGCGGCGCCGGTTGCGCCAGAAACGGCCAGTGGAATGCACCGAGTGCCGCGTCCATGTCCATACGCTCCCAAATATCGAGTGTCGGCACGGTGTCGAGACTGGCAAGACGCACCACGCGACCCGGGTGATCGAGTGCCAGCCGATAGGCCACCCGCGCGCCCCGGTCGTGGCCGGCGAGCAGGAAACGTTCGTGCCCGATCTCGTTCATCAGCACGACCATGTCCTGCGCCATCACGCGCTTGGAATAGTTGCGGTGTTCCGGGTCCGCGGCGGGCCCCGTGCTCTCGCCGTAACCGCGCAGATCTGGTATTACCAGCGAGAAATGCGTCGCCAGCAGCGGAGCGACCGCGTGCCAGTGGACATGGGTCTGCGGAAAGCCGTGCAGTAACAGTAGCGCTGGGCCTGCGCCGCCCAGCCGCAAGTTTATCTGGGCATCGCCAACGTCGATTTTCTGTTGCGTGAAACCTTCGAACATGCGTGATTGTAGTGTCTTTGCGGGTCACCGCCACCCGCAAGGTGCCCGTCATCCCAGCCCTCGGAACACCTGTTTCCTACTCCCTCCGGGACTGGCCCGGGGGGGGCTTTCTAGTATTCCCCTCTCCCTGGGAGAGGGGTCAGGGGTGAGGGTCTTAATGCCCGAAATGCCGCTCCATCCGGTCGAACGCCAGATTGATCGTGTCGTCGTCGACACAGAACGCCATGCGCACGTGGTGCTCGCCGCCAGGACCAAAACCGCTGCCCGGTGTTACGGCAACTTTGGCTTTTTCCAACAGACCGACGGCAAAGTCGAAGTCGCTGTCGTGCTCGACCAGGATGCGCGGGAACACGTAGTAGGCGCCCTGGGGTTTGACGTAAGCGAACACGTGTGCCAATCGGTCCAGACGCTCGCAAATGAGGGCGCGCCGCCTGCCCAGTATCGTCTCGAACTCCTCGAGGTGGCTGGCATCGCCGGTGAGTGCCGCGAGCCCTGCCATCTGGGAAATGCGCGGCGCGCAGATAATGGTGGCATCGTGCACTTTCAGAGCTTCGCGCCGCAGGTTGTCGGGCACGATCATGTACCCGAGCCGCCAGCCGCTCATGGCGTATGCTTTGGAGAACGTGAACAGGTACGCCAGGTTGTCGAACAATTCGGCTTGTGAGGCCAGGTTGAAATAATCCGCCTTGTTTTCGTAAGTGAAGTACGAGTAGGGGTCGTCGATGATGATCAGCAGATTGTTCTGCTGCACGATCTTGCCGATTTTCAGCAGTTCGTCGCGTCGAAAGATCGTGCCGGTGGGGTTCGACGGTGTTACCAGGAGAATCGCTTTAGTACGCGGCGTGATCAGCTCCGACAAGGTGTCGGGATTCAAGCGCCATCCAGCCGTCTCGTCCAGCGCCCAGGGGATCGGCCGGCCGTCGCGAAGTTGCACCTGGCTGTAATGCGAGACAAACCCCGGATCGGTCAAAACCACTTCGTCGCCGGGGTCGAGCAGGACGCGCAGCAGCGTCGAGATGCCTTCCATGTTGCCGGCCGTGATCAGCACGTGCCGGTCAGCATCGACAGTAACGCCGGTTTTGGCCGCATGTGTTACGGTCACGGCCTGGCGTAGCTCCGGCAGACCGGCGGGCAGCGCGTATTTGCCAATTTCCGGGTCCCGCTCCAGCTCGCGCGCCACCGCGGCCCTGATCGGCGCGGGCGTGCGGAAAGACGGCAGCCCCCACGACAGCGACACCGCGTCTTCTATGGCCGCGGCCCTTATGGCCATCGCCTTGATCGCCGACAGGCTTACGCTGGCGACGGCCGGCCGGACGAGGCGGTCGAGTTCATTCATTGCTGGTCCTGAGCGATGCCCGTGAATCTCATGATAACCAAGCCGCCGGTCGCGCGTTGATCCAGATCAGCGCTGCGGGCAGGCGCGCAGCCACGCTCCAGGGCAGCCCTGTGCACTGCGGTTCCAGTCAGCCGCAAAGTTCGCGACAATTCACTGCCCATAACGCAACTGATCACGCAAAGCGGTGCCACTCACGCTCACCGAACTACTCGTACAGCAGCGCTCGTCCTCGACCGCGCTGATCGACGGCGAGCGACGGATCAGTTATGGCGAACTGGAAGAAGCGAGCCGCCGGCTGGCGACGGGCTTGAGTGCGCACGGTATAGGCAGCGGCGACCGTCTGGGCGTAATGCTCGCGAACGTCCCGGCGTGGCCGGAGTTGCTGTTCGCCTGCGCCCGCATCGGCGCCATCGTCGTGGCCATCAATACCCGCTTCGGCAGCACCGAAGTAGGGGACATAATAGGGCGTTCCGGGTGCAGGGCTCTGGTGCTGGGGAGGGCATACAAGGGCGTCGATTTCGAGGAAGTCGTCGCGGCCGCCAAGCCCGAAAACCTGTCTTCGGTGAAACTGGTAGTAAGCCACGGACCCCGGGCGCAACCGCCGCGCGCGCTGTTCCCCGGTCGCACAACCATTGCCTGCGAGGAACTGCTTCAGCACCCGCCAACGGTTGCCGATCATGCCGGCCCGGAAACGCCCTGCTGTATTTTCACCACCTCCGGCACCACCAGCCTGCCCAAGTTCGTGCTGCACAAGCAGGCCGCACTGGTGACCCACGCGCAGGCCGCCGCCCAGGCATTCGGTTACGAAGAAGCCGAAACCGTCACCCTGCAGGCCACGCCATTCTGCGGAATCTACGGTTTCAGCCAGGCGCTGGCCACGCTGGCGGCGGGACGGCCTGTGGTATTGCTGCACGCGTTCGATGCTGCCGAGGCCGTGCGGCTGATCGAAGCCCATCGCGTGACGCAGTTCAACGGCACCGACGAAATGCTGCGCCAGATGCTGGCTGCGGCGGAATCCGGGAACCCGTTTGCGAGTCTGCGATTCTTCGGCTGCGCGTTGTTCGGTCCGGCGGCCGCCGATATCGTGACTGAGGCGGAATCTCGTGGCGTGCACGTGCGCGGCTTGTACGGCATGAGTGAAACGCAGGCATTGCTGACGCTGCAACCCGAAGAGTTCGAGCTCGCGGAGCGCATGCAAGGCGGGGGTATCCCGGTATCCCGCGAAGTGGAGATCCGTGCGCGCGATCCGAATACCGGTCAGTTGCTCGCGCACGGGCAAGCCGGTGAGGTCGAGATAAGGTCCCCTGGCCTCATGGTGGAATACTTCCACGATCCGCAGTCGACCACGGACGTTTTCACGGCGGATGGTTATCTGCGCACCGGCGACCTGGGGTTCACCCGGCCAGCCGGCGGTTTCGTGTTTCAATCGCGCATGGGCGACGTACTGCGGCTGGGCGGGTATCTGGTCAGCCCCAGGGAGATCGAGGAACACCTGAATCGCCATGCAGGCGTTGCCAGCAGCCAGGTGGTGGGTGTTCGGATCGAGCGGAAAATCCGCGCGGTCGCCTTCGTGAAAATGCAGCCCGGTGCGCCCTTCACCGAATCCTTTCTGGTAGAGCATTGCAAACAGGCGCTCGCCGTATTCAAGGTACCTTTGCGAATATTCCCCGTGGAAGAGTTCCCCACCACCGAAGGGCCGAACGGGCGCAAGGTGCAGAAACACCACTTGCGCGAACTCGCGCAGCGTTGGTGCAGCTAGCACGCGGCCAGATCGCGCACAAAACCAGCCGGCAATCACAATGTGCATTGCTGGAATGTATGTCTCGGATCGCGCTTGACGCTTCTGCGAACATGATGCTCTTTGTCGCTGGGTGCCGATCAGTCCAGGTCTGCCTATGTGTTCAACCCCAAAGAGTTCCACCAGCCCTAGAAGGCGTTCCGCTGCTGGTGACTATGCTCCGGTATTCACGCTCGGCACTGGCGAGTTCTACAAAACGACGGGGACGAGCCGCAACCAGCGACCGTTGGGCGATTACGATCGCGCCGCTGCGGCCACCCGCACAAAGAAACCGGGCGAGATCGCGGCCAGGAAGTCGTTCTGGCGGCGCATAAAGGACAATCTGGCCGCGAATCTGCGCTAACCGGTACCCGGGCCATGCGGCCCCCCCATCGCCTATACTGTCGTCCCTTCAAGCTTGGCATGCCGCCGGCAAACGAGAGTGTCGTGAAGAGCTATCAAAATACCCTGCCCAGCAATTCCCTTGTTGTCGTCGTCGTTCTGCTCGTCTTGTCCGGTTGTGCGACTTTGCCGAAAGATTTCGAGCGCAGCGAAAACTTCGCCATACAGGACACCGCCGACACGAAAATTGCTCGCGATCTTGCGCCGTTGGCCGCGAAGTACCCCGAACAGTCCGGTGTATACCTGCTGAACAAAGGCATGGACGCTTTTGCTGCGCGAATGGCGCTGATAGAAACCGCCGAGAAGTCACTGGACGTCCAATACTACATCTGGCATCACGACCTGACGGGAAAAGTTATTCTGCAGCGTTTGCTGGTTGCAGCCAACCGCGGCGTGCGCGTGCGCTTATTGCTCGACGATCTCGACACCGCGGGCAAGGACCAGATCCTGCATACACTGGATTTCCACCCGAGTTTCGAAATTCGTGTGTTCAATCCCTTCGCGAATCGCAACGCGCGGACGCTGGATTTCATCGGCGATCTGAGCCGTGTCAACCATCGCATGCACAATAAATCCCTGACCGCGGATTATCTGGCCACCATAGTGGGCGGCCGCAACATCGGCGATGAGTATTTCGATGCAACGCCCGATGTAGGGTTTACCGATTGGGACGTAATCGGTGTGGGACAAATCGCGAAAGAGGTCTCGGGCGCCTTCGACGAGTACTGGAACAGTGAATGGGTCTACCCGCTGTCCGCGTTCAAGCCGGCACAACCCATTACGGAGGAAAGTCTTACCGCCTTTGAAAAATCCGCTGAGGAATTCATCGAGGAGGCAAGAAATTCCGCTTATAACGAAGCGCTCAAAGAAACCAGTATTGCCAGGTTGTCCCACGTGGGTGAACTGCCCTTCGTCTGGGGGCGCTCGGTTCTCGTCTACGACCACCCGGGCAAGGCCGATACTGAAGAAATAAAGTCGGACACCCACCTCGGGCCGAAACTCAGGAAAGCTTTCGAGAGTTCTCAACAGGAGCTGATCGTCGTTTCGCCATATTTTGTCCCCGGAGACGCAATTGTCGAGTTTTTCGTGAATCTCGTCGAGCGCGGTGTCAGGGTTATTATATTGACCAATTCACTGGCGGCTAATGACGTGCCCCTGGTTCATGCGGGCTATATGCGGTACCGGGACGATCTGTTGCGGGGTGGTGTGGAGTTGCATGAATTCAAGCCCACCGTGATTGCCGGCAACCGGGAGAAAAAGAACAACAAATACATCGGCTCATCCCGCGCGAGCCTCCACGCAAAGGCTTTCGCAATCGATCAGCGCTATATGTTCGTGGGATCGTTTAACCTGGACCCGCGCTCGATTGCCTTGAATACGGAGATGGGTGTGGTCTTCGAAGCGCCGGAATACGCAGCGGCCCTGTCGAAAGGATTCGACGAGCTTGGTGAAGTGAAAACCTACCGTCTGGCGCTGCAGAAGAAATCGCCTGACAGCGAAGCCGAGCAACTGGTCTGGCATTCCAGGAAAGACGGCGAGAAGATCGTTTATACGAAAGAACCCGAAACGTCCTGGTGGAATCGTTTCGTAGCGGGCTTTATGTCCCTGTTCGTGCCTGAAAGCCAGTTGTAGAGAAAGGCCATCCCCTCGGGAGGGAGAAAGGAGGGAGAAAGGGGACGCACTTATTTTGTGATAACCTGACGCGGTTCCAACACGTTAGCGGGACTGACACCGACATTCCAAGGAGGGATATGCCATGCCACGGAGGGCGAGGATATTGCTGCCAAACACACCCCACCACATCGTTCAGCGCGGGCACAATCGGGCCAGCGTTTTCGCGCGGGCTGACGACTACCGATACTATCTTGCAACGTTAATCGAGTGGAAGCAGCCCCTTGGCTTAAAGCTCTATGCATATTGTCTGATGACCAACCACGTGCATCTCATCGTGGAACCTGGTGAAGCCGTGTCGGCAGTGGGGCAATTGATGAGACGATTAGCCGGTCGCCAGACACGATTTGTCAATGCGCTGGAAGGACGAACCGGCAGTCTGTGGGAAGGGCGTTACAAAGCCAGCGCGATACAAAGCGAACGCTATCTGCTGGCTTGTTCGCGGTATGTTGAGCTCAACCCGGTGCGGGCGGGCATGGTGGCTTCGGCAGCGGACTACGCGTGGTCCAGCTATCACGCCAAAGTCGACGGGTGCTGGCCCAGCTGGTTGGACGAAGACGAATGTTACCGCAGCCTCGGTGCAAACGCCCGGGAGCGTTCGCGGACGTATCGCGAGTATGTGGAGGGTGACGTAAACGAAGAAGAACAGGCACTCATTCGCACGGCGTCTAAACGAAACCAGCTAACGGGCGACAAATGGTTCGTTGAGGAAGTTGCGCGCCGGGTGGGGCGGCGTATTGAATTTCGGGGTCGGGGAAGACCGAGGCAACCGCAAAAATAAGTGCGTCCCCTTTTTCTGGAGGAATACGACATAAAAGTCACGACAGGTTTTGTTCTGTTGGCATCGATGTTTCTACTGCATGTCAGTGCAGCGGACGAGGCGACCGATATGCAACCTTATCCGGCCGCCGAAAACGGTTTCGCGCGCATGGTGTTTCGTGTGCCACCCGCTGACGATGAGTCGGCGCGAAAGGTCGAGATCGTCGTCGGTAAAATCCTGTCCGCCGATTGCAACCGGACTTCATTTAGCGGTGTGCTCGACAGACGCGTGGCCGAGGGTTGGGGCTACCCCTACTACGTGCTCGAAAAAGTCGGCGGCCCGGTCTCGACGATGATGGCATGCCCGCCGGACACACAAAACACCGACGCGTTCGTGTCGGTTAACGGCGATGGTTTCTTACGGCGGTACAACAGCAAACTTCCATTTGTCGTTTATGTTCCTGAGGGTTACGAAGTTCGTTACCGCATCTGGGCCGCGCAACGGGACATCGGTCAAGCTCAACCCGAATGATCAATGCAGGGATGTTGATCCCTTTACAAACCGTACTCGCCATCCTAGTTGTGGCGTTGATGGTGAGCGACTGCAGTGTTGAAAAAATCGCCGCGCCCGCAAATTCGCGGATCGATCCCCTGAATGTTGAATACGAAATCGAGGGCAGCGCGATACGATTACGCGATGGCAACTATGAAATGCCCGCCGCGCCCGGTTCTGCGGCAAAGATCCAGGTGGCCGTCTTCGACGGGCCGGTCTATGGCCACCTGGACGATGATGGCGCAATTGACGCGGCCGTAGTGCTCGTTTACCAGTCCGGCGGCAGCGGGACATTCTATTACGTAGCCGCCGCGGTCAATCGTGACGGCGGGTATCGCGGGACGAATGGGCTGCTGCTGGGTGATCGCGTCATGCCCCAGAGTGTGCGCATCGAAAATCGAACCGTTGTTACCGATTTTGCAGATCGCGGACCTCAAGAGCCGATGGCTGCGACACCGACGATCAACGTAACGAAGTACGCATACCTCGACGGCGGTGGACTCATCGCCGTGCCAGCCGATACCGAGGCGTCGGGATGGGTAACGTTCGGTCACGAAGTGCGGTCATTCCAGCCATGCGACGGCGACACCGAACATTGGCTGATAGGGCGGTCGCCCGCGCTGTCGGATCTTAAGACAAGCTACCGCGACGCGATGTCTGGCGCACGACCCTATACGCCGTTGTTCATGGCGGTGAAAGGCAGCACCATGGCGCCACCACGCGACGGTTTCGGCGCGGATTACGTCGCCGGCTTCTTCGTGACCGGGCTGATCGCTGTGAATCGCACCGGCCACTGCCGCGAGGAATTTATCGTCGTCGAATCGCCGGCACCCGGCGCGGTGATCGAATCACCGCTGTAGGTTCGCGGGCGCGCACGGGGAACCTGGTTTTTCGAGGGCGATTTCCCCATCGTGCTCGAGGACGCTGACGGCAATGTCGTGGCGAATTCGTTCGTTACCGCGCAGGGCGATTGGATGACGAAGGAATTTGTACCCTTCGCAGGTAAGCTGTCGTTTACCAAGCCGGATCAGGGCGGTCGCGGAACGTTGATTTTCAAGAAGGACAACCCCACTGACCGGCCCGACCTCGACGACGCAACCGCGATACCGGTTTTCTTCCACAACTAAGAATGCCGGACAGGGATTCGCTGACCGGGGTTTTCGTATGTTCGCTGCTGCGCATCCTGATATCGTTGTTCTAATGATAAATGTCTCCAGAAACGCCGGTGCAATATCAAGACACGTAAGCGGGATTGTGGCGGGGCGACGTTCGTAGGTGGTTAACGGCACGCAAAACAAAGACGCCGGCGAAGCCACAGTTTTCACCGGCCGCGTTCGTTCACGCGCGCGCGGAACCCTGGCGACCTGCGGTGTTGCACACTTCGTGCACGACGGGTTCTCCGATTCGCTCTATGTGCTGTTGCCGCTGTGGGCGGAAGCGTTCGGTTTCAATCATGCCCAGGTGGGCTTACTGAAAACGCTCTACTCATCTGCCATGGCCGCTTTTCAATTACCCGCCGGTGTGCTGGCTGAGCGTTGGGGGCAGCGTGGCCTGCTGGTAGCGGGGACCATCCTGGCGGGCTGCGTGGTGATGCTGTTCGGACTGGCGGGCGGCTTTGCCGGATTGCTGGTTCTGGTGTTGCTCAGTGGCTTGAGCTCCGGCGTGCAGCACCCGTTGTCTTCGTCGCTGGTGGCGTCGGCGTATCAATCGGGTCCGCGACGTGCCGCGCTCGGCACCTACAACTTCACCGGCGATCTCGGCAAGGTTGCGTTTCCGCTGGCCGTCGCCGGCGTGGCGGGATTCGCTGGCTGGCGCGAGGCCAGCTTTGCGATCGGTGGCTTTGGCGTTCTGGCGGGCGCCGGTATTTTTTTTGCATTGCATCGATTCGACGCAGGCGCGAGGCCATCGGTGGCAACCGATGAATCTGTCGATCGTCACCCGTCCGGCTGGCGTATCCGGGACAGGCGCGGATTCAGTCTGCTGGCGTCGATCTCTATTCAGGACAGCGTGGTGCGAACCGGTTTCCTGACCTTCCTGCCGTTTCTGCTGATCGGCAAAGGTGCGGAGGTGGGAACTGTCGGTTTCGCGCTGGCACTGGTGTTTGCGGGCGGTGCCACCGGCAAGCTGCTTTGCGGTCACCTGGCGGAACGCGTCGGGATCATCCGCACCGTCGTGCTGACCGAAATCATGACCGGGCTGGGTATTCTTTGCCTACTGGTATTGCCTTTGACCGCCGCACTGGTCCTGTTGCCGCTGGTCGGTCTGGCGCTTAACGGCACCTCTTCGGTGCTCTACGGCACCGTACCCGAGTTCGTCGACTCGCAGCGCCAGTCGCGCGCATTTGGACTCTTCTACACGTTGGCTATCGGCGCCAGCGCCGTCTCGCCCCTGCTGAGTGGAGTATTGAGCGATGCGGCCGGACTTACGGTGACGCTGTGCGTTCTTACTGCCATCGCGCTGGCCGTTGTGCCCCTCGCGTTCCTGCTGGCCGGTTCGATTGCCGCGGCTCGTACGGCCGCGCAATTGCAGGACTGACTGAGTTAAAGTCACGCAGCGCACGAAACTCGGAACCAGCGATGTTCTGGCGAACGAAAAAAGTATCTGCTCGGTTCAGCGTGTTGATCATTGCGGTCGCGGCGCCGCTATCGGCCTGTGACGCGCAACAACAGCCGTCTGCTGCAGGCAAGGTAGTCGACGAGGCGTCGATCAATACTGTGTGGCACAAGGCGAAACTTCGTGGCGTATCGTTTCGCGCCATCGGGCAGGAGCCCGGGTGGCTGCTGGAGATCACCGACGGCCAGGAGATTCTGCTCGTTACCGACTACGGCAACAACCGGTCGAGTCTCCCGTATGTCGAGCCGGTCGTGTATCGGGAACAGCACCGCACGGAGTTTGTTCTCGAAGATCACGGGACGACGATCGAAATCCGTGGCGAGCCGTGCCAGGACGTGATGAGCGGCGAGGAGTTTGCGGTATCCGTGACGATCACTTTGCCGGACAGGACTTTGCAGGGATGCGGGCGCGCACTCCACTGAGACCGGCTGCAGTAAGCCTGTTACTGCTGTGCGTTGCACGAGCGTCAATTGCGAACGAAGAACCGATTCGGTATCGGGGCGAAAACACGTTCGGTCATGAGGTCAATGTGTTCTGCCCCGCGATCAACTCACAGTGTTACTGGTTGAGCCGTGAGACGCCCGGCGAGGTGCGCGCCTCATTACGGCAACTGTACGCGGAACGGTCTGCACAACCTTATGAACCCGTTTGCGTGGTCGTTTCTGCACACATAGACAGGGAGTCCGGCAGAGAAGGTTTCGCGGCAGACTACGATGGGCTCATCACCATCGCTCACACATACGGGCGCTGTAATGAAACCCGCATCGTGACGCGAGGTGACCTGCAACATCACCGCTGGATTCTGGTGAGCGTGAATGGTGAGGCGCTGCGACCAGACCAACTCGAAAAGACTCCGGAACTCGACTTCGGCGAGCAGATGCACGTTTCCGGCAATTCCGGCTGCAATCACATTTCCGGCACCGCGGCACTTCGCGAGGCGTTTTTCACTATCGAGAATCTGATTGCAACACGCAGGTTGTGCAAGCCTGCTCAGAATGAGCTCGAGCGCACGCTCCAAGGCGTGTACGCAGGCGAATCAACCATCACGCTTGATCGGGAAAAGACGCTGACACTCGACGCCGGTGAAACCGTGCTGCGGTTTCGACTGCAGGACTGGGTGAAGTAATCGTTCGTTCGCGGTGTCGATGACGATGAACCGAAAATCGAATCGAGCCTGGTGGAGGCGGTGAAAAAAGCTGTCTCTGCTGTGGAATTTTCGCGAGAATAAGGCAGTCTAAGGCACTGGCTCTGAGCTACACGCGAGGTATGCGATGCAACGACGTATTTTTCTACTGAGCGCACTTTTTGCAGGCATCACGCAACGCCTGCAGGCCGCGTTGCAACCCACGCCGTCGCAGGGCGAGGGTCCGTTCTACCCGGTGCAGCCGATTCCGCTCGACAACGACCTGGTACATCACGCAGGCGGCACCGCAGCAGGAGAACACCTGGAATTGAGCGGGATTGTCCGGGACACCGCCGGCAAACCGCTCGCCGATGCCCTGATAGAAATCTGGCAGTGCGACGCGGCGGGCTACTACCGTCACCCGCGCGCCAGCAGTGACCGGGTGGACAGGCATTTCGCCGGATTCGGCGCGATGCGAACCTCGGCGACCGGCGCTTACCATTTCAGCACGCTGATGCCGGTGCCTTATACCGGGCGTCCGCCGCATATCCACGTGAAGATTCACGGCGCCAACCGGGAATATCTGACCAGCCAGATCTACCTGCAGGGAAAGACGAAGGAAGGTGGTGTGTTCGGTCTGTTCTCGGGCGATCGCGGCAATCTCACCATCGACCCGGTGTCGAGCAGCGGTAACGTAAAGCAGGCTCGTTTCGATTTTGTGATCGAACGCGCCGCGTAGTCACCCCCCTCACCCTGACCCTCTCCCCCGAGGGGAGAGGGAATAAGACTACGCACCCGGGGCGCAACTTCAAGGGGCGCTGGCTCAGCGAAGGCGGCTACGACTACGTTGCCCGAAAGTTGTTCAATGACATCCAGGTGAACGCGTTCTTCCTGGAGTACGACACGGACCGCGCGGGCGGATTCGAACCTCTGGCAGCGGCACCGGAAGACAAGGTCGTGGTCCTCGGACTTGTCAGCACCAAGACACCGGTTCTCGAGAGACGCGCCGCGCTGATCCGCCGCATCGAAGAGGCGAGCAGGTGCGTGCCGCTCGAGCGCCTCGCGCTGAGTCCGCAATGCGGCTTCGCCTCGACGGTGGCCGGTAATCCCGTGACCCTGGAGGACCAGGTCGCGAAGCTCGCGTTGATCGTCGACGTAGCCAACGAGGTCTGGGGCCGGTAAACGAGCAAGCGTAGCGCAAACCTTGATCCCCTCACCCCCGGCCCCTCTCCCGGAGGGAGAGGGGAGACTCTTCATTCCCTCTCCCTATTTGGGGGGATAGGGGAGTCTTCATTCCCTCTCCCCATTGGGGAGAGGGCCAGGGTGAGGGGCTTCAATAGCGAACTAATGTACACTTCGCCGCCTCGAAACCTCACCCACACGGATAGACAAAACGTTGGCAAACGAAGCCGCAGTGCGGGTCGGCGTGGACATCGGTGGCACCTTCACCGACGTCGCGCTGGAGATCGGTGAGCGACGCTACACCGCGAAAACCCTTACCCGCCAGGATGCGCCGGAGCAGGGGATTCTTACCGGGCTGCGCGAGACGCTGGCCAGCGCTGCGATCGCCCCCGGGGACATCTCGGTTTTCATCTACGGCACCACGCTCGCGACCAACCTGCTCATCGAACGTAAGGGATCGCCGACCGCGTTGCTGACTACCGAGGGCTTTCGCGACTCGATCGAGATGCGTAACGAGAATCGCTACGAGCAGTACGACGTCAACATCGATCTGCCGCCCCCTCTGGTGCCGCGAGCGCTGCGCTTCCCGATCGTGGAGCGCATGAACGCGCGCGGCGAGGAGCTGGTGCCGATCGACGAGGCGCAGGTCGAGGCGCTGGTGCCGGTGCTGGAACGCGAGCAGGTTCAAAGCCTGGCCATCGGTTTCCTGCACAGCTACATGAATGCCGCCCACGAGGAGCGCGCCCGGGATGTTCTGAATGCGCGCCTGCCGGAGATGGAGATCACGCTGTCCTCGGAGGTGTCGCCGGAAATGCGCGAGTTCGAGCGTTTGTCGAGTGCCTGCGCGAACGCCTACCTGCAGCCCCTCATGAGTAACCACTTGCGCAATCTCGAGCAGGTAATGCAGGAGCAAGGCGTTCGCTGCCCGGTGTTTCTGATGCTCTCGGGGGGTGGAATCACGACGCTGGAGACCGCGATCCGGTTTCCGGTGCGGCTGGTCGAGTCCGGGCCGGCCGGCGGCGCGATATTCGCCGCTTACATCGCCCGCACGCTGGGCCTCGACGACGTCGTTTCCTACGACATGGGGGGCACCACTGCCAAGATCTGCCTGATCGACGATGGGCAGCCGCAGACCGCACGCACGTTCGAAGTCGCCCGCGTGTACCGGTTCCTGAAGGGCAGCGGGCTGCCGCTGCGCATTCCGGTGATCGAGATGGTGGAGATTGGCGCCGGCGGCGGTTCCATCGCCACGGTGGACGCCATGGGCCGGATCGCGGTGGGCCCCGAAAGCGCGGGCTCGGGCCCGGGCCCGGCCTGTTATGCGCTCGGCGGGGAAGCGCCCACAGTCACCGACGCCGATCTGGTGCTCGGACGCCTGGATCCCGAGAGCTTCGCCGGTGGCGCCATGCATCTCGACCGTGGCGCGGCGGAAACGGCACTGGCGCGCGACGTCGGCGGTCCACTGGACCTCGAGGTCCCGCTCGCTGCCCTCGGCGTCTCCGAGATGGTCGATGAGAACATGTCGAACGCCGCGCGTGTGCATGCTATCGAGAGCGGCAAGCTCATTGAGGCCCGCACGCTGGTGGCGTTCGGGGGCGCCGCGCCGGTGCACGCCTCGCGCATGGCGGAGAAGCTGAACATGGACCGGGTGGTGATCCCGCCTGGCGCCGGGGTGGGTTCGGCCATCGGTTTTCTGCGCGCGCCGGTTTCCTACGAGGTCACGCGCAGCCATTACCAGCAACTCGACACGCTTGACGTGGAGGCGACGAACGCGCTGCTCGAGGCCATGCAGTCCGAGGCGTACGGGGTCGTGGAGCCCGGCGCGGGCGGGCACGAGCTGTTCGAGCAACGCACCGCCTACATGCGCTATGTCGGTCAGGGGCACGAGGTCGGCGTTGAGATCCCGGTTCGCGTTGCGGCGACCCGCCTTGGCCCGGACGCGGGAACTGGACTGCGCACGCGCTTCGAGCAGGAGTATCATCGGCTCTACGAGCGCACCATTCCGGACCTCGAGATCGAGATTCTGACCTGGGTCGTGCTCGTGAGTACACGCGCCGATCTCCCGGCAGCTGTGCCGCAGTCCGCGGGCGCCGTTGTGCCGGAGCCGGTGGGCGAGCGGGCGCTGCTGGACACCGAGACCGGCGACTACCAGACCGTGCCCGCCTACACGCGCGAAGCGTTGCCCGCCGGCGCCCGTATCGACGGGCCCGCCGTAATCGTCGAGAAGGACACTGCCACCGTCGTCACGGCGCCTTTCACGGCGCACGTGCACGCGCTCGGTTCTCTGATCATCGAGCGCAGAGATCGCGAGTAAGCAAACCATGAGCGTAAACGCAGCCCTGATGAAGATCCGCATGCAGGTCATGTGGAACCGGCTTATTTCTGTGGTGGAGGAACAGGCGCAGACCCTGGTGCGCACCGCCTTCTCCACCAGCGTGCGCGAGGCAGGCGATCTGGCGGCCGCGGTGTTCGACCGGCAGGGCCGGATGCTGGCGCAGGCAGTGACGGGCACCCCGGGCCACATCAACGCGATGGCTGAGGCGATCGTGCACTTCATCGGGAAATACCCGGTCGAGCGCATGGAGCCCGGCGACGTGTTCATCACCAACGATCCATGGAAGACCTCGGGTCACCTGCATGACATCACCGTCGTCACCCCCACCTTCCACCGCGGCAAGGTGGTGGCGCTGTTCGCGAACACCTGCCACGTCGTCGACATCGGCGGACGCGGTTTCGGACCCGACGCGCGCCAGGTCTACGAGGAGGGCATCAATATCCCGATCGTGCACCTGTTCCGCAAGGGTGAGCCCAACGAGACCCTGATGGAGATCATCCGCACCAACGTGCGCGAGCCCATGCAGGTCGTCGGCGACATTTTTTCCTTCGCGGCGTCCAACGACACCGGCAGCAAGCGGCTGGTCGCGATGCTCGAAGAGTTCGGTATCGACGACGTCGACGAGCTGGGTGAGTTCATCATCGAAAGCTCGCGGGCGGCGACCGTTGAGCGTATCGCGAAGCTGCGCAACGGCACGTTCCACAATGCCCTGGTCATGGACGGCTACGATGAGCCGGTAAAGCTTCAGGCCGCGCTGACCGTCGGCGACGACAGCATCCACGTCGACTACGAAGGCACCTCCCCGGCGAGTGCACACGGGATCAACGTGGTGCTTAACTACACCAAGGCCTATACCTGCTTCGGGGTGAAGTGCGTCGTCGCGCCGGACATTCCGAACAACTACGGCTCGCTGCTGCCGATCACTTTTTCGGCGCCCGAGGGCTGCATCCTCAACGTGCAGCGGCCGTTCGCGGTCGCGGCACGACACATTATCGGCCATCTGCTGCCAGACACCATCCTCGGGTGCCTGCACCAGGTCGTCGACGGCGGCTGTCAGGCTGAGGGCTCGGCCTCGCTGTGGAACATCCAACTGCGCGGTGGTCCGTCGGTGTCGCGCCCCGAGAGTTACGCGGGCGACATCCCCGAGTTCGAGATGCTGCAGTTCAACAGCGGCGGCACGGGCGCGCGCCCGCTCAAGGACGGGCTCAGCGCTACCGCGTTTCCAAGCGGCGTGCGCGGCATGCCCGTGGAGGCGACCGAGGCGATCACGCCGGTAATCTTCTGGCGCAAGGAGCTGCGCCCCGATTCCGGCGGCGCGGGCCGCTCGCGCGGCGGCCTGGGCCAGATCATCGAACTGGGCGGCGCGGGGGGGATTCCGTTCGACGTGCTGGCGATGTTCGAGCGTGTGGACCATCCGCCGCGGGGCCGCGAGGGCGGCGGGAACGGCGCGGCTGGCCGGGTGGCGCTCGCCTCGGGCGCCACGCTGCGCTCCAAGGGCCAGCAGTCCATCCCGGCCCACGACAGCCTGGTGCTGGAAATGGCCGGCGGTGGTGGTTTTGGCGACCCGCGCGAACGCGATGCCCACCAGGTCGCGGAGGACGTGCGCAACGGATTCGTCTCGCGCGATTCCGCGCGCGATGACTACGGCGTCGTGCTCGACGCCCAGGGGCGCGTGGATGAGGCGGCGACCGCTGCTGAACGGGGTGGCTGAAGACTGCCCCTCACACTCTAAGCCCAGAGGAACAAGACCCCTCACCCTGACCCTCTCCCCAGAGGGGAGAGGAATAGGAATGTTTGACCCCTCCACCGGAGGGGAGAGGGATTAGGAATGTTTGACCCCTCCCCGGAGGGGAGGGTGGATAGGAACGTTTGCCCTCTCGCCTTTTGGGAGAGGAACGAAAGATAGTTCCCTCCGAGAGGGAGACGGAATAAACGATACTCCCTTCTCCTCTGGGAGAGGGGCCGGGGTGAGGGGATGTGAAGCAGATTTTTCTCGGCCCATGAAACCGAATGGCGTGTTTTGTAGTCCACTGATTGTTGAGCTGGAGCAGGTTCGTGTGGATTCACACTTGCCTGATCGCTGTAACTTAATACAATAGTCTGGATAATTACGTCCAATAGTTCCAAACAGAGGAGGAACTCAGTAATGAGTAAAACCAGTTCCCGGCGGACTTTTCTCAAGGGTGCCGCGGTAGCGACCACGGCCGCGGCGGGCACCATTGCCGCACCCGCGATAGTGCGGGCAGCCCCGGTAACGATGAAAATGCAGGCTGCCTGGGGCGGCGGTATTTTTCTTGAGAACGCGAATTCCTACGTCAAGCGCGTCAACGACATGGCCGGCAAGGACCTTACCATCGAGCTGCTGCCGGTTAACTCGGTAGTTAAAACCAGCCAGATGCAGGACGCGGTGCACCGCGGTGTACTGGACGCGGCTCACTATGTACCGGCCTACTGGTACTCGAAATCGCCTGTTGCGTCGCTGTTCGGCACCGGGCCGTGCTTCGGCTGGTCGAGTCAGGAAGTGCTCGGCTGGATCTACTACGGCGGCGGCCAGGAGCTGTTCGACGAGATGATGGCCAAGCTGGGCCTGAACCTGGTCAGCTTCTTCAACAGCCCGATGCCGGCGCAGCCGCTGGGCTGGTTCAAGGAGGAGATCAAGAGCGCCAAACAGATGAGCGGTCTCAAGTACCGCACCGTTGGTCTCGCCGCCGACGTGCTGCTGGAAATGGGCATGTCCGTGGTGCAGCTGCCGGGTGGCGAAATTCAACCCGCCATGAAATCCGGTCTCATCGATGCGGCCGAGTTCAACAACCCCACGTCGGATCGCGATTTCGGTATGCAGGACGTGTCCAAGCACTACCACCTGGCGAGCTTCCACCAGTCGCAGGAGTTTTTCGAAGTCACCTTCAACAAGCGTAAATTCGATGCCTTGCCCGGTGAACTGCAGGCAATTCTCAGGTATGCGTCGGAAGCCGAAAACTCCAACTTCTACTGGCACAATACGCGCCGCTACGCTGACGATCTCAACAAACTGCGTGCGCAGGGCGTCAACGTGTACCGTACGCCGGACTCGGTCATGGCCGGGCAGCTCGATGCCTGGGACAAGGTCATCAAGCGTATGTCGGCTGGCGACCCGTTTTTCGCCAAAGTGATCGAATCACAGAAAGCCTATGCGAAGAATGTCATGGACTACCTGAACCTGAACCAGCCCGATTACAAGCTGGCGTATAAGCACTATTTCGGCTAGTTCGAAGACTCACGAGTAACTGCGAGAAGGATACGGGGGCCGTTAAACGGCCCCCGTGTCGATCTGCCGCACTGACGCAGCGTGTAACGTGGAAAAACTCATCCATTCGATCGAGAGTCTGAGTATCTGGACCGGGCGGGCGTTTGGCTGGTGCATCCTGATCCTGACTTTTTCGGTTTCCTATGAGGTTTTCGTCCGCTATGTGCTGAATGCACCGACCGTGTGGGCATTCGACATGATGGTGCAGATGTACGGTGCGCTGTTCCTGATGGCGGGACCGTACGCCCTGGCCCAGGATTCCCATGTTCGCGGCGACGTCCTGTACCGGCTGTTTCCGGTGCGGGCCCAGGCAACGATCGATTTCGTTCTGTATATACTGTTTTTCTTCCCCGGCATGCTGGCACTGTTCTGGTACGGTACCGAGATTGCTGCGGATTCCTGGCGTTACAAGGAAGTCAGCTGGAACAGCCCCGCGCGTATTCAGATCTATTTCTTCAAGACACTTATTCCCCTTGCCGGGGGGCTGCTGATCATTCAGGGCATCGGTGAAATGCTGCGCAGCTGGCGTGCCTTGCGCTCCGGCGTGTGGCTGAACAGGCTGGAAGACGTGCGCGAAACGGACGAGGCGTTGATTGCGGAATTCATCGAATCAACACCAGAACAATAATTTCAAAGATACCACCACCCCTTTCAGAGAATAGCGGGCGATGACGAATCCAGAAGTCGCAATCCTGATGCTGGCGCTTTTTATTGTGCTGGTGCTGCTCGGTTTTCCCATCGCCTTCACATTGCTGGCCATGGGGGTCGGCTTCGGCTACTA
>Ga0224508_10001804_pt1 | contig 18822 bp, 12 predicted proteins | sample SF_Jan12_sed_USG_4_FD_170157 | JGI IMG/M metagenome (GOLD analysis project Ga0224508, IMG submission 170157) | Sediment microbial communities from San Francisco Bay, California, United States - SF_Jan12_sed_USGS_21 | ecosystem: Environmental > Aquatic > Marine > Sediment | place: USA... | reverse complement strand
GATCGAGAACGCGGACGTGGCCATCGCCATCGGCTGCAACCCGGTCGAGAACCACCCCGTGGCCGCCACCTATTTCAAGCAGTTCACCAAGCGTGGCGGCAAGCTGATCGTCATGGACCCGCGCGGCGTCGGGCTGGGCCGCTACGCCACCCACCGGCTCAAATTCCGCCCCGGCACCGATGTGGCGATGCTGAATGCGATCATGCACGTGATCGTCGAGGAGGAGCTCTACGACCGCCAGTATATCGAGGCGATGACCGAGGGCTTCGAGGAGTTGAAGACCCACCTCAAGGACTTCCCGCCCGAGAAGATGGCCGAGCTCTGCGGCATCGACGCCGAGACGCTGCGCGATGTGGCGCGCATTTTCGCCCGCGCCGAGGCGGGGATGATCTTCTGGGGCATGGGGATATCGCAGCATATCCACGGTACCGACAACTCGCGCTGTCTGATCAGCCTGGCACTGATGTGCGGCCATGTGGGGCGCCCGGGCACCGGGCTCCATCCCTTGCGCGGCCAGAACAACGTGCAGGGCGCTTCGGATGCCGGTCTGATCCCGATGTTCCTGCCAGATTACCAGAGCGTCAAGCAGGGTCCGGTGCGTGATCTCTTCAAGGGCATCTGGGGCTCCGAGACCGACCCCGAGCCCGGCCTGACCGTGGTCGAGATCATGGACGCGGTCCATGCTGACCAGATCAAGGGCATGTATATCCTGGGCGAGAACCCGGCGATGTCGGACCCGGATGTGGAGCATGCGCGCGACGCACTGGCGCATCTGGAGCACCTGGTGGTGCAGGACATCTTCCTGACCGAGACTGCCAACTATGCCGACGTGATCCTGCCCGCCACCGCTTGGGCGGAGAAAACCGGCACGGTCACCAACACCAACCGCCAGGTCCAAATGGGCCGGCCCGCCGTGCCGCCGCCCGGCGAGGCGCGCGAGGATTGGGCGATCACCGTGGACCTCGCCAAGCGCCTGGGGCTCGGCTGGACCTATGAACACCCGCGCGACGTTTTCAACGAGATGAAGAAGTCGATGAAGTCCCTCGACAACATCACTTGGGAGCGGCTGGAGGCGCAGAACGTGGTCACCTACCCGTCGCTCTCGCCCGAGGACCCGGGCCAGCCGATCGTCTTTGGCGACGCCTTCCCAAGACCCGACGGGCGCGCGAAGTTCACGCCTGCCTCGATCGTCGCCCCGGCCGAGACCCCGGACGCGAACTATCCGATGATCCTGACCACGGGGCGCCAGCTCGAGCACTGGCACACCGGCTCGATGACGCGGCGCGCGAGCGTCCTCGACGCGGTCGAGCCCGAGGCCAACGCCTCGCTGCATCCGGCGACATTGCGCGAGATGGGCGTCGAGCCTGGCGACATAATCGAGATCGCCACTCGGCGCGGCACGATCCAGATCATGGCCCGCGCCGACCGCGCGATTGCCGAGGACATGGTGTTCGTCCCCTTCGCCTATGTGGAAGCGGCGGCGAACGTGCTTACCAACCCGCAGTTGGACCCCTACGGCAAGATCCCCGAGTTCAAATTCGCGGCGTGCCGGGTGGCGAAGGCGGACGGCCAGGCGGTCGCGGCGGAGTAGAAGTGGGATCACCGACGGCACCCGAGCGGACCGAGACCATGCCAACGGCCGAGGCACGGCGCCTGGCCGACGAGATCAATAGAGATACCGGTCCCTTGGACCTGGCAAAGGCCACCCGCCTGGCCTGGCGCCCAGCCTGGTCGATCCGCTCGCGCCGCGGCTCTTTGCGGGAGTTCGTGGCGCATCTGAATTCTGTGTTGCGCTGACCGGCGGCAGAGGATCCGAATTACACCTCCATCTCCACGCTCGGGATGATCGGGAAGAATACGCCCCCTGAGCGGAGCCCAAACCAGCGTTCGCCCTCGACCTCGTCGTGTTCGCCGATATCGACGAGGCGGTAGTAGCTCTTGCGGTCGATCAGCGCCTCCAGCCCTCGGCGAACGTGGACGTAAGGTGAGGGCTCGCCGGTCTCGGGATCACGGACGACGCGGATTGGGTTTTCGGGCCCCGCCACGGTCAGGTCACCCACATTGGTCTCGAAGGTCAGGACTTTCGCCTCACCTTCGCCTGACACCTCGAAATCCACCGCCACGAAGGGCGCGTCGTCGACCGTGATCCCGATCTTCTCGACCGGGGTCACCAGGAAGTATTTGCCGTCCTCCAGCTTCAGCACCGAGGCGAACAGGTTGACCAGCTCCAGCCGACCGATCGGGGTGCCCAGATACCACCACTTGCCGTCGCGCCCGATCCGGATATCCAGATCGCCGCAATAGGGCGGATCCCAGAGATGCACCGGCGGCAAGCCCTTGCTGCCCTTCCGCGCGGCGGCGACGGCCTTGGCCAAGCTATCCGCGGCCCCCGGATCGCTCAGGTCGCGTGATTTTGTGACCTCGTCATTCATGACTATCTGTTGCCTTTCCGGTGCCCGACATAGCTTATGGTATGCAAAGCCGGTAGAATTGACACCTTAAAGGGACACTAGAACCCCCATGACAGAACCTACGAGCGACCCGATCGAGCAGATTGAACAGGCGGGCCAGGCCCTTGTCCGCGTCAAGGAGCAGATCGGCCGGCGAATCGTCGGCCAGGACGAGGTGGTCGAGCTTGCCCTGACCGCGATCCTGTCGGGCGGCCATGCCCTTGTGGTGGGCGTTCCCGGGCTCGCGAAGACCCGGCTGGTCGACACGCTTGGCACGGTTCTTGGGCTCGACACCAACCGGATCCAGTTCACACCGGACCTGATGCCCGCGGATATCCTAGGCTCGGAAGTTCTCGAGGAAGGGCCGGACGGCAGCCGCGCCTTCCGGTTCATCGACGGGCCGGTTTTCACCCAGCTTCTGATGGCCGACGAGATCAACCGCGCCAGTCCCCGCACCCAATCCGCCCTGCTGCAGGCAATGCAGGAGGGTGAGGTGACCGTCGCCGGTCAGCACCGCACGCTGGCGCGGCCGTTCCATGTTCTGGCGACCCAGAACCCGATCGAGCAGGAAGGCACCTATCCGCTGCCCGAGGCGCAGCTCGACCGGTTCCTGCTGCAGATCGATATCGACTATCCAAGCCGGGACGAAGAGCGCGACATTGTGCTGAGCACCACGGGCGTCGAGGAGGATGAGGCCGAGCCGGTGCTGGACGCCCAGGGCCTGATCGCGCTGCAGCGCCTGGTGCGCCAGGTGCCTGTTGGCGAGAGCGTGGTGGAGGCGATCCTGAACCTGGTGCGCAGCGCCCGGCCCGATACGCCCGAGGGATCGGAGGCGGCCCGCTCGCGTCTGGCCTGGGGGCCGGGCCCCCGTGCTGCCCAGGCCCTGACCCTGGCGTCGCGCGCGCGCGCCCTGCTCAGCGGGCGGCTCGCCCCGTCACTGGCCGACGTCTCCGCGCTTGCGCGCCCGGCACTGACCCACCGCATGGCACTGACCTTCGCTGCACGGGCGGAAGGCGCGACGATTGCCGGGGTGATCGACGATCTGCTGAAGGGCTCGGCGCTGGAAGAGGCTGCTTGATGGCGCTTGCGCCTGCATCGCGACCCCCTCGCGACCGCGCCGGGTGGCTCCGCCGGGATGCCGAGCACATTTCCGGCACCCTGCCGCCGCTTCTGATCGAGGCCGAGCGGCTGGTGACCAGCTTGATGACCGGCGTCCACGGGCGCAGGCGGGCCGGCATGGGCGAGACTTTTTGGCAATACCGCGCGGCCCATTCGGGCGATCCTTACTCCCTGATCGACTGGCGCCGCTCGGCGCGGTCCGACCGTCTCTATGTGCGCGAGATGGAGTGGGAAGCGGCCGAGACCATGATGCTTTGGTGCGACCGCTCGCAATCGATGGATTTCCGCTCTGAGCTGGCGCCGCGTTCGAAGGCCGAGCGGGCGCGGCTCCTCAGCATGGCACTGGGTGTGCTGCTGGCCCGCGGTGGAGAACGCTTCGGCCTGCTCGGCACCGAGGCCGAGGAACCCCGCACCGGCGAGCGCCAGCTGATGCGCTGGGCCGGTCTCCTGAGCGCCGAGCAGGATACTGCGCCTGATTTCGGGGCACCGCCGATGATCGCCATGCCCAGGGTTGGCCGCGCGGTCTTCATCTCGGACTTCATGGGTCCGCGTGATCAGGTCTTTCCGTCGCTCCTGTCCGCGGCGGGCCAAGGGATCGCCGGTATCTATCTGCAGATACTCGATCCGGTCGAGGAGGAGTTCCCCTATAAGGGCCGCACCCGGTTCGAAAGCGTCGGGCGCGAGGTGCGCCACGAGACCGATCAGGCCGCCGCCTTGCGCCAGGAATACCTGCACCGCCTGGCCGAGCGCCGCGACGATTTGGCCAGGGTCGCGCGGCGCGCAGGCTGGCAGTTGATCCTGCACCGCACGGATGAAAGCCCGCGCACGGCGCTGCTGGCGCTCTATGCCGGGCTCGGGGGCGGCTGATGTTCACACTCGGTGCGCTCGGCTTCGTCAATCCCTGGCTTTTGTCCGGTCTGATCGCGCTTCCGGTGCTCTGGTGGCTGCTACGCGCCATCCCGCCCAGTCCGAAGATCCTGGCCTTCCCGGGTGTGCGCCTGCTGCTGGGGCTGGAAGACCCCGAGCGCCAGGCGGCCAAGACGCCATGGTGGCTGTTGCTGCTGCGCTGCTTGGCACTCGCCGCCGTGATCATCGGGTTTGCCGGGCCGGTTCTGAACCCCAGCGCCCGGCTGGTCCCGGCCGGCGAGGGGCCGGTTCTGATCCTGATGGACCAAGGTTGGGCCAGCGCGCCCGATTGGCGGGCCCGCAAGGCCGCCGCGCTGGCCGCCGTGGACGAGGCGGCGCGGGAAGGACGGCAGGTGATCCTTTGGCTTGCGGCCGAGGGGCGGGTGCCGACGCCGGTCCCGGCAGAGGCCGCCCGGGCCGCGCTGGAAGCAACGCGTCCGGCCCCCTGGGCGCCGGACCACTCGCATGTGCTCGACGCTCTAAATTCGGACACCTTGCCCGATCCGGCGCAGACCATCTGGTTTCATGACGGGCTGTCGCACGGGGAGGCGACCGGGCAGCTTGCTATTCGCCTGGCCGGTCTCGGTCCCTTGCGCTTGGTCGGGCCGCAGACAGCCGCCAAGGCGCTGACGCCGCCAACGCTCGACGATGGACGCATGGTCGCCGACGTGCTGCGAGCAGATAGCGCGGGCGCGGGTACCGCTTCGGTGATTGCTTTCTCCGGCGGGCCGGGCGAGCCGGAGCGCCGGCTGGGCATTGCCTCGGTCGAATTCGGCCCGGGATCCGACAAGGGGGAAGCGCGGTTCGATCTGCCGCCCGAGCTCCTGGGCCGGGTCAGCCGCCTTGCGCTCACCGAGGGTGCAAGCGCCGGCGGCACGGCGATGGCGGGCGCGGGGCTGAGCCCGATCTCCGCTGCGGTGATCGACCCGGTCCAAGAGACAGTGGTCGCGGCACTCACCTCGCCAGCGCATTTCCTGGGCCAGGCGCTGGTGCCCTGGGCGAACGTGAAGACCGCGTCGCTGGAACAGGTGCTCGGCGATCCGCCCGGTGTCATCGTGCTCGCCGACCAGGGCGATTTCACCGATCAGGAGCGCGCGGGGCTGATCGCATGGGTCGAGGGCGGCGGTCTACTGATCCGGTTCGCGGGACCCCGGCTGGCCGCGGCGGTGGGAGAGGGGGGCTTGGGCGCCGGTGCGGTCGCCGAGGATGACCTTTTGCCCGTGCGCCTGCGCCGGGGCGGCCGCGTGCTGGGCGGCGCCCTGGCTTGGGGAGCGCCGAAGACGCTGGGACCCTTCGACCCAAATGGCCCCTTCCGCCGCTTGACCCCGCCTGCCGAGGTGGGTGTGCGCACCCAGGTCCTGGCCGAGCCGTCGCCCGATCTGGCGGGCAAGGTTTGGGCGGTGCTCGACGACGGCACGCCCATGGTTACCGCCAATAAGCTGGGCCAGGGCCATGTCGTGCTGTTCCATGTCTCGGCGGATTCCGACTGGTCCTCACTGCCGCTTTCGGGCCTCTTCGTCGAAATGCTGGGGGCGCTGATGACTCTCGCACCCGGGCGCACGCCTGAACCGCCAACAGCCGAGGAACTGGCCGGCACCCTTTGGCGCGGCGCGCTGATGATCGGCGCGGACGGGGTTCCGGTTCCAGGGTCCGACTTGGGCGAGCCGGTACCTGGCGAACGCCTGGCAGTGCCTGAGCCTGGCCGGGATCTGCCGCCGGGGCTCTACCGCCGCGCGGACAGCGCGGCCCGCGCGGTCGGCTCGGCCGAGTCGATGGTGGTCAATCTTTTCACCGCGGTCGACACGCTGGCGCCCTTCCCGCCTGCGCCGTCCGGCGCGGTGGTCGAGACCCTGGGTGGGGTCGAGGCGCGCAAGTTCGGCGCCGAGCTGATCGCGCTCGCGGTGATCCTGGGCGCCATCGATCTTCTGGCGACGCTTTGGCTCTCTGGGCGGCTGACCGGTCACCTGCGCAGCGGCCGCACCCGGGCGGCGGCTGGGGCTCTTGCGGCTCTGGCGCTGGCCGCGCCATCGGCCGAGGCTCAGGATGTCGATGGCTCGCGCGCCGTCGCGGCCACGGCCGAGACGACATTGGGCTACGTCATGACTGGCGATGCACGGATCGACCGCGTCTCGGAACGCGGCATGGTGGGCCTCGGCTACGCGCTGGCCCGGCGCACCGCGGTCGAGCCCGGTCCGCCGATGGGCGTCGATCCCGAGGTCGACGAGTTGAGCCTTTTCCCCGTGCTCTATTGGCCGCTCGACGCGACGGCCTTGCCCAGCGAGGACGCCCTTCAGCGGCTCGCACGCTATTTGACGGGCGGCGGCATGCTGGTGATCGACACGCAAGGCGGCGGTTCGGGCGCGAACCGCGCCTCTGGCCCGCAGATGCGCCAGATCGCCCGGGCGCTGAACCTGCCGCCCTTGGCACCGGTCGACCAGGATCATGTTCTGGGCCGCAGCTTCTACCTCCTTGCCGCGTTCCCGGGCCGCTGGCGCGGCGGCAGCGTCTGGGCCGAAGCCCCGCCACCCGGAACCGAGCAGCGTGTCGGCGAGTCCGGTTTGCCGCAGTTCGACCGGGTCGATGACAATGTGTCGCCGGTCATCGTCGGCAGCGCCGATTGGGCCTCGGCCTGGGCAACCGACGAGCGCGGCGCGCCTATGTTCCCCATAGGGCGTTCCGGCGATAATCAGCGCGAAATGGCGATCCGGTTCGGCATCAACCTGGTCATGTATGCGCTGACCGGGAACTACAAGTCGGACCAGGTCCATGCGCCCGCCGTGCTCGAGAGGCTGGGGCAGTAATGGATTTCTCGATCACCTTCATCCCCGAGACCTCGTGGGAGGTGATCGGCGCATTGGGCGGGGTGGTTCTGCTGGGCGCCGTGATCGGCCTCTGGCGCCATTTGCCCGGGTGGGCGCTGCGTACGCTTGCATTGGGGATCTTGGTCCTGGCGCTCGCCGGACCGCAGCTCAAGCGCGAGGAGCGCGAAGGGCTGAAGAACATCACCTTCCTGGTGGTGGACAAGTCGGACTCCACCACCATGGAAGACCGCGCCACCCAGATCGAGGAGGCTTCGGCACGGATCCGCGGCGAGCTGGAGGCCCTGTCGACTGACTCCGATCCGCTGGAATTGCGCGTCGTGGATGTGCTGCCGGACGACGGGAGCGAGAATGGCGGCACCGAGCTTCTGACCGCGCTCGACGAGGCGGCGGCCCATGCGGCGCCAGGCCAGATCGCCGGCGCGGTGCTGCTGACCGACGGGCAGGTCCATGACGCGGATCGCCTGACCAGCTTCCCCGGCCCGGTTCATACCCTGGTCGCGGGCGAGAGCGACGGATTCGACTTGGCGCTGGAGGCGGTCAGCGCGCCCAGCTTCGGCATTGTCGGCGAGACCGTGACGTTCACGCTCGCCGCTCGGGTGCATGGGGCCGCGGAGGCCGTGGACCGCGTCGGTGTCGAGGTTTCGGTCGATGGAGGCCCGTCGCGCCTTGTTACCCTGCCCATCGGCGAAGCGACACAGGTCGAGCTCGAAATCGCCCATGGTGGGGCCAATGTGGTCGATATCATCCTGCCGCCGCGCGAGGGCGAGCTGACGACCCGCAACAACCGGGTGATCGCCGAGGTGACCGGCGTGCGCGACCGATTGCGAGTGCTGCTGGTCTCGGGCGAGCCGCATCCGGGCGGGCGGACCTGGCGCGATTTGCTGAAATCCGACCCCATCGTCGATCTGATCCACTTCACCATTCTTCGCCCTCCGGCCAAGCAGGACGGCACGCCCGTGGGCGAGCTCAGCCTGATCGCATTTCCGACCCGCGAGTTGTTCCTGGAGAAGATCGACAGTTTCGACCTGATCGTCTTCGACCGCTATCGCTGGCGCGGCGTGCTGGCCTCGGCCTATCTCTCGAATGTCACACGCTATGTGCGCGACGGCGGCGCGGTGCTGGTCGCCTCGGGCCCCGCGTTTTCGGGCGCCGAGAGCCTGAACCGGACGCCTTTGAATGAGATCATCCCGGCCAGCCCGACGCTGGACATCTTCGAGCAGCCCTTCAAGCCACGGGTCAGCGAGCTTGGCCAACGCCACCCGGTGACCGCCGGGCTGGAGCAGGCGGCGGGCATGGGCGAGGACGGCCCGCGCTGGGGCAGCTGGTTGCGCCAGATCGATATCGTGCCCTCCTCGGGCCATGTGGTGATGGAAGGCGTCGAACAGCGCCCGCTCCTGGTCCTCGACCGTGTGGGTGAGGGCCGCGTGGCGCTGCTGGCCTCGGACCATGCCTGGCTCTGGACCCGCGGCTACGAGGGCGGCGGCCCGCAGGCGGATCTGCTCCGCCGCCTGGCTCATTGGCTGATGCGCGAGCCCGAGCTGGAAGAGGAGGCGGTCTTCGCCCATGTCGAGGGCAAGCGGGTGCTGGTCGAGCGCCGGACGCTGGCCGCCGAGCCGCCGGGACCGATGACCGCGACCCCGCCGGACGGCGGGGATACGATCGAGCTCAGCTACGAGCAGGTTGGCCCCGGCCGCTGGCAGGCCCTGTTGCAGGGAGCCCAGGAAGGGCTTTGGCGGTTCTCGGACGGCACGTTGGACGCGGTCGCTGCGGTCGGGCCGCCCAGCCCCGCCGAATACGTATCGCCCTTGGCCACCGATGCTCTGCTGAAGCCCCTGGCCGAGGCGACTGGCGCCCGGGTCGCCTGGCTGACTGACGGCACGCCCGAGATTCGGATCGTGCCCGAGGGGCGCCGCGCCCATTCCCGCCGCTGGATCGCGCTCGAGCGCCGGGACGCCTACCGGGTCACTGGCGTCAACCTGACCCCGCTGATGCCCGCATGGCTGGCGGTGCTGTCGGTCGGCCTATTGCTGCTGGTTGCGTGGCGCCGTGAGGGCCGCTAAGCGGGGCGGATGACCGATCGGAAACCGGTGCGACTGGGCCTGGCCGGGGCGGGCCTTGTCGGCAAACGCCATGCCCAGATCATTCTCGATCATCCAGAGGTGATGCTCGCGGGCATTGCCGACCCAAGCAGTGAGGCAGCAACGTTTGCTGGGTCCATTGGCGTGACCTGCCACGATGACTTGGCCGGGATGATGGATGCCGAGCGACCGGACGGGGTGATCGTCGCCACACCCAACCAGCTGCATGTGGAGCACGGCCTGGCTTGTGTCGCAGCCGGCATCCCGATGCTGATCGAGAAGCCGATTGCTTCGAACGCTGGCGAGGCGGCACGATTGGTGGACGCCGCCGAAGCCGCGGGCATCCTGATCCTGGTGGGCCACCACCGGCGCCATAATCCGATCATCGCCTGGGCTAAGGCGAGAATTGACGGCGGCGCGCTTGGCCGGATCGTCGCGGTCCATGGCGTTTGCTGGCTCTACAAGCCGGACGGCTATTTCGACGTGCCCTGGCGCAGCCAGCCTGGCGCGGGGCCGGTCTTCATCAACCTGATCCACGACATGGACCTGCTGCGCCATCTCTGCGGCGAGGTTGCCCGGGTCCAGGCCATCGCTTCGAGCGGCGTGCGCGGCCTGCCGGTCGAGGACACGGCGGCCGTGGTGCTGGAATTCGCCAATGGGGCGCTGGGCACCGTCACCGTGTCGGACAACATCGTCGGTCCTCATAGCTGGGAGCTGACGGCGGCCGAGAACCCCGCCTACCCAGTCACCGATGCAAGCTGCTACACGATCGGCGGCAGCCACGGCACGCTGGAATTGCCAGCCTGCCGGATTTGGCACAATCCGGGCGAACGCGGCTGGTGGGAACCGATCGAGGCCGCCGCCGAGGCCCCGCCCTCGCAGGATCCCCTGGTCGAGCAGATCGGACATTTTTCCCGCGTCATCCGCGGGCACGAGGCACCACTTGTCTCCGGCCGCGAGGGACTGCGCACATTGGAACTGATCGAGGCGATCAAGATCGCCGCCGAGACCGGAGCGCCGGTCGATCTCGGAGAGCCGGTATAGTGGCGGCGCAGGTTGGTCTTTCCCCACTGACGGCTAGGCACTAAGGATCACGCCCGAACGCGGGTATGGGCATGGGCAGAAAGCACAAAGGCAACAAGGTCGATGGCTGGGTCGTGGTCGATAAGCCCTCGGGCGTGACTTCGATCAAGGCGGTCTCGAAGGCGCGTTGGGCCTTTCGGGCCGGCAAAGCCGGCCATGCGGGCACGCTGGACCCACTCGCCACCGGTGTCCTGGCAATCGCCTTCGGTGAGGCGACGAAAACCGTGGCATGGGCGCAGGAGGGGATGAAGACCTACAGCTTCACCGTTCGGTTCGGCCAGGCGACCACGACCGACGATGCCGAGGGCGAAGTAATCGCCACCTCCGATGCACGTCCGTCGGATGCCGAGATCAGCGCCGCGCTGATGGCCTATATCGGCGATATCGAGCAGGTCCCTCCGCAATTCTCGGCGGTCAAGGTCGAGGGTGAACGCGCCTACGACCTCGCGCGTGAAGGCGAACGGCTCGATCTCGCCCCGCGCCCCCTTCATGTCGAAAGCCTTACCCTGGCCGCGCGCCCAGATCCGGACCATGCCAAGCTGGAACTCATCTGCGGCAAGGGCGGTTATGTGCGTGCGATCGCCCGCGATCTGGGCCGCGATCTGGGCTGCCAGGCCCATGTGACGGCGCTGCGCCGCACCGCGAGCGGCGGCTTCACGCTGGACGATGCCGTCAGCTTCGACGATCTCGACCGCGTTCGCGAGACCGGGCGTCTGGATTGCCTGCTCCCGATCTCGGCTGGGCTCCATGATCTCGCCGAAGTGCAGGTCTCCGAGGCGCAGGCCAGCCAGTTGCGAAATGGCCAACCGGTGCCGGTTGCGGGGCGCGCTCTGGCCTATGGCGCGCCGTGCTGGGCTGCGCGGGACGGCGCACCGGTCGCGGTTTGCACATATAAGGGCGGGCAGCTCTACCCCGACCGGGTCTTTGCGCATTCATAAAATCGGTGCGCTGAGCCAAGAATCCGCTGGATTTCCCCGAAAAACATCGCCATATAGCGGCCACCGCCGATGACGGCGGCGCCTTTCCCCAAAGACCGTGCTGGACGACATCCCGGCTCTGGCCGAGGCGAGAGGGTGACACGACGCTGAGAGGAGATAGCGGATGTCGGTAACAACCGAGCGCAAGGAAGCGCTGATCAAGGAATATGCCACCAAGGAAGGCGACACCGGTTCGCCCGAGGTTCAGGTCGCGATCCTGACCGAACGCATCGTCAACCTGACCGAGCACTTCAAGGGCCATGCCAAGGACAACCATTCCCGGCGCGGGCTTCTGAAGATGGTCGCCCAGCGGCGCAAGCTTTTGGACTATGTGCGCGGCAAGGACGAGGAGCGTTACAAGACGCTGATCGGCCGGCTGGGTATACGCCGCTGACAATAAGAACGCCCTGGGCGCGCGCCTCAAAGCCGCGCGCCCTCGCATATGGGACTCTGGGGCCGGTCTGCGGGCCCCGCGCCGGATAAGCAGGCGCTAAGCGCGGGCATCACGTCCGTTCGTTTCCTCCCCCGGCCCCGGGTTGAAGCGTTGGGATAAGCGAAACAGGGGTCCATCCCGAAGCAAGGGATGTATGCGCGGTCAGCACCATCCGGGTGTGGTCCGCCAGGAAGGAAAACGAATGTTCAATATCACTAAGAAATCCATCGAGTGGGGCGGCGAGACGCTGACGCTGGAATCGGGAAAGATGGCCCGCCAGGCAGACGGCTCGGTGCTGGCCACCTACGGCGAGACCACCGTGCTGGCCGCCGTGGTCTACGAGAAGAAACCAAAGGTCGGCTTCGACTTCTTCCCGCTGACCGTCCACTACCAGGAGAAATACTACGCCGCTGGCAAGATCCCCGGCGGCTTCTTCAAGCGCGAGGCGCGTCCGACCGAGAAGGAAACGCTGACCTCGCGGCTGATCGACCGTCCGATCCGCCCGCTCTTCGTGCCGGGCTTCAAGCACGAGACCCAGGTCATCGTAACCGTGCTGAGCCACGATCTGGAGAACGATCCGGACATCGTTGGCATGGTTGCCGCCTCGGCCGCCCTGACGCTCTCGGGCGTTCCGTTCCGCGGCCCGATCGGCGCCGCCCGCGTCGGCTTCATCGACGGTGAATACAAGCTGAACCCGAAGGTCGACGAGACCAAGGACTCGGAGAACCGCCTGAACCTGATGCTGGCCGGCACCAAGGACGCGGTCATGATGGTCGAGTCCGAGGCCTATGAGCTGACTGAGGACGAGATGCTGGGAGCGGTGACCTTCGGCCACCAGGCGATGCAGCCGGTGATCGACATGATCATCGACATGGCCGAGGAAGCAGCGAAGGAGCCGTTCGACTTCCAGCCCGCAGACAATTCGGCGCTTTATGGCCGGGTCAAGGAACTGGGCGAGGGCGCCATGCGCGCGGCCTTCGCGATCACCGACAAGCAGGAGCGCCAGAGCGCGATCGGCGCGGCTCGCGAGGCCGTCTTGGCCGGCCTCTCGGAGGAGGAGCTCGAGAACGAGACAGCGGTCAAGGACTGCTTCAAGGAGCTCGAATCCGAGGTTGTGCGTGGCGATATCCTGAACACTGGGCGCCGGATCGACGGGCGCGACCTTTCGACGGTTCGCCCGATCGTCTGCGAGCCGGGGCTTCTGCCCCGCACCCATGGCTCGGCGCTCTTCACACGCGGTGAGACTCAGGGTCTGGTCGTGACAACGCTCGGCACCGGTGACGACGAGCAGATCATCGACGCGCTGGAAGGGGAAAGCCGCTCGCGGTTTCTGCTCCACTACAACTTCCCGCCCTACTCGGTCGGTGAGGCGGGCCGCATGATGGGTCCGGGCCGGCGCGAGATCGGCCACGGCAAGCTTGCCTGGCGGGCGCTGCAGGCGGTGCTGCCGGCGGCGACCGACTTCCCCTACACGATCCGCATCGTCTCGGAGATCACCGAGTCGAATGGCTCGTCGTCGATGGCGACGGTCTGCGGCTCGTCGCTCTCGATGATGGATGCGGGCGTGCCCCTAAAGGCACCGGTTGCCGGTGTCGCCATGGGCCTGATCCTGGAAGGCGAGAATTTCGCCGTCCTGACCGACATCCTGGGTGACGAGGATCACCTGGGCGACATGGACTTCAAGGTCGCAGGCACCGAGGCCGGAATCACGTCGCTGCAGATGGACATCAAGGTCGCTGGCATCACCGAGGAAATCATGCGCCAGGCCCTGGCCCAGGCCAAGGACGGGCGGATGCACATCTTGGGCGAGATGGCCAAGTCACTGACCAGCCATGGCGAATTCTCGATCCACGCGCCGCGCATCGAGACCATGCAGATCAACCCGGACAAGATTCGCGAAGTGATCGGCTCGGGCGGCAAGGTGATCCGCGGCATTGTCGAGGAATCGGGCGCCAAGGTCGATATCAACGACGACGGCATCATCAAGATCGCCTCGCCGGATGGGGCCTGCATCGAGAAGGCGCGCGCCTTGATCAACGAGATCGTGGCCGAGCCGGAGGCGGGCCAGATCTACACCGGCAAGGTCGTCAAGATCATGGATTTCGGCGCCTTCGTGAACTTCTTCGGCAAGCGCGACGGCCTGGTCCACATCAGCCAGATGACCTGGGAGCGCGGGGCCAACCCGAAGGACCTGGTCAAGGAAGGCCAGGAGGTGAAGGTCAAGCTGATGGGCTTCGACGACCGGGGTAAGGTGCGCCTGTCGATGAAGGTGGTCGACCAGGAGACCGGCGAGGAAATCAAGCGCGAGAAAGAGCCGGAGAAGGCCGAGGGCTGATCCAGCGCCTATCCGCGCTGCGCGAACACGGCCCCGGAGCCTCGGCTCCGGGGCCATTTTTGTATCAAGATTGTCGTGCGGTAAGATCCTCCGAATAAGCGAATCGAAAGGGAGGATTTTATGTCTTTATTGAAAATGCTGATGGAGGCCCAGGGCGGCCAGGGGCTGGGGCAATTGGCCCGGCAGATCGGAATGGACGAATCCCAGGCGGGCGGCTTGGCGGGGATGCTGGGGCCCGCGATCTCGCAAGGCGCCAAGCGGCGCGCCCAAGCCGGCGGGCTGGAGCAGGTGTTGAACCAGCTTCGGGGCGAGGGTCAGGCGAGCTACCTGGAAAATCCCGCCGCCGCCGCGGAACCCGAGGCGCGCGCGCAGGGCGAGCAATTCCTGGAGCAGATCTTCGGCGACCGCCAGGCCAGCAACGAGTTGGCCACCGAGGCGTCGAACCGGACCGGCATTGATCTGGACACGGTGATGAAGTTCCTGCCGGCGATGGCCGCCATGATGCAGGGTGCGATGCAGAAGAACGTGCCGGACAGCGCGATCAACGGGATGATGGAAAGCCAGCGCGGCGCGGACAGTGCGGGCGGTGGTGGGATCATGGGCATGGTCGGCGGTTTGCTCGGCGGCGGCGGCCAGGCTGCGACACAGGGCGGCGGCGGCCTGGACATGCTCACCAACATGCTCGATGCCGATGGCGACGGGTCCGCCATGGACGATATTCTGGAACGCTTCATGAAGCGATGAGGCCGCCAGCGACACCGTTGGGTGTGTGCAGGGGCCCTGCAGACAAATTTGAGTCGAGTAGATCCAGTATCTGCGTGACAATTTGATCACGCAGCCGGCTGGTTGGGCGCGGATGTCCGGAATTGGTAATAATTCGTTACTAAAATTCATGGGTTGCGGGTTAGAATTAAAATGCGGCGATACGCAGCCGCAAAAAAAACGAACGTTGAGTCCGAGGCAGAGCAGTGAATCGGGGGACATCCATGAACTTCAAGACCGTCGCGGCGGCGGCTGTTGCCGCTTCTTTTACGTGCGGCTCGGCAGGTGCGCAGACGCAGATCCTCAATTTCAACGGCAGCACGACCGGAGGGCCGACATATAATCGGGCGACGACCGAGACTCTTGAGCCGGGTGACTTTGTCGCTCTTAGCACGTTTGGTACTGCAGTCCCCTTCTCCACGGTGCCGTTCACAGTAACTGCTGGCGGGAACGTCCGCCTGGAGACGGTCACGGGCTCGAACTACGACACGACGCTCTTCCTTTATTCGTCGTTCAATTCGGGTAGTCCACTGGCCAATGGCATCGATGCGGATGATGATGCGGGCGCGGGCTTACTTTCCTTGATCAATACCAATTTGGCGCCCGGCAACTACGTGGCGGTTGTCACCGGCTTCAGTAATAACTCATTCGGCGATTTTGTTCTCGAAGTTGAGATCCCGCAGGCGATCATTGTCATTCCGGTCGCCTCGGATGGCGATGCTGCCATCGTCGCCGCCGAAATCGCCAGCATGGTGACCGCCGCGCAGACGCGAGGCCTATCGCAAATCGTTCGGGCCAACCGCGCCGCGCGGATCTCCGTGATCGACGGCAATACGGTCTCCAGCTCGCGGGCCAATTCGACCGAGCAGTTCAGCGTTTGGGCCGAGATCGGCGGGGGCCACCTTGAGCTCGATTCCGGTGCTGGGGCGGACGTCTCAAATTTCTATGGTCAGGGCGGCGTCGAGATGGCGCTGACCGACCAAATCGCGATCGGCGTTGGTGTCGGCGGCGTCCGGACCACCGCGGATCTCGGCGGGTCCGACCTCGACGGCGACGGCTTCTTCGCACAGCCCTATATCGCCTATACGGATGGACCGCTGACCGCTGTCGGCAGCATCGCGTTGACCCGGACCAATTACGACGACTCGCTGGGTGTGATCGACGATGGCAACCGCGTCGCCGGGTCGCTTTACTTGGGCTACGACGTGCCGATCGAAGACATGGTGGTCGCCACGCCCTTCGGCTATGTCGCCGGTGGCGTCGAGTTCTTTGACACCAGCGCGGGCAACGAGGAGGCCGAGTTCATCACCGGGCAGCTCGGCGTCGAATTGTCGCGCGAAATTGAGCTGTTGAATACGGGCACGCTGAACACGTTTGCCTCGGTGGCGGCCGAGTTCGTCTCGAACGACTCGCCGCAGCTCGGCACCCCGACCCTCCTGACCGGCTTCGATGACGACCGGATCGGCGGCCGGGTCGAACTGGGCTTCGACTTCACCATCGCCGGCACGGACGTGCAGTTCTACACGTCCGGCAACGGGGCGGGCATCTTTACCGATGCGTTCAGCTACGGCGGCAATGTCGGGATCAAGATTCCGTTCTGAGTGCGGAATTTGGGGCGGGCAATTATGTCCACCCTGCCGGCGAAATGAGAAGACTAGGGCGGGCAGTCATGTCCGCCCTCATTCTCACCCATCCACGCGTATGGTCTCGTTCTTCGAGTCGTAGGGGCTCTCTTCCGTGATCTCGGCATCCCAGAGCTCGCGATTGATCCGGACCTGTAGTTTCTGGCCCGGATTGGCGAGACTCGGCTCTACGTAACCGATGCCGATCTGACGCCCGAATGCGACCGAATAGCCGCCCGAGGTCAGGCGTCCCACCTTGCGGCCATCGACCAGCAGCGCCTCGCGGCCCCAGGGGTCGGCGTCGTCCGGGCCGTCGATCAGGACGGTCACGCAAGAGGCGCGGATGCCGGTCTCCTCCATCGGCCGGCGGCCCTTGAAGTCCTTCGACAGGTCGACGAAGCGATGGAGATTGCTCTCCAACGGCGTTGCGTCGCGGCCCAGATCCGAGCCGAAGGCGCGGTAGCTTTTCTCCTGGCGTAGCCAGTTCTGAGCGCGCGCGCCGACGAGCGTGAGGCCGCCCTCGATCTCGGCTTGCTCGCCCGCCGCCATGAGCTGATCGAAGAGGTAGTTCTGCATCTCGATGGGATGGTGCAGCTCCCATCCAAGCTCGCCGGTATAGGCGACCCGGATTGCGGTCGTCGGGCACATCTTGAGGTCCAGCCGCCGGCCTGAGAGCCAAGGGAAGCGCTTGTTCGACAGCGCGGTCTCGGGCTCGGGGTCGACGACCAGGGGCTTGAGTAGCTCGCGCGACTTTGGCCCGGCGATGGCGAAGACACCATATTGGCCGGTCACGTTGGCCAGGAACATCGGCCCGTCGATGGCCTGCCGGTCCTCGACCATCTTGGCCAGATAGTCGCTGTCATAGGCCTCGGCGGCGCCGGAGGTGACCAGATAGTATTCATCCTCGGCCTGGCGCAGGATCGTCAACTCGGTGCGGATCGTGCCGGCCTCGGTCAGCGCATAGGTTAAGTTGGTGCGCCCGACGCGCGGCAGCTTGTTGCAGGTGAGCCAATCGAGGAATCTGGTCGCGCCCGGCCCTTTCAGCACATGCTTGGTGAAGGCTGTGGCGTCGATCATGCCGACGCCGTTGCGGATGGCCTTCGCTTCCGTCTCGGCGTATTGCCACCAGCCGCCGCGGCGGAAGCTGCGGGCGTCGTGGTCGAAGCCCGCGGGCGCGTCCACCGGCCCGAAATAGTTCGGACGCTCCCAGCCATTGACCTGGCCGAACTGGGCGCCACGCGCCTTGACCCGGTCGTAGCAGGGGGCGGTCTTCAAGGGACGACAGGCTTCGCGCTCCTCGTCCGGGTGGTGCAGGACGTAGACGTGGGAATAGCATTCCTCGTTCTTTCGGGCGGCGTATTCCTTGTTGACCCAGGGCCCGTAACGGCGCGGGTCCAAGGACCACATGTCAATCTCGGCCTCGCCCTCGGTCATCATCTGGGCCATGTAGTATCCGGTGCCGCCCGCCGCCGTGATGCCGAAGGAGAAGCCCTCGGCGAACCAGAAATTGCGCACGCCGGGGGCGGGGCCGACCAGCGGGTTGCCGTCGGGCGTGTAGCAGATCGGCCCGTTGAAATCGTCCTTCAGGCCGCAGGTCTCGGACGAGGGAATCCGGTGGATCATCGACATGTACTCCTCCTCGATCCGCTCGAGATCGAGGGGGAAGAGATCGGCGCGGAAGCTGTCGGGCACGCTGTGGATGAAGCGGGCCGGGGCGCCTTGCTCGTAAGGCCCCAAAATCCAGCCGCCGCGTTCCTCGCGCACATACCATTTGGCGTCGGCATCGCGGAGCACCGGGTGCTCGGGGTGCGACTTGCGCCATTCGACCAGCGCCGGGTCGGGCTCGGTGACGATATATTGGTGCTCGACCGGGATCGCCGGGATCTGGCAGCCGATCATGGCGGCGGTGCGCTGGGCGTGGTTGCCGGTGGCGGTGACCACGTGTTCGCAGCGGATCTCGAAGGTCTCTTCGCCCGGAATCAGGTTGCCGCCCTTCTCGACCATCATGCGGCCCTTAACCAGCCACTCGTCGCCGACGCGTTCAAAGGCGTCGACCTGGGCCTTGCGGATGATCTCGGCGCCGTGCTGCCGGGCGCCCTTGGCCATGGCCTGGGTCACGTCGGCCGGATTGATGTAGCCGTCGGTCGGGTGGAAGATCGCGCCCTTCAGGTCTTCGGTCCGGACCAGCGGCCAACGATCCTTGATCTCGGCCGGGGTTAGCCATTCTAGCTCGAT
>Ga0224508_10001803_pt1 | contig 18825 bp, 17 predicted proteins | sample SF_Jan12_sed_USG_4_FD_170157 | JGI IMG/M metagenome (GOLD analysis project Ga0224508, IMG submission 170157) | Sediment microbial communities from San Francisco Bay, California, United States - SF_Jan12_sed_USGS_21 | ecosystem: Environmental > Aquatic > Marine > Sediment | place: USA... | reverse complement strand
TGCCCGACATCTCGATATTGACCCCGAAAAGGCGCTGTCCGGCGCCAATCACAAGTTCGAGAAGCGCTTTCGCGAGATGGAGCGTGTCGTCGTCGACGGCGGTAAGTCCTTGAAACGCCTTTCGCTGGCGGTCCTTAACCAAGAATGGCGAGCCGCCAAAAAGCGGCTGTCCTGAGCCGGCCCGGCATTCATAAACCGTTCAGCTAAAACGCTTTTTTTCGGCCCAGGTGTTCAGCATGTATTCAGTGGCATGGGTCTAATCTTGTCCCCAGGCTGGCAATAGGTCAGTCAAACCAAGGACGACAGGATCATGAATATCAAATATCTGGCAATCGCACTTTCATTGACCGCGTTCGGTGCCTCCGGCCCGGCGGTCGGAGACCATGACCGTTATTACGACAACGACCGTCGTCATCGTACAGTGGCGGTTTCGACCGGCGGATATGCGAGCCGTTCGTCCAGTGCGCAGTATGACTACGCCCGAGTATTAAGCTCCGAGCCGATCGTTCGCTACGTCGACGTAAAGGTACCGGTGCGCGAGTGCTGGCAGGACGTCGAGTATTACTCGGTCGATCGACGCGCCCACGGTGCTGGTGCCAGTACAGTGTTTGGCGCGATTGTCGGCGGCGTCATCGGACATCAGTTCGGTAGCGGCAGTGGCAATGATGCGGCAACGGTTGCCGGAACATTGATAGGGGCCGCCGTTGGCAACGATGCTGCGCAGCGTCGCCACGGCTACGAAACGGTGCAGTACTCGCGCCCGGTTCAGCGTTGCAGCACGACGATATCGCACCGTCGGGAAGAGCGTATCGACGGCTACCGTGTCGTATACAAGTACCGGGGCCAGAAATTCGCGACCAGGATGCCGTATGACCCGGGCCGCAAGATACGAGTTCGTGTTGACGTACGGCCTGCGGGGTAATCGCACCAAAGGGCCTAAGGATGTGAACCGGTCCGTTGCAATCAGCCTGCCGACATACGACACTTGTCGGCGGGCTGAGCGAGCGATAAGCAACTGAAAACCTGCGTGAATATTGTGCTGAAATCCAAATTGAAAAAATTGCTGTATCTGGCCTTGTGCCTGCCGCTGTTGAGCGTGCCGGCGCTGTCTCATGCGCGTCAGGTCGAACCGATGCAGGACACCCCGCCACCGACCGCCGAAGTCGCGCCGCGGTTCCAAATCACCCAATCGAACGGCATGACGCTGTCGCAGGCGGTGGATTCGGTCCGCCGACGTGGCAACGTTGAGCGGGTGATTAGCGCAAGCACCCGGGTCAGCAATGGTCGCGAAGTCCACTACATCAAAGTCTTGACCAAGGACGGCAAGGTCAGAACCCATAAAGTCCAGGGCCGGAAACTCAACTAGGAAGCTCCATGCGAATGCTCGTTATCGAAGATGACGCGACTCTGCGTGAATCGCTGGCAAGCAAACTGCTTGAGGAAGGATTTGCGGTCGAGCAGGCGGCCGACGGTCGCGAGGGATTGTACTTTGCGCTCGAATACCCGGTGGACTTGGCGATCGTCGATCTCGGCCTACCGGAAATGTCGGGCCTCGATATCATTCGTCAGGCGCGCGAACAGGGCAAGACCTACCCGATCCTGATACTGACGGCGCGAGATCGCTGGCAGGACAAGGTCGACGGCCTGAGCGCTGGCGCCGACGATTACGTCGTCAAGCCGTTTCACTATGAGGAAGTCAGTGCACGCGTCAATGCGCTGTTGCGGCGTGCCGGCGGCTGGGCGTCATCGGTGCTGAGCGCCGACCCAGTGAAACTCGATATGTCGCGGCAGGATGTCTCGGTTAATGGGACTTTGATCGAGCTGACCAGCTTCGAATACAAGATTATTGAATATCTAATGGTGCGCGCCGGTGAAGTGATTTCGAAAACGGAGCTGACCGAACGTCTGTACGACCAGGACTTCGAGCGCGACAGCAACGTTATCGAAGTATTCATTGGACGGCTGCGCAAGAAACTCGACCCAGACAATTCGATTAAGCCGATCGAAACACTGCGCGGCCGCGGCTACCGGTTTGCACTCGAACGTAACCAATCTGCCTAACACCTAAATGTCTTCGTTAAGCGCACGCTTGTTGATTTCAGTCAGCGTGCTGTTGCTGTTCTTCTTTGGCGCGACAATCGTTGTTCTCGATACTGCTTTCGTATCGGCCGGCGAACAGGCACGTGAAGACATCCTTGACGGGCATTTGATGCAACTGCTAGCTGCGGCCGAGCCGAATGACGAAGGCGCGTTGAGTTTGCCGATCGATCTGTTTGAAGCACGCTTCAATTCAATTGGCTCGGGGCTGTATGCGGAGCTGCGCGGCGACGCAAATTCCGTGTTGTGGCAATCGCAATCGGCCCTCGGTCTCGCGCTGCCCGTGGGTGAAACGCCGGCGCTCGGCCAACATGTGTTCGCGCGCGAGGAACTGTCCGACGCAACACCGTTGCTGACATTGAGCCTGGCTGTGCAATGGGAATTCCCGGGGGGCGAACTCAAGCCCTATGTTTTCAAAGTGACGGAGAGCCTCGACTCGTTTAATGCGCAAATTGCTGGGTTTCGACGCCAGCTTTTCGGCTGGTTCGCGGCGGTCGCACTGATCATGTTGCTGGCCATTTCGATCCTGATGCGCGGCTTATTGCGGCCGCTGCGACAGGTCGAGTCGGAAATCAGCGAAATCGAGGAGGGCAAGCGCGTGTCTCTATCGGAGGACTTTCCGACTGAACTCAGCGGTGTTGCGCGCAACATGAATCTACTGATCGACAGCGAAAGGGCACGCTCCGATCGCTATCGCTATACCTTGGACAACCTTGCACACAGTTTGAAAACACCACTCGCGGCGGTGCGTGCGTTGCTGGGCGAGTCGACGGATACCGGCTTCAGTGAACGCGTCAACGAGCAGGTCGACCGCATGGATGAGATCGTGCGCTATCAGCTCCGCAAGCCGGCCGCATCCGCCGACAATTTGGTGCTGACGCCAGTGCCGGTCGAAAAGGAAATCGATCGTTTGGTTACAGGGTTGAGGAAGGTGTATCGCGACAAACAACCGCAAATCGAAACCCAAATAGCACCGGGGATGAAGTTTCGTGGTGATACTGGTGACTTTCTCGAACTAGCCGGTAATCTGGTCGACAATGCCTGCAAATGGTGTAACAAGCGGGTTCGTATATCGATTGAACCGTCGAGCAGTTCGCGAGCAATTGCGAGCGGCATGAATATGCTAGTCGAGGATGATGGCCCGGGCATTCCGGCGGCGGCGGCCGAGGCATTGCTGCAGCGTGGCACGCGGCTCGATGAATCGAGGCCAGGCCATGGTATCGGCCTCGCGATCGTCAAAGACATCGCTCGCTCGTACGGCGGTAAGCTGGCGATACGCTCCTCAGAGCTCGGTGGCGCCGGAATTGTGGTTTCTATCCCACCTGTGTCCAGCGCGAGCTAATTTCGTCAGCTAAACTCTAGGCTATCTAAAGGGCCCTGGGGATGGCCTCCAATCCGACATGGATACGTCGACCCAATAACTCAAAAAACGGGAGTTGAGCCATGAGTAGAGCGCTCGCATTTCTTTTTGGCATCGTATCCTACGTCGTGTTCTTTGCGTCGTTTCTGTATCTAATTGGCTTCGTGGGAAATTTGTTGGTGCCTCGAAGCGTTGACGTTGGTCCGATAGCCACTGTGACTACAGCGTTGTTGATTAACTTGTCGTTAGTCGCGCTGTTCGGTATCCAACATTCCGTCATGGCGCGTCCGGAATTCAAAGACCGATGGACCAAGATTGTACCCAGATCCATCGAGCGCAGTACTTACGTTCTAATAACAAGCGCGATACTGATCCTAATGTTTTGGCTATGGCGGCCAATGACCGCCATTGTTTGGGACCTACAGGCAACGTGGGCACAAAATATCATGTGGGCGGTATTTTTCGGCGGCATTCTGTTGGTGTTGCTGTCGACCTTCGTCATCGACCATTTCGATCTGTTTGGGTTGAGGCAGGTATGGTTGAACCTGAAGCAAAAGACCTATTCACATCCAGGGTTTAAGGTGACGTTTTTTTACAAATTCGTCAGACACCCACTGTACGTTGGTTGGATTTTATTTTTTTGGGGCGCACCGCGAATGACAACCGGTCATTTGCTACTCGCCGTCGGCATGACAGCGTACATGCTGATCGCGATACGCTACGAAGAGCGCGACCTGGTACGATTTTTGGGCGACGAATATGTCCAATACCGTGAAAAAGTACCGATGTTGATTCCCAAGTTCGGTAAAGGACACGATACGGTCAAAGGGCCAGGCGGTGATCACTCCCTGCCGCATTAGAACATTACCTGCTAGGCGTTCTTCCTGCCGCTGAGCTTGTCGGCCAGATGCATCATTGGCTCGACGAATTCGAGCGGCATCGGGAAGACAATGGTATTGGTTTTATCGTTTGCAATGTCCTTCAGCGTCTGCAGGTAACGAAGCTGCAGAGCCTGTTCTTCTGTCGCGAGGGTACGTGCGGCTTCAGCGAGCATCTGTGCCGCCTGTTTTTCACCTTCGGCGTTAATGACCTTTGCACGACGTGCGCGTTCGGCTTCGGCTTGCTGCGCGATTGCTCGGATCATACTCTCGTCGAGGTCGACGTGCTTGATCTCGACGTTGGCGACCTTGATGCCCCAGTTGTCCGTGCGCTGATCAAGAATCCCCTGTATGTCCTCGTTAAGACGATCGCGCTCGGCGAGCATGTCATCGAGCTCGTGCTGACCGAGTACCGAACGCAACGTCGTTTGCGATAGTTGGCTGGTCGCCTCAAATACGTTTGCGACGCGGATGATGGCTTTTTCCGGGTCGACAATTCGGAAATAGATAACGGCATTGACTTTTACCGAAACGTTATCGCGCGAGATGACGTCCTGTGTCGGTACGTCGAGCACGATTACACGAAGGTCGACCTTAACCATTTTTTGCAGGAACGGGATAAGAATGATCAGGCCCGGGCCTTTGACGGTTTGAAAGCGGCCGAGGAAAAAGATGACGCCGCGTTCGTACTCTCTCAGGATCTTGAATATCTGCGTTCCTAAAAGAATAACCGCTGCGAATATGATGCCTAAAAGTGCGAGATCCATCGCGATTTCCTTACGTTAGAGTGAAAGTTAAGTAGTGGCTTGCATGCGCGCCGCGCCGGCAGGTGCAGGCTTGACGTCCAAGATCAGGCCATCCATCGCTGTAACGACGACTTCCTGGTCTTTGCTAATCGGCACTTTGCTGCGCGCCACCCAGGCTTCGCCCTCGAGCCAGACCTTGCCTTCGCCGGTAAAGTCCTGCATGGCGACGCCAATGCCGCCGATGATCGAGCCTTCGCCGGTAACGGCGCCACGTTTGCGCAGTTTCAAAAGGAAGCCAACCATCCATATAACGACCAATGCCGCAGCAATGGCGATTGAGAGAACAAACGGTATCGAGATGCCGAAGCCAGGAATGCCGCTGTCGAACATCATGATCGCTCCGAACACGAATGCGGCGATTCCGCCGAGCCCGAGCGCCCCAAAGCTGGGGGCGAACGCCTCCGAGATCATCAGCACAATGCCAAGGATAATCAGCGCCACGCCGGCGTAGTTGATGGGCAGAACCTGCACTGCATAGAGGGCCAGCAATAGGCAGATCGCGCCGACGACACCGGGTACGATCGCACCGGGGTTGTAGCCTTCGAACAGCAGTCCGTAGATGCCGATCAGCCCGAGCAGCAAAATAACTTCCGGCTGTTGAATTACGGACAAAATCTTGATGCGCCAGCTGGGCTCGAACGCTTCGATCGTAGCCGCTGCGCTGGCTATTGTGACGAGTTGGGAGTTGACTTCGACTTCGTGTCCATCGATCACCTGCAACAGCTGTGCCCGATTGTCGGCCATGAAGTCGATCACGTTTTGTTCGAGCGCTTCATCGGCGGATATCGTCTCGGCGTCGCGCACGGCTCTTTCAGCCCAGTCCGCATTGCGCCCGTGCCGGTCGGCGAGGTTTCGAATATAGGCGACGCTGTCGTTCATCACCTTGCGTCCCATTGACGTCGTTGGCTCCCGGATATCGTCCTCAGACTCTTCTGCATCCTCTGTGTCGCTATCGCTCTTGTCTTCGTCATCATCTGCGGGTTTTTCCGCCGGCCGAGTCGGTGCGATGTCGTCGCCGGTCAGCGATACCGGCGTTGCGGCGCCAACATGGGTCGTCGGCGACATTGCGGCGATGTGACTCGCCAACAGAACAAAGGTACCCGCGCTGTCGGCGCGGGCGCCTGCGGGTGCGACATAGGTAACCACCGGTACCGACGAATTCAGGATTTTTGTGACGATATCGCGCATCGCACCCATCAGGCCGCCGGGCGTATCCATTCGAATCAATACCAGCTCGGCATTGACCTCCTCAGCGTGCTCGATACCGCTAATCACATACTCGGCTGTTGCAGCGCCGATGCCGCCGTCAATTTCGAGCTCAATGATCGTATTCGCCGAGGCACCGGCAGACAGCAGCATCGCGACGAGCAGCGTCAATGCGACGTAAGTCCGGGAGGGCATCCACCGGCGGGATCGACTGAAATTCTTCATAGTGTCATCATAACAGGGCATGTTTATCCGATTCATCACCACCGGCGGTACGATCGACAAGATCTATTTTGACGATCTTAGTCAATTTGAGGTCGGAGATTCACAAATCAAGCACATATTGACGGAAGGGCTGGTTCAATTTGACTACGACGTGGTCTCTTTGTTGCAGAAAGACAGTCTCGACATGACCGACGAAGACCGCCAGACGCTACGCGATACCATCGCGAAAGACGATGCGCAACGCTTCATCGTCACCCATGGCACCGACACGATGCCGGAGACAGCCGAAGCGCTGGCAGGCCTGGGCGGCAAAACAATCGTGCTTACGGGCGCGCTGACGCCGGCTCGATTCAAATCGACGGACGCGATTTTCAACGTCGGCATGGCGGTTGCTACTGTGCAAACCGCGGCGCCTGGGGTCTACATAGCGATGAGCGGGCAGGTGTTTACGGCAGGCGAGGTGCGGAAGAATCGCGCTGAGAATCGCTTCGAAAAACTGTAAGGGGCGCTTTGGTCTCGCTCGCGCCTGGCATCAATTTCGCCGAAGATCACGCCGCGAGTCTGGTTCCAGGCAATTCGAACTCGAATGATGTGCCTACCGAAACCGTACTGGTCACGGTAATTTCACTGCCATGCAATTCGAGTATACGTTTGGCGATCGCGAGCCCAAGTCCCGTCGACGTTGCCCGGGACTCTTCACCCTGCTCAGCACGGTAAAAGCGGTCGAATATCCTGGGCAGGTCATCGCCTCGTATACCACTGCCGGTGTCCGATACGGTCACACCGACGCGGTCATGGCTGTTCTTGATCGCGATCGTGATTGTGCCGCCGTTTGGCGTAAAGTTGACGGCGTTTGCGACCAAGTTTTCTAGAACACGCTGGATCAGGCTGATATCTGCAAAGACAGAAAGCGGCTTGATCGGTGGCTGTACTTCCAGTCGAATGTTGGCCGCGTCCGCCTCCAGTTCGAATTCCTGAATGACATCCTGAATCAAGTCGGTAATCGGAAAGTACTCGAATTGCGGTTGCATGCGGCTTGAATCCAGTTTTGCAAGCTCAAAGAGCTCCTGGATTAGCGCGTTTAGTCGGGCCGCGTGTTTACGTGCGGTCGTTAAGTAATCAATTCTCGCATCACGCTCAAGCGTCCCGTCTTTGATGAGCAGAGTTTCGATATATCCTTGCATCGCGGCCAATGGCGTTCTCAGATCATGAGAGACATTGGCGACCAGTTCACGACGAAGTCGGTCATTCTCTTTCAGACTTTCAACCTGCTGTTGAATCGTTTTGGCCATCGAGTGACAGGCATGCCGTAGGTCGTCAATTTCGTTACCCGCGCTGTCCGCATCGGCGATCAGAAAATCCGAGGAAAAATCATTGTTCGCGTATTGCTGCACGTCGTCGGTCAGGTGTCTAAGGCGACGGGTAAGCACATAAAAAATCAGGCTGCCGGCCAAGAACGCTGCCAGCGCCAGAAACGTAATCGTTATTGGCACCATACGCTGCCGATAACTACCGGCGACTTCCGCAGCCACTGCTTCGTACTGCGCGCCGCCAAGCACGACATAGAGATAACCGGCCAAGTGTTCGTCAATAGCATTGTCCAATACCGGAAAGGCTGAGAATACTTTGCGAACACCGGGGTTCTTGGGATCGTCGCCTTTGATCGGCAGCTTTCCAGAACCTGCAAGCAGGGCTTGAATCGGTCCGAGATCGACTCGTGAGGCTTTGACTGTTTTCTCATCGAGCACGTGTCCCAGCACACCGCCATCAGTATCCAGCAAGTAAATTTCCGCCGTCGGATTAATCACCATTGCTTGGTGTGCAAGTTCGGCCAGCGCCGATTGATCGGTTTGGCCGGCAGATATCAGTGGTTTTTCATTGACGATATACATTGCCAGAGATGCATTCAGGCGCTGGCTCAGCTCTTCGTGATACAGCCGCGAACTGCTGCGATCCAACAGATAAAAAACACCGCCAAGCGTCAATACGATGACCAGCATCGCGACAGACAGTTTTTTGTGGAGCTCTCTCATCAAGATAGACTCGCTGAGCGGGGCGCGTGCAGCTTGTAGCCCACGCCCCAAACCGTCACGATGTATTCGGGATTGGCTGAGTCCGCTTCGATTTTGGCACGTAAACGGTTGATATGAGAATTTACCGTGTGTTCGTAACCGTCATGACCATATCCCCAAACTCCGTCTAACAATTCCGAGCGACGATAGACGCGACCCGGATTGCGCGCAAAGTGCAACAATAAGTCGAATTCTTTTGCGGTCAGATCAACGGACTTGCCGCCGATGCTTGCGCTGCGTGTCGCTGGATCGATGTCTAACTCGCCAATCCGCAGTCGATGCTGACTTGCCGCCGCTTGATCGGAGTGTGTGCCGGTGCGACGAAATATGGCTTTAACGCGCGCCATCAGTTCCAGAACACTAAAGGGCTTGGTGACGTAGTCATCGGCGCCAAGCTCCAGGCCTAGAACCCGGTCCAGCTCGGACGACTTCGACGTTAGCATCAGAATCGGCACATAACAGGCCGTGCTGCGAATCTCCCGGCAGATATCCAGACCGTCCACACCGGGCAGGCGCAGGTCAAGAATTATCAGGTCCCAGTCACGCAGTAGCGCTAACTTTTTGCCGTTGAACCCATCGCGCGCGACCGTCACGCGGTGACCGCGATCAACGAGATGCAGCCGAATTAGCTCGGCAATGTCCTGCTCGTCTTCAACGACCAGAATATTCTTGTTCTCCACGCTCGCTGCCTCTTCCGCTTGGTCAAAGAACGCGCCTTATTTACTTATAGACCGGAATTGTCACCCAAATATCACGGCGCACCGCCGCTGATGCGGGCCTGTTGAATTTAAGCCTCCGCACTGGGCCGTGACCCTTTTGTGAGAACCGCGTGAACACCTTGTGACCAGCGGGCTCTAGCCTTGTCGGGTACTCACCACCAATCCAACAAAGGGGCAATACTCATGAAATTTGTCGCAAAAACCGCTGCCATAATTGGTGCGCTGGCTCTGCTCGTTAGTACGGCTAACGCTGATGACGATAACCGTTCAGGCCACGCAACGTACGAAATCACAATTACTAATGTCACCAAAGGGCAAGTATTCAGCCCACCGGTGCTCGTGACTCACAAGAAATCTGTCAAACTATTCGAAGCTGGTGCTCCGGCATCGCCTGAGTTGGCCCTCGTGGCCGAAGATGGCAACAACGGTCCTCTGGCCGACTTGCTAAATAGTTTGCGGCAGGTGGGGGTGGCACTGGCCAGTGCGGCACCTATTGGTCCGGGCGGCTCCGCAATTTACGAAATTCGCAGCTCACGTCGCTTCGACGTGGTCAGCGCTGTCGGGATGTTAGTCAATACGAACGATGCGTTTTTCGCAATCGATTCAAGAAATCTGCCTATGCGCCGCGGTCAAACAAAGAGTTTTATTGCACATGCCTATGATGCGGGCAGCGAGGATAACAACGAAGATTGTCGGGCCATCCCGGGCCCCGCATGCGCACCCGATAGCGGCAACGCACGAGACGTCGATGGCGCCGAAGGTTACGTACACATTCACAATGGCGTGCATGGCATTGCGGACCTCGCACCTGCTGCATACGATTGGCGAAATCCAGTAGCACGAGTCACCGTTAGGCGGGTTCGGTAGGCTGTAATAAATGTCGATGTGTGGGCAACGTCTTGTTGTCCACACTTCGATGGTCTGTTTTATTCGGCGACTACTGCATATATTGAATTCAGCAAATCGACTTGTCTTTCTTGTTGTCTTTGTGCCTGGCTCACAACAATCTCCAACCTGATTAAGTAGTTCGCCAAGAGGCTCTCCAATACCGGGTCTGTGAGAAAAGCAGCCTGGTCGAATGGAAACTTCGATTTCGGGTGCCTTTTATAGATATCGAGTATTGGGCAGATTAGTTGATCGATTGAACGTCCGTATATGGCTGCAATTTCAATCGGTCGATGCAACCCTTTGGGGAATACAGGCCGTTCACAACCTCAGTCACGACAGGCAACTTCTGGCCGTTTCTTGCTATTCGTTACGTCTGAGTTTCGATCAACAGCGGTAATTCGCCGGTATCGGCACGTTGAAAAAGTTTCGAGCGCCGAAATGCTCGAATTACCGGCATGCGTTCATTCCAGGGAGAGGCGTCCGCGCGGTCCGGATCGAACGGCGATATTGGGCCAGCAAAACCGGACGGAATTTGATCATCGACTTCGCCGCTACCGGCGTTATCGAAAAATTCGTAACCCGGGATGGCCATGTGTTCATCGGCGAATACATCGATAGTGCGTAATCCGTAGCTGGAAAGCTCCACTGTCAGTGTTTGTGGGTGCACCAACCACACGTGATGCGGGCCGGCCACGAACAGATATTGAATACGCCGGTTTCGTGAAGCAATGCGAAACTTTTTGATTTCACCGCCATACACCTTGCTGCGCGACGTTGACACGTCGATGACGGCATTGAAGTCCGGTTCGAATCCCGGTTCGATATGCAGTGACTCCGGATCGTTGCTGTCTGTAAACCAGGCAATGTGACGGTTATTGTTGATCCGGTTGGCGGCAACTTTCATCGCTTTCTCGCGAGGCCCTTCGAAATCCTGGTACGGCCAAATGCGGTCTGACGGCGCATTGCGCAAGATCCGAAACAGGACGCGTTCATCGTTTCTCGCACGCGGACCTCGTTGACTAATATCGTCCAGTGCGGCCTGCATTTCGAAAGGCAGGTTGGTGGTTTCTTCCGCACTGTGCCAACCACGTGCGCCCGGCTTGTTTTGCCACCGGACGGCGCCTTTGCCGATCCATTGTTCATCGGGCGTGTTGATGTAATGCGTTGCCGACCGCCAGACCAACGATGAGTCTTTATAAAAGATTCTCGCAAATATCGTGGGCTTTCCGCGTCGCGGCGGTGGCACGGTCAGCACATACGCGGGCATGACTTTAAGCTCGTGAGAAATGCGCAAGTTGCACAAAAAAAAGCGCGTGCTAAAGAGCTCGATTTCGTATTTGGGCGTGTAACCGCTGCGCAATAATTTCGTCGGGTCTGATTTGGCCAGCCCATCGGCGCGAAGTTTGTAGCCGGACGCGAGTAAGCGACGGAATTGTTCGCTGACCTGGCGCGGTGTTTTGCTTGCGGCGACGACATTGGCAATCGTCTCACTGGGTATCGGCGTAGATTTGCTCAATTCCCGATTACCTGCGAACCGTGATAACTAAGAATGCGGTAGTTGCTTTTTGTCACCCCAGGTCGAACGAAATTCCCTGCGCCAATGGCAGGTCCTTGCCCCAGTTGATCGTGTTGGTTTGCCGGCGCATGTAGGCTCGCCATGAATCGGATCCTGCTTCTCGACCGCCGCCAGTTTCTTTCTCACCGCCAAAGGCGCCACCGATTTCGGCGCCGGACGTGCCAATGTTGACATTGGCGATACCGCAGTCGGATCCGCCATGCGACAGAAAATACTCGGCGTTTTGCAGATTATCGGTGAAGATCGCCGATGATAGTCCCTGGACGACGCCATTTTGCATTGCGATTGCCTCATCGAGCGAGTCGAACGGAATCAGGTAGAGGATTGGGCCGAAGGTTTCGGTTTGTACAATGTCCCAATCGTTGTTTGCGACGGCAATGGCCGGTGTCATGAAGTTGCCCGGGCGATCGAGACGTTCGCCGCCGCACAACACCTCGCCGCCAGCACTCTGAACGGCTTTCAATGCGGCTTGAAGACGATCGATACACGATTTATCGATGACGGGCCCCATTAAGGTATCGGCCTCGAGGGGATCGCCGATTTTGACTTGGCCGTAGGCATTGACGAGTGCCGTTTTGAGCTCGTCGAAACGCGAGCGGTGAACGATGATGCGGCGCGTGGATGTGCAGCGTTGGCCGGCGGTGCCGACGGACCCAAACACAATCGATGGCACGGCAAGCTCAAGGTTTGCGAACTCATCGACGATAATCGCATTGTTGCCGCCGAGTTCGAGCAGCGACTTACCCATACGCGCGGCAACGCGCGCACCGACCTGTTTGCCGACAGCGCACGAACCGGTAAATGACAACAGGTCGATCCGCGGGTCGTCGACGAATCGCTGTGCGAGTTCATTGCTGCCGTCATTGATCAAGAAGAAGGCTGGCGGCAGTCCTTCGTCAGCAAGTGCCGCGTTAATTATCTTCTGCACTGCGACGCCACAAAGCGCAGTCTTCGGCGATGGCTTCCAGATAGTTACATTACCGCAGATCGCTGCGATGCACGCATTCCACGAATAAACGGCGACGGGGAAGTTAAATGCGGAGATCGTGCCGACTAGCCCCAGTGGGTGCCATTGCTCATACATACGGTGTTGCGGGCGCTCGGAGTGCATCGTATGCCCGTACAGCATGCGCGATTGGCCCACCGCGAAATCCGCGATATCGATCATTTCCTGCACTTCACCAACGCCTTCCGCTTTGATCTTGCCATTCTCCAGCGTTACCAGGCTGCCGAGCGCTTCGAGATTGTCGCGCAGCGCATTGCCGATAAGACGCACCGCGTTGCCGCGCAGCGGCGCGGGGACCGTGCGCCATTCCTTAAAAGCGTCGCGCGCAGCGGTCACAACCTGATCGTATTCCGCCGGCGTCGTCGAGCGCACGCTCGCGATCACTTCACCATTCGATGGGTTAATGGATTCGATGAGTTGGCCGGCAGTGTCAGTGCGGCTGTCGGCGCCAAGCCACGTGCCCGGGTTTTCGGCTTGCAGGCCGAGTGAATCGAGTATCGATTTCATGACGTATCTCCCGCACTGACGCGTTGATGCCCTGTTTTGCCCTGCGCTATGAGTTCGGCCGACTCGATATTCGTGCCGCCGTGCGCGTAGTACTCGCCAAATCGATTGCTCAAAATATCGCTGAGCCGGAATTCCTCCTGCGCGAGGAAGCCCGAATACTTCCCTGGGTTGGATAGCACTAGATCGATAACGCTGCAAATGCCGGCTGCGGTCGTGATCTGTATGGCAGACCACAAGCGGCCCGAAACAACCTGTGGGTACACTTTGTTGACGTAATTTTCTTCCCGCAGTGCGCCATCCTGAAAGCCCGTCACGGCGGCATAGATAATGACGACGTCCTGCAGCGTCTCCGGCACCGAATTCTCGAGAATGCGTTTAAGCGTGCCACGATCGTGATTCAGTTTCAGGCCATTCATCAACAGACGTATTTGTTCGCAATGGCCCGGGTAACGAATGGTTTTGTAGTTCATCGTCGATACGTGGTCGCCGTAGGTTGCGGCGAGGGAACCCAGTCCACCGGAGGTATTGAACGCTTCGTACTGCTGGCCATCGATCGAGATTTTCTCGAGGCCTTCTAGCGGCAGAACGTCAACTTCTTTGCCATCGACAATCGACGTACACAGGTTGCCGTATTCGTTGATGATGCCGTCTGTTGACCAGGTAAGAGAGTATTTCAATACGTTGTTCGGATGTTGGGGCAGGGCGCCGACACGCAACTTGACAGATTTCAGCGAATCGAAGTGCTTGATTAACTCGTTGGCGGCGATGCTGATGAATCCCGGTGCGAGACCGCACTGTGGCGCGAATACCTGCTGAGCACCTTCGGCGATCTTGCGTACGGCTTCGGTGACTGCAACATCTTCGGTCAGGTCGAAATAGTGTAGGCCTTCGGCGCGCGCGACTTTGGCGACGGTCTCGTTGCAGTAGTACGGCAGTCCGGAAACCACTGCAATGGGTTTGTGCTTTTTGACATGTGCAGTGAGCTTCGCCTTATCGCTGGCATCTAGAACAAACGGAATGATGTTGTCGACACCGTGCGCCGCGGCGACTGCGGCGGCGGCGCCGTCTTTCGCGTCGGCAAGTTGGATCGAATAGTCACCGCTGTCACCCAGCAAGCCGGATATCAGAGCACCAATTTTGCCGGCACCAAGAACCAGAATGTCGTGCATGACGTTCCCCAAATCCTTAAGGTTCATCGGAACCAAAAAACCGCCGTCGAGCGGCGGATACGAGTGGCGGGCATTGTGCCAAAATTGAGCGCAAAAAAAAGCACTTATGGCACTTAGCTGCAAGTCTTTCGAAGTACTTCAGAAAGTGATTCTAAGGCTTTGATTGCGTGAGAAACTTTTGGCGCTTGTGGTCATATAGTGGCATAGTCCGCATATTCGACGGCGCGCAAATGCGCGCTTTTTTGACGCCCAGTATTGACTCAGAGCCCGAGAAGACCGTGACCCGAAAAATCGCCAGCGCCGACTGGCATCCCGCAAGCTGGCAGAACCTGGCCGCCTCCCAGCAACCGAGCTATCCAGACCAGGCCGAGCTTGATCGCACTGTTGCCGATCTGAGCCGCTTGCCGCCGATCGTAACCTCTTGGGAGGTCGACGGCTTGAAAGAGCAGATTGCCAAAGCGCAGCGCGGCGATGCATTTGTCCTGCAAGGCGGTGACTGCGCCGAAACCTTTGACGAATGTACGTCTGAAAATATCGTTGCGAAGCTGAAGATTCTGCTGCAAATGAGTCTCGTCATGTTGTACGGGCTCAAGAAACCGGTTGTGCGCGTTGGTCGCATGGCCGGCCAGTATGCGAAGCCGCGTTCTGCGGACACGGAGACACGCGCAGGCAAGACGCTGCCAAGTTTTCGCGGTGATCTCGTTAATCGTAACGCGTTTACGGATGCTGACCGCGTGCCGGAACCAAAACTCATTCTGCGCGGTTACGAGCGCGCAGCATTGACCTTGAACTTCGTTCGATCACTCGTCGACGGTGGATTTGCCGATTTGCATCACCCGGAGTACTGGGACCTCGATTGGGTCGGACACTCGCCGACGGCCGACGAATATCATGCAATCGTCGATTCGATTTCGAATTCGCTCGATTTTCTCGAGACGATACTCGGCCGCGAAATACACCGCGCGCAAAAAGCCGAAATTTTCGCGGCGCACGAAGGCCTGCATCTTCTTTACGAACAGGCGCAGACGCGATTTTTGGAGCGTCGAGGACAAGAGGGCGGCGGACGCTGGTTTAATCTAACAACGCATTTTCCGTGGATTGGTATGCGTACCGCGCAGATGGATGGCGCACACGTCGAATACTTCCGTGGTATAGCCAACCCAATGGGGATCAAAGTCGGTCCCGGCATGACGCGGGAATGGATACAGGATCTGATACGTGTCCTGAATCCAAACAATGAGCCGGGGCGACTAACGCTGATCCATCGCTTCGGTGCGAAATCGATTGAGCAGCATCTACCGGATCTGATTACGGCCGTTAAAAAGACCGGTTCACCGGTGCTGTGGGTTTGCGATCCGATGCACGGCAATACTGAGAGCACAGTGGACGGCACCAAGACGCGTCGATTCGATAACGTCATTGCAGAACTCGAGTCTGCGTTTCGCGTACATCAATCGATGGGCAGTTATCTTGGCGGCGTGCACCTGGAACTCACCGGTGAAAACGTTACCGAGTGCACCGGCGGCGCTCGCGGATTGACCGACGGCGATCTCGCCCGTGCTTACAAGTCTACGGTCGATCCGCGTCTGAACTACGAGCAGGCAATGGAAGTGGCAATGCGAATCTCAGGATTGCACCGCGCCTAGCTGCTTCAGTGACATCGTTAACATAACGAGGTAGGCCTCATTTCTTGTCGAATTAATCGACTGTAATCGGTAGGATTTAATGATTCGGCTTTTGATGCCAGGGTTGTTATGCGACGTATTCTGATCGGCGCCTTACTCATTACCTGCCTGACTGCGTGCGGCGGCAGCAGTGGTGGCGCCGCGTTACCGGTACCGGTTCCCATACCGCCGCCGGGGCCCACCGGCGTGCAGTCACCGGGCGGTATCTGGTTTGGCTTCGATAGCGGGGCCGAGCAGGTTGCTTTCTACATCGCCGAAACCGGTGAGCTGCGCGCTATTATGCATCCAGACGGCGGGATGTTTGCGTCTTTCGGCGGCGGAACCGTCAGCGTGACATCGAACGATGTCATTACTGGGTCGTTCGAACTCGAGGGCGCCTTGATGCTACCGACGTTTGAGCAGAGTGAAGAATTAGGCTGTGCTATTTCCGGCAGTGTGGTGGAACGGCAGGCACTGAATGTCGACGTCACCTGTTCCGACTCGGGCGGCGTCGTTTATGATGAATCCCTGACGCTGATCTACGATATCCGCAGCTACGAGCGCGAGTCCTCGCTCGATGCGATCGCCGGCGACTACACCCTCCAATTCCAGACCGACACGAATGCTCTCAATATCGCCAGCGATGGCACGATATCCGGGATGTACCACAACGGCGCTCACTGCGCGGTTAACGGAACAGCGGAGATCATTGACGGCGACTACGGCCTTATTGCTATCACGTGGACAATGACGGCTTGCGTCGACCTGTTCGGCGTGTTCGAAGGCGTGCAAATGTCGGGCTTTGCATTGGCTGACCCATCACCGGCACCCGCAACAGGCCGCTATTACTTCTTGTTAACGGGGCAAACCGAAGACGGCATCTATTCGATCAGCGTGCTCTACGATCCAGTCTGAGGTCTCCGCACGCGTCCCGCGAGATCAGCCATATCGACCTAGCGACCGCCTTGCAAAGCGGCCCACGCATCTTTGTTGCTGATCTCGCGGGATTGGCCGGGCTTTAGGTCATCTATACGCCACGGGCCAACGCCGGACCGAATCAACCGTAACGTCGGTAATCCAACTGCCGCCGTCATGCGCCGCACCTGTCGATTACGGCCTTCGATCAGCCGCACTTCGATCCAACTGTCCGGCACGCTCTGTCGATAACGAATCGGCGGCTCCCGCGGCCACAGATTCTTCGGCTCGTCGATTTGTGCTGCGCGTAGTGCGCGGGCGGGGCCGTCCTTCAATTTGACGTTGATCTCGAGTTTGCTGAGCTGTGCACTACTTGGTGTGCCTTCGACCTGGGCCCAGTACGTCTTCACTGTCTTCGATTTCGGCTGGCTGATGCGGGCCTGCAAGCGGCCATCGTCGGTCAGCAGCAGCAGCCCTTCGCTATCGAAATCGAGCCTGCCGGCCGGATAGACGTCGCGGTTCGTCACGTAATCGGCGAGGCCGGGACGGCCGTCTTCGCTGCGAAACTGGCTCAGTACGCGGAATGGCTTGTTCAGCAAAATGAGCGGCATCGTCCATATTGTAGTGGTTCTGGGCCCAAGGGTTATTTGTGGCAATGATCAGGACCGGTACAATGCCCGCCCATGCGCTATGACCATATTCAGATTCCCGCCAATGGCGAGGCGATAACGGCTAACCCCGACCATTCACTTAACGTACCGGACAAACCGATTATTCCGATCATCGAGGGTGACGGCATCGGTATCGACGTAACGCCGGTAATGCTGGACGTTGTCAACGCCGCCGTTTCGAAAGCTTATGGCAAGCAACGTCAGATTCAATGGATGCAAGTCTATGCCGGCGCCAAGGCAATCGACGTGTACGGCGAAAACCAATTTTTGCCCGACGAAACGCTGCACGCGTTTCGTGAATACCTGGTGTCGATCAAAGGTCCGTTGTCGACGCCGACCGGCGGCGGTATCCGCTCGTTGAACGTGGCTATTCGCCAAACGCTCGATCTGTACGCATGCGTTCGGCCCATTCGTTACTTTCCGGGCGTGCAGACGCCAATGCGGCAATCTGATCTGGTCGACATGACGGTGTTTCGCGAAAACACGGAAGACATCTACGCGGGCATCGAATATCCAACCGGTTCGCCGGAAGTGAAGAAGCTGATCCACTTCTTACAGCACGAACTTGGCGTCACGAAAATACGATTCCCAGCAAGCTCCGGTATCGGCATTAAGCCGGTGTCGCGAGAGGGCTCCGAACGGCTGATTCGCAAAGCGATTCTGTACTGCATCGAACGCGATTACAGCTCGGTGACGCTGGTGCACAAAGGCAACATCATGAAGTTCACCGAAGGCGCGTTCTGCCAATGGGGCTATGACGTTGCGCGTACCGAGTTTGGCGCTATTGAAAAAGACGGCGGCCCGTGGCTGGCATTCAAAAATCCGGCGACCGACCGCGAAATCATCGTCAAAGACGTGATTGCCGATAATTTTCTACAACAGATCCTGATGCGACCGGAGGATTACGACGTCATCGCAACGCTAAATCTAAACGGCGACTATATTTCGGACGCACTTGCCGCACAGGTTGGCGGCATAGGCATCGCACCAGGTGCGAATATTGGGGATGCGGTGTCCGTATTCGAGGCAACGCACGGCACGGCGCCCGGATTTGCCGGCAAGGATC